>Ga0209225_1002179_pt1 | contig 17923 bp, 9 predicted proteins | sample WasSprMetagenome_FD_184732 | JGI IMG/M metagenome (GOLD analysis project Ga0209225, IMG submission 184732) | Sulfidic aquatic microbial communities from Washburn Spring, Yellowstone National Park, USA - WS (SPAdes) (version 3) | ecosystem: Environmental > Aquatic > Thermal springs > Hot (42-90C)...
AGTATCAAATATTCCTCCGCAGTCGGCCGGATATGTTAGAATCCCCCTTACCGGGGTCAAGTTTGAAGTGTTGCTTGTAACGTCAAACGAAAACCTGATCTTCTACCATGTTGGAAAGTGAAAGAATATATTTTCAATAGCCCCTCCAAACCTTTGTAATATGCTCTAAAGGGGAGAAACGCCCACATTATTCTTTTCTGCCTCCATTGTTTTTTTTTGCACCCTTTTACAGTTTACTCGGCGGCTAGTGAACTGTTTTTTATCGTCTTCATTTTATGCTATGGTGTCCGGCGCAAATCTAATTGCAGTAAACGCTTTTTATTTTTGCATAACCATATTTTTTTCAGATGCATCGCAAGGCTCTTTCTCGAGTGTTGGCTGAGGTTGTCGCCATAATAGTGGTTTTGGCAGGCGCTGCTGGAGCATATCTTGTCTACAGCACATACTATAGTGCTATAGCATGTGATGTGAGTTTCACGGCTTCTGGACAGGCTGTTGGAAACAAGATTGTTTTGAACGTTAAGAACACTGGATCCTACGCGATCACTTCAGTGAACATTACCTTTTCTTCACCTTATCTTGGAAAGTTTGCGGCCCAGAACGTTAACATTGCGCCTGGAAAAAGTGAGGTGCTGGTGTTCCAGTGCCAGAATGTTCCAGAAACTGCTGTCGCAAAACTTGTTGTTGAAGCAGAGGGGAACGGTGGAAGAAAGTCCAGCATGATCTCGGTTCCAACAGTATCATATACATCATATACTCTCCAAGGCGGTCGCACGCTTCAGCCGCTTTCCCTTACACCGGATCCACTGCTAATAGGATCTTCAGCAAGCCCCATACCTGAAAGAAGTGCCTACATTGCAGCGGGGAGAGTCTGGATTTTCTGGTGGTCACCACAGTTCTATTATACTTCTGAGGTCGGTCTCGTCACATCTATGCCGCTTTCGGATCCAAACAAAATGACTACATTTCAAGTCACGCCCGAGCACTATTATCTTGATGCAGTCTACTACGATGGACTACACTTTCACTTCCTAGAAAATGACTTGTTTAACTTCAACATCTACTACGTTCGCGCAACACCGAACGCTGATGGAACACTATCATTAGAGCCGCCTGTCACAATAAACTTGAGCGCCATCAACCCAAGCATTACCATCACCTACTTCCCCTGCGGCACCATCACAGTAGACAGTCAAGGAAAGGTGTGGATCGCCGTCTCAGTAGACTGCGGCACTTCAACAGCACACGATTACAGGATCCTGCTTCTATGGCATAACGTGAACGATGGAAACTTCACAGTAGACGGATACTATCAGCTGTGCAGATATGGTGGCGACTCAGCAAGCTTCTTCGGACCCCTTGGACGTTTCATAGAACTTTCCGACGGCGAACTCCACTACATCTACACCCCATACTTTACCATGTCACCCTCCATCTCCGACTGCAACCTATACGATGCAGTGAAAACCGGTGACACGTGGACTCAGGAAAAAATCGTCTCCAACATAGCTCAGCGGGACGCATTTTCTACATTCACAGACGGAGAGAACATTCACGTGGTCGCACGCGTCCTAGGAAACCAAATGGTCTACAGAAAATACAATGTTTCCCGTCTATGGGAAAACGAACAAACGATATACAGTAGCTTCAGCGCCTTCCCGCTCACGATCACATCATTAGACAACATCCTCTACTGCATCTTTACAGAAAACGAGACAACAATAAAATACTTGTACTACAATGGCTCATGGAACACGACCCCAGAAACCCTAGTAAGCAGAAGCGCAAACGTATATGCTATCAGAGTGCCAGAAAACAATACAGAAGTTCTCCCACTCTTCTGGTTCGAACCGAACCCTGAAAACCCCCTCGACTCTACACTATACTTTCAAATGTTTCAGATACAGAAGTAGAGCGCCTGCCAACACCCCTCCCTTTTTTTCTCGCCAGCACACGAGAATAGCGGAACACATATGGGGGAAGCTGATTAATATGGCGCCGGTCAGCCTAAAGTTCTCCTCCAGCCGCCTAAAGGAAGGGAGGGGTGCCTGGAACCTGTACGGTTCCGGATGCACCTTTGCACCACCTGCTAATGTTAAAGCGTCCGCTAACGGACGCAATGATATAATATCCCTTCCTTATTGGTGCACGCATGATCTTAGGGAAGCAGGTGCTTCCAGGCTGGAGTGTTGTGAAGTCGCTCAACGTTTAAATATTTTGGATGCGATAAAATGTCATGAAAGTAACATGGACAGTCCAGCAAAACATTTCCTGTTTGCACTGTTCCTGATGCTTGCTCTAGTATCCCCCTTCCTCGTCCAAAACGATTTCCTTCACTTGAAGGATCTTCTACAGTTTTCTCCTTTCGCTGGAAAATATGTTCTAGGGGACGGGGAAGCGTATGTTAACATGTTTCAGAACCTTTCCGTCAAAGACCTTTCCTTCAAAGATTTTCTCTCGCTTAGCATGAACTTTGAAGGATACATAATGTTATGGGCCTTCATACTGTCTCAGCAGACTTTGGGGATCGCTTTGACGATATTTTTTGGCGGCTTTATTCCTCTTGCAATAGTAGGCTTCGTAGTTTACGAGCTTCTCATGCTTCCTGACATAGACTTGGGAAGGATTGGGGTTGGAAAATGGATTGTTGCTCCAGTAACATGCTTCTTCTACAAGATCATGTCAAAGGTTTGGGAGGATAGAATGAGGCATAGGAGGTTCATGCACAGTGTCTTCGCCTTCCTCGCATGCTTTTTCCTGAACATTGTTGCAGCATATTTTCTGGCGAAGACAGTCTTCTACTATTTTAACCCTGGGATCGAGCATGCGCCATCATTCTTCTTTCTACTATTCTTCCTATTCTATGAAGGCTATCTCATCCTCTACGCTGTCCTATACTTGGCCCACATTTTAGCGGACACCCTAACATACACTGGTGTCCCAATATTCTATCCTATTCCTCTTACAGTGCATGGTAGTGTGAAGCCTGCGCTGATAATATTATGTGCTATTCCAGCAGCTTTTCTCGCTAAACCGTTTCTTCCAAATCTGCAGGTTGATCCCATGCAAGTTTCTTTCTACAGCCTATATTTTGCACTTGCTTCAGTGTTCGCAAGCTGGGTTGTTCTCACACCATACAGGAACTTTAAAGATTTTCCAGCGTCGAAGAAAAAGTCTGGCGCATCTGCCTCATTTCCTAGGTTCAGGGGCCGTGGAAGCGTGAGCGAAAACTACACTTTCAACATAAGAGGCGATGACGAGTTTCTGAAAATGTTTGACGCCAGCCCGGTCCTGACAATGAAGGGTCTCGAACACGATATTGTTTTAGCGGAGAGAAAGGGTGACATGAGGACGTTCAAGTTTTATGGCAGACTTTATGCGATGGGCGTCAAGATGCTGAAGCGCGGGGAATACGATACCAGCCTATTTGAAGCCTTCATGCAGGAGCATGGGATAAGTGGGGAAGCGGGTGCTTCACAGGCTCCTCAAATAGAAGGGGAGGTGCCGAAGCCGGAGCCTCGGGTGGAGGAGAGGGTGTCTAGGCCTGAACCTGTGCCGGAAGAGGGTGTGCCGAAGCCTCCAGCAGCACTGGGTTCAGAGAATACAGTAAAGTCTGAGACTGTGCAGGGGGTGGAGCAGAAGGTTGAGGAAAAGCGTAGGACAAGCTTCGATGACCTCGTCAGCCTAAAAGTTTTCGAGGACGTTGTCGGCTTAAGGGAGGCTAAGGAGGAAATCGTGTGGAAGTTTCTTGTTCCAATCCTGTATCCGGAGAAGGCTGGAGGAAGGAAGCCTGGGGGTGGAATGCTCCTCTACGGTCCACCGGGGACAGGTAAGACCGAGATCGCTAGAGTGTTGGAGAAGGTCTGCGAGGAAAACGGTATAAAGTTTATTCCGGCTTCACCGAGGTCCATTAACAGGCCATTGAATGGAATGAGCGAAAAGCAGATTGCACAACTCTTTTCTGAAGCGAGAAGCGCTTCAAACGGTGCAATAATATTTATTGATGAAGCAGACGCTTTGCTTGGAATGAGGGGGCTGCTTGACCCGAACTGGTCCTTCAACCTCATTTCCCAGTTCCTGCAGGAAATGGATGGATTGAACACGAGGTGTGAGAGGATATTTGTTATAGCCTGCACGAACAAGCCGTGGAACGTTGACCCTGCAGTCACTAGACCGGGAAGGCTTTCGAAACGCGTCTACATTCCACCACCAAACTATGAGGAGAGGAAAGAGTTGTTCAAGCTCTTCCTAAGAGATAAGAAGGTTGGCGAAGTAGACCTTGACAGGCTAGCCCACCTCACCTCACCTGATGTTGGAGTATATTCTGGAGCAGACATAATGCAAATATGTGATGAGGCACAGATTCTTGCGGAAAAGAGGGGAAGCGATATTATAACGATGAAAGACTTGGAGGAGGCTGTAGAAAGGATTACACCTTCGATTTCGCCGAAAATCCTCGACGCATACAAAGAATATGAGAGAGGACATGGGAGCAGGAAGAAGGTTTCAATAAAGGCTCCGATAGCGGACAGGACAATGTACGGATAAACTCTAGAACGAAATAGAAAGTTCACTTAACCCTCCCCCCAGTAAAATGAATATCATGCATTCAAGAGGGCAAAGGATAGTAAATTTGCTGGTTCGATGAAAATGTTCTAGTGGCGTGCAAAATAGTTTCGAGCCCGTTTACAAATAAAAAAATGGGGGATATTATTTTTTCAGTCCTGGGATGTTGGTTTCCGTTATTTTCAAGTCTATCGATATTTTTGGCGCGTTCTGCGTCGTTTCCGTGGTTCACTTTCATTCTGCCAAGTCTTTTCCAATAGTGCAAAGGACAAAACAATGGTGAGCAGATGCTTGGTGGGCGCAGTCTTGAAAGGTTTAAGAGCATCTTGTTTGCTATACCGCTGTAGGTATGGATGGCTTAAATGATATTGTTTGGAAGGTTGCAAGTTTCCCACACGATCTTCTTAAGCCATTTTGCTGGGGGAGGCACACGGATACAAAGGTTTTGGGCGAAGCGGAGCGCCTGCTTACCCAGTATGTTGTTGAAAGTTTCAACACATCTACAAGGAAGAGCGAAAAATGTAGCTTGAAGAAGGTTATCGAGGGACATCATAGTATGAGGAAGGGTTTGGCTCAAGTTTGGTGCCTGGGCGACAAGCTTTCTTCGGCTATCGCTAGGCTCCGCTACGAATACGATTACTGGCATGATGTTGATGGAGCAGAACCTTTTTTCGTCAAAGTGTACGGTGACGTTGAAAGGTGGGATGCTAGAAGGGTTGAGGATCTTAAGCGGCAAATTCTTCTAACACTTGAAGAGTATGTGGGGAGGCAGGAGGAGGGTTTAGCGAAGGTCAATGAGCTTCTAAGCAGATTTCCAAGCGACAGCAGGTTTCCCTTTGTAAGCCTTAAGACGCACCATTGGATGACCTATGTTTTGCATGGAAAACGTTGTCTTCACAAGCTTCTGGCCAACGATCAAGATGTAAGCAAAATTGCCCTCTACATGATTAGGGTTTCGGTTGCAGAGCCAGAATTTCATAGGCTTAGGGAGCTACGTAGTTTTAAACGGTATCTTGAAGAAGGTTACGCTAGCCTTCAGAGTAAACTGCAAGGTAGAGGGGTAATTAGGATCGGGGATGACTTGTACTTGGTGACAGCATGCGATGATGAAGTGGAAGATGTTATAGGAAAGGTTTCGGAAAGTGGGCACGGTTTCAACGTTGACGTCTTCAAGTGGATGTTAAAGTGGACGGAGACTGCCGAAGGACCCCTTTATGTTGTTGAAGATGAAATTAGAAGACCGCTTGCCGTAGGAGGTTGCGAGGAGCTCGATCTTAAGCCTGAAAGCTATAAGCCTTGGGCATATCTTCTAGAAGGAAGGTATAGGCATCTACTTTGGGCTTCGATCAGGCCAAAAGGTGACATGGAAGAGGCTGCTGAAGAGTTCCTGAACTGGGCGGAGCATGAGCTTGAAAAATTCAGGCGCAAACCATGCAAGCATCCTATACGCCAGAAGGTTTCTTTGTCGCCTGAGCTTCTTATATCAATCGCTGACGGGTTCAACGAATTCCTTTCAGATTGCATTTACCATTTTACCAGAATGCAGGGATCGTCGAAAGGATACCCAATTATTAGGTCATTTAATAGAACCATGCTGGTTCGCTCTCTTGCAGATCCCTCGGACGCAGTCGACGTCTACCTTAAGCTTGCAGGGTTGAGGAGGAAGCTGCATATATCAGCTTCCATAGCCTGCGTAGTCTGCGGCCCAAAATATCCTTTCTGGAGGGTGTTAGATTTATTTAGCGGGTTAGAGGATAAAGGTGGTGGGTTAGCCTTTGAATTGGGTGAGAAGATGGTTCAACTGGATGACAGGCATGCTGAGCTCGTGAATAAGGTTAGAGGATACTTAAAGGGTGAGCGCAAGCAACAGCTGTATAGGCTTGTTAACGCCGCCTGCAGAGACAGTAGGGAACTTCTTAAGGTTAAAATCAGGGGTCTGGCTGAGCAGAAGAAGGTAAGTGAAGAATGTGCTAGTAAGCTCTGCTGGCTCGTGGACGAAATTTCACGCCTACACCCACGTGAGGAGGAAAGGAGAGAAGTGACATGCGAAATATTTAAGATACTTAGAATGTTTACTAAATAAGGTGCAATCTATGACAAGCACCTCAAAGAAGGTGGAAGGCTTCCATAGGCTCAGCACCCTATGGAGGATGGATTATGATGTAGAGGCTTTAGAACCCATACTTACAAGGGCCGCATATGAGGAGGCAAAGGAGGAGGTCGCCGACCTCTTGGATAAGACTTTGCCCAAGCCTGAACTTGACGCAGTCCCCCTGTTTATAGGGGATAAAGCCGTGATCACGGGCAACGCGGTTAAAGGGATCTTCAGGCACATAATATCTGCGCAGCTCACTGAAGCAGGTAAGCAGGTTTGCGTGCAGGAGGTTAAGCTAAGGGAAGGTGTTCGCGCTGAGGAGCTGGGAAGGGTTAAGGGCTGTGGACCAGACAACCCTTGCTATGTTTGCAAGTGGTTTGGGACAGCCGGTAGGCAGGGCGCATTATACTTCAGTATGCTTGTCAGCAGAGGAAGTGGAAGGGACGTGCTTGCAGCCGAGCCTATTCCGATGGTGGCGTTGGGCGAGGATACGAACGCCCTTATCGCTGAGAAGGGGAAAGGGAAGTTTGCACTGCTTGCACCAGTTAAGGAGGGCACAGTATTTTCTGGGTGGATTACAGGAGATAACCTGGAGGAGGATATAATTGGGGCTTTTAAAGAAGTTCAGGATATGAGTGAAAGGGGTTTCTTGAAGCTAGGAGGTTTCAAGACCAGAGGCTTTGGTTCGGCGAAGATTGTGATTAAATGTGTTGAAAAGTATAGGGCAACACCGTTCATCCTTGAGAAGAAGTATGAGGGTAAGGAGCTTATAGATTTCCTCGCCAGATGCCAGGAGGCCTATCGTAAGCTCCTTACTGTGGTGTAAAATTTGGAGTTTGTACACCTAACCTTTAGAGGTAAAACGACCTCACCTTGGCATGTCGGCAAACGCAGGTACAGCAACTACCTCTACACGAGAAGAGACATCCTCTGGGGTAGAGGTGTTAGAGGCCCCATTCTAAGGCAGCTCTGGCGCACACACTGTCCTAACTCTGATGCAAGAGAGAGGGTTGAATTTGACGAGGAAAAAGACTGTCGAACCTGTGTTTCGGCACCAGATTGTCCCTTTTATAACCTAAGGGGCAGCGGTGACGAGGGCGAGTTCAAGGACAAGCCTCGTCTCATAGTATCCAACCTACGCTTTTTAGGAGAATTTGAAGTTAGAAGAATCGCGTTGACTGTAGTGGACGATAAGCTGAAGTCAGCTATTCCTGGAAAGGCGCCCATATACCTAGAATATGTACCTCCAGGAGTCGGCTTCTTGTTCGAAGTGATCTTGATGGCTGAGGGCGTCCGCTTCGAGATGGAGGTTGTGGAGGCGGCTAAAGTGAGCCTAAAGTTTCACGGATGGGGTGCCTTCTGCAACGAGGGCTTCGGTAGAGGAGAGATGGTGGAGGTAAAGAGGAGAGGGTTCAGCGAGTTCGAGCAGGATATCTTGAAGCCAGCTGCTGACATGATGCCGTCGTCTGGAAAAATATTTTTCGAAATAACACCTCTTCTAATACTCGACAAAGACGGTGGAGGCAACTACACAAGCACACTTGAGGAAGGCTTCCAAAACAAGCTCTGCAACAGCATAAACGAACGCTACTGGCAGTTCTACAACACACACGTCCACACACAGGAATCTGTTAAGGAAGTGTTTGGGCGATCGAGAACCCTAAAGATCAGGGGATGGAGCATGAAAAGGGTTCGCTCAAACATGCCCTTCGAAGGCATAGGAGGCGAACTCGTGTTCGAAGTTGAAGGGTTAAGCCGAGAACATGCAACCGCACTAACGCTAGCGAGATACGGTATAGGAAGATACAAGAACCAGGGCTTCGGCTCCCTAACCGCAAAAGGAGGTGAGGGCAAAACCGCTACCCTTTAAATACCCCAATGCAGGAGAAGAGGTAGCGACAAAACCGCCTGCAAAAAAGCCCTAAAACAGCCTCAAACGCCAAAACAGGGAAAGAAAAGCCGTCGGTTCAATGAAAAGAAGAGTGCAACTCATAGTTTACTCCATTGTTAAGCACGTCATAGTATGCTGTTCAATGAAAAGAAGAGTGCAACAATTTTATCGTATGCTTTGAACCTACATGCTGTCTCCTGTTCAATGAAAAGAAGAGTGCAACTCATATGAGGAATAGGACATTGTGAAAAGCCCCAGTGTTCAATGAAAAGAAGAGTGCAACTCTGGTATTATGCATCTGCATAATGCTTGTTTAGCAAATTGTTCAATGAAAAGAAGAGTGCAACTCATAGGATAAGCTTACATGAACATACTCTTTAGTCCACGTTCAATGAAAAGAAGAGTGCAACTTTATTAATACAAGAATAACATTTAAATAAAAGACTTTAGTTCAATGAAAAGAAGAGTGCAACTTCTTTTCCAACTATACCACCTACCCCCCTATATACCTCGCGTTCAATGAAAAGAAGAGTGCAACTGGACCCCTTCAAGCCTCAGATGCTCGGCGTATTTTATAGGGTTCAATGAAAAGAAGAGTGCAACTTCTCTTCTTCTGTTAGTTCATCTATTTCTGGCTCTATTTGTTCAATGAAAAGAAGAGTGCAACACAATAGCTTTTAAGATCTCTATCTCATTTTCTAGCTTTGTTCAATGAAAAGAAGAGTGCAACACGCCTGAAGAGTAGAACATGTATAGTGTGAAGCCTAGTTCAATGAAAAGAAGAGTGCAACTCACATTCCACCTTAATTTTCCTTCGCATACAAGATATAGTTCAATGAAAAGAAGAGTGCAACTGTCAAGACTTGAGGCTTTAGAGCAGAAATTTAATCTTGTTCAATGAAAAGAAGAGTGCAACTCTTTGGGCACGAAAATGTGGCCGCAACTCTTACAATAGTGTTCAATGAAAAGAAGAGTGCAACTCTTCTGGAAACGTTTGGAGTGGAACACACACTCTATCGTTCAATGAAAAGAAGAGTGCAACGAAACTTGTGGGTCCTCTAAAAGTTTTTCTCTAATAATTTGTTCAATGAAAAGAAGAGTGCAACTCTTTTAACAGTACAGCTTCTTCAAGACTTCGTGGCAGTGTTCAATGAAAAGAAGAGTGCAACTGTCTATAAGAGGTTTAATCCTTTGGAGAACATCTATTCCGGTTCAATGAAAAGAAGAGTGCAACTAGTTTTTGGCGTGGCTTACCAGCTGTCTACTCATTTTACGTTCAATGAAAAGAAGAGTGCAACTCTAACGTCGCATCCGTTGTGTATCTGAAGTGCAACGTGTTCAATGAAAAGAAGAGTGCAACGTAACATGAGAAGCCCAGTTTATAGACTCAACATGTATAGGTTCAATGAAAAGAAGAGTGCAACGCACTTCCGCATCGTTAGAGAAGTCTGGATTATTAAGTAGCAGTTCAATGAAAAGAAGAGTGCAACAGGCTACGCCTTCCTCATGTACTGTGCTACCGCTTCAACTGTTCAATGAAAAGAAGAATGTAACTTTCTTTTTTTTACGGACTTTACAAGAATGGTGTCAGATACGAGATAGACTTGGGGTTTGTAGATACTGTTCTAAAAAAGGTTCCCTTTAAGGAAGTCTGGAACATTCGTGGTTTATAGTAAAGTCAGCAAGTTTATCGTAATCGCCTCAAATAATCTTTTCTGCATCCATCACTGTAGCGTGAGAAAACCTTTTATATTTCATTCAGCCATTATTTCAGTGGATCAAGAATGTCATATCACCTTCTTGAAAAAATTGCACGAACGATTTTTGTTCCAGGGGAAAGAGGTAGGTTGGATGACATCTAATCCTAAAAGGTTAGTTGAGGAGCAGTTGCCGTTGTCTGAAGCTAATCTTAATGCTTCTCTTGAAATGGCTTTTAGGGGTATGGCGGCTAAATTTAAAGACGAATTTTCAGAAATTTATGGCATTCAACCTAAAAAGATTGGTGTTGGAACAACTTTACTTCGAAATCTTCACCCTTGGCCTGCTAGAAGACCTACCGCTCCAGCGAGGCTTCTCACATTGGCATCTGTCTTACCAAATAATTTTGATAGAGAGCACTTTAGAGAAATTAGTGGATTACTGCAAATCCCCGAACTAGCCAAACAAGATATTCTTCCCACACTTTTACATACAGAACCCTTAAGGACCAAAATTGATAATGTCTTAAAAGAGTATGGGAGGAGCGCACAGGAAATATTGATAGTCGATCCAATGGCTGGTGGAGGAAGCATTCCTCTCGAATCTCTTAGACTCGGGTTTAGGACTGTTGCCATGGAATATAATCCCGTTGCATACTTGATTTTGAAGGCGACGCTAGAGTATCCTGCAAAATATGGTCCCGTCCTCTATAAAGATGTTAGAGATGAAGCTAGAAAATTGATTGAGTGGGCTAAAAGCGAATTAAGCCAATATTATTCTGAAGATTCCCTGAACTATATTATTGCAAGAGGCTATAGGTGTCCCGTTTGCGGTGGGCTGGTGCCCATAATCCACAGCAACAGGTTAGGGAAAAATGGTCCTTACGTAAACCTAGTGGTGGATAGAGCAAAGAAAACATTTGGTATAGTAATTTCAGATACTGAAGAAGGGTTTGAAAAGTTAAGATGCATTTACTGCGAAACAAAAACACCCTTAGATAAAGAGAGTGTTTTCAAATATTGGGTTGAAAAGCATAAGGATCTTCTACAGGTTGCTCTTGCTGGCAATGCTAATGAAGCAAGAGATAAGCTTGGAATGCTTAAAGAGGTGCACATGCTTCTTTTAAAGCAAACCAAGAAGGGGTTTAAGCCGTGTGACGAAAAAGATTTTGATGCGTTCGAAAAAGCATACTTAGACCTTGCAGAGCAGGCTCGAGAGTTAAAGAAATATCTGCCTGATACTCCAATACCGATAGAGAATGAAGTTTTTGCACCAGCAAGGGAAGCTGGTATAGAATACTGGTATCAGCTTTTCAACCCAAGACAGCTTCTCATACTACTCAAACTGCTAAAGTATGTTAGTCAACGATGCAAGACACTTATCGAGGAAAAAGGAGAGTATGGGGCAGCAATAGCAACTTATCTGGCTTTGGGAATGGATAAATTAATGAATTTCGACAATATAACTACAGAATGGGATGAGAGTACGAAAACAATCAGAGAGCTTTTAGACCACTATGCGAGAACAAGAAAAGTTGACCTCGGTCTCGAGTATTGCGAAATGCCACCTATTGTCAAGGATCCCAAAAAATCCCTCAATTGGGTTTTTGAGCCTGATGTCGAGAAGCCTACGGCCACCCATGGCGGTATTTGTCCAGTACTCAAGAATCTTTGCAACTGGCTTAATGGTTTAGGAGACAGAATACACGTGTTTATGGCGGATGCCAGAAACTTGGATAAGATTTTGGGTGAGAGGGTTGTCGATGTTGTCAACGTTGATCCACCTTATCTTGGACAGCACCTTTACTCTGACTTTAGTGAGTTCTTTTGGCAGCTTTTGAGGGTTTCCATGAAGCCTGCGTTTGATGCTAGATTACTGTTTAACAGGGATGAAGAGAAAGGTGAGGTCGAACTTTTTGTTGACGGCTGGAATCCGATACTTTCAACCGTTCCAAGGGAGGGTGAAATAATATCTCGAAAAGACAGAGGGACAGCTAATACACCACACACTGCTGAATGGTATGTGAAGCAAATGTGGAAATTCTTTTCTTCAGCTGAGAAGGTGTTGCGTGATGATGGAGTGTTGATTGTCTGGTTCACTCACAGTAGGCCTGAAGCATGGGAGAGCATCTTAAGTGCACTATACGGTTCAGGTTTTGTGGTGTCAAAGGTTTGGACCGTTAGAACTGAAATGGTTGAGAGAAGGGTTGCTCAGGAAGGTTTTTCATTCTTTTCATCGCTTGCAGTAATAGCAAGGAAGGGTAGAGAGCGTATAGTGACTGGTAAGCGTGGGGTCAGGGATCTTGTTGACGACAGGCTTGTGAGAGACGTTATTAGAGAATCGTTGGCCGACGCTTACAGAAGTGCCCGCGATTCTAGGGCAAACGGATACGAGCTTCTTATAATGACCTTGGCTGGAGCGATAGCTGGAGCAACACGCGTGAGAAATCCTGACTTCGAAACTCCTGGAACTGTTCAAGCAACTTTAGAGGGTAATCCGCAGGAAGATTTTGAAGCTAAAAGATTTGAATTGATGTCCGCATTCTTTAAGAATCAACTTTATCCAGCAGCATTATATCTTGGAGCAGAATGGCTACTTTATCAGGCTATGAAGGAGGCTGGATTCAATGAAGATATGATAAGAGAATGTGTTTCTTCGGATCCATCGACTATCGCGCATCTTCTGCTTTGGGAGGCTGCTAAATATGTTGGCGAACCAGTTGTCGACTACGATTTTGCTGAAAAAATTTGCAAAGTTTCAGGTGCAAATTTGGCTAGCATGGAAAAGCTTGGTTTAATAAGAAAAAGTGCTGGAATCGAAGTTCTTTTTGGAAAGCAGATGCTTGAGGCAGTTAAGGGCGAGGTTGAAAAACTAGATAAAACCTTCTCAGGGAAAGCTGCACTGATCATTGAACTAATACTTGATTCACCTATAAGAGGGGATCCAGTGAAAGCAGCTGAGTTTGTCGTGAGCAAAATGCCAGTTGGAAAGAGAGAAACTCTTATCGCACTATTTCTTTTAAGGACCGTAAGAGAAGAATGGTTTGAGAAGATTGGCTTAAATAAGCTGGTAAAACCTTTTGTTGAACAGACTTTTCTTAAGCTTACAGAGAGGTGATAAGTCGATGAGCTTTGTGCTAGCGCTTAAAGATTTTGTTAAACCTTCAGAACTTGTACAACTATACAAGAGTTCCCCTGAAAGTCTTACAATAAATTTCGGTTCCCTTATAGAATCAAAGCTCTTTAACAAGCCTCTTTTAGTCCCCCACGAGGTAAGCGATCCAATCGGCGTACTTGCTTCAACGGAATATCATGAGCCACTTGTACAGGCTTTAAAGGAGGTATTAGACGGCTTCACACAGTTCGGCTGCAAAGTACTTTCTCTGACTGACGAGATGGGGTTCGGCAAAACACATTTTCTAGTTCTGCTCTGGCAACTGTTTACAGAGGCTGCTGATCAATGGGATAACATTTTGAATAAACCTGAACTGTCGGAGGAAGTTAAGTTTGTCACAGAGGCTGGATATAAGCTAAAGACAGCCTGGAAAACCCTAGTGATCCCTGTTGACATGCTTTCGTTGCTCGGCAAAGAAGATCCATATAGAGAATTCTTTAAAATTGTAGTAAAGGCGTGTGAATGCAAGCGTTTCAAGGAGGCTGCTGGACAATTAAGCTTTAACGATGACCCCCATGTTTTTGCTGACCAAATTGCAACAATAGCGTTTGAAAATAGTTTGAACATGCTTATTCTGTTGGATGAGCTTTATGCTGCGATATGCAGATGCATAGAATCTGACATGGTGCAAAAGATATCATCGCTCAAAAAAATTGTAATGACGTTAACTCATTTAACGGATATAGTTGCTGCAAAAAGTCCGACTGTAATAGTTTATGCGACAGCCCAACAGGATGTATCAAAATGGAATAAAATTAGTGATGAACTGGAAAGAGGTTCGTTAGATAAGGTTGTTCCTGAAAAGATAGCCTTTATTCGTGCTGTTAAAGAATTTGAAATGAGATCACGGCGTAAGGCTACTATTGGCGTTTCTGCAACAAAACCAGTTCACGCTATCAGGATATGTTCAAGGAAACTTCTAAGGTTTGAAGTTGATAGAAAAACAGCGCTTGAGCAGATTATCAAGCAGTTAGAGCAGCCGCTAAAATCTCTAATAAAAGACGAGGGTGAGATACAAAGTTATTTGAGAATGCTTAGGGAAACATTTCCCTTCGCACCCGAGTTCGCTCTCTTTGCGGAAAAGCTTATGCAGCCGACAGGAAGTGGGGATCTGCCTAGAAGCCAGCATATAAGGGACCTGCTTAAAATAAGCTCGCTTCTTATAGACAGACTTGAGAAAGATGGGCTCTGGAATCAACTTTCACTGATAAGTCCATCTTTTATCACACATGATATGATAAAGCATATGCTTCCATCGAACATTTCTCAAAATTGGAGCGAAGTTCTAGAGTTTGGGAAGAGAGTTATAGATCGGGAGGAAGATAAGGACGTTAGATTTCTTCTTAACATAATGCATACATCACTATATTTGAGAGCTTTAACGGCCAATGGTGTGAAAATAATTAGCATGATTAGGAGACCAGATGCCTTGGCCCTAGAAGAACTACGAGTAAGGAGTGCGACCTCAACTGATTTGGCAATGTCTGTAATAGGTGTTGTTAATCAAGAATTGCTCAAAAAAGTTCCAGAAGCTATTGCAGCTTTCTCGACTGACAGGATACCGTATGTTTTGTCAATTGAAAAGGGTGCAGTAGAATATTTTGCTCTTACTCTAGCACCAAACGCATTACAGATCGTAGAATCATTTAAGCAAGAAGAGTTTTCGAGGATAAAGGCACCAGATGGCAATTTAGATATCGGGAAGGCATTCGATTATCTTAGAGAACATTTTTTGAGAGAGGGGTTTGTTTCCGAATTGATGGAAAAGGTGTCGGAGCAGGGACTCAACCCCATTATATTGGATGCAAGCGTCTTTCTTGAAAATCGAAAAATTGAAGACTTCATTGACAGTCTAAAAGATGAAATCTTTAACCTAGTAATCATTAACCCAATAAGCTTAGCAGGTTTGAGGAAAGAAGATCGAGAAAACTTGGATAAAATTGTGAAGGACAAGGTTAGAGAAGAACTTGAAAAAATACACTCGCCTAATATGTTCGCAATAGTATGTCCAAAACTTACGGAATACGATTTAATGGAACTTTGTAGTTACATAGCGGAGGTCAATTCTGCGCAAAGGGTTGTAGAATATTATAAGGGTGAAGGTGAAGAGGGGCGTGTTAAAAGGAAAAAATTAGCTGAAAAGATGCCGACTTTAGACGCGATAAAAAACATCGCAAAGGAGAGTGCAATAGAGGATTTTGATGAAATAATCTATGATGTCATGAACTATTTACAAACACGTATAGAAAATTATGTAGTCAAACTTGCCGCCAGCAAACTTAACAGCTACATAATATCCATGTGCAAAATCTTTAGTCAATGCGTCTATTATGATCCCAAAACTGGACACTTAACATCGCAACCGTTAGAAATAAGGGTTAGTGAAGCCAATATTAGAGGCTTAAAAGACGTATATTCTCATTTACCCTCTTGGATTTCCAAAAGCGTTAAGGACACCTGCTATATAATGGACCGTCCTGGATTAAGATCGTATATTCTAGACTATTTAGCTAGGGAGGCAGAAAGAAAAAAGGAAAAGTTTCTTAATGGCGAACAAGTTGAAATAGACTTCATTTTCCTGGTTAACGTGCTGAAAAAAGGTTGGGCCGAGATACCTGTGAAACCTATTTCGGTAGAACAAGCAAATTCTTCTTTAAAGGAGCTTACTGGAGTGTCACTGCCAACAAAAGATCCTCAACTAAAGGATCTGTTTGTGGAAGTGGGGGAGGATAAGCTAATAATAAAAATGCGTAAAACTATTACTGTTGAACCGCCTCATCCTCCTATTCCTCCTAAGGGTATAATAGGTCTAAGATTGCATGGAGTGGATAATGTTATAATAGGGTTAGAGCTAACAAAAGAGAAGATTGTGAAAAACATATCCTTAAGTTTCAGTATAGGTGAGGCAAAGGTCTCATTTACGGGACTCGGCTACGGTGATATAAGGGAAATGTTTGGTGACGTTGACACACTTAGAAATACGATCGGTAGACTAAGGAATAAAGTATCATACATCGAACTGACTTTGAATTTTGTCGGAAGTGTGGAAGATAAAGTAGTGGGGAACGTGCGTAATAGGTATGGAATAAGCGCCTATGAAGCGATACGTGAGAGATGAATTTAATGCTCACCCATCACGCAATGAGTAATCTCATAGATAATGTGAAGAAGAATATGTTGGAGTTCAAACAAATTTCTCCTATAAAAGAAAAGAAGGAAGTTTACAGAGAACTGCTGGCAACAGTTATGGACAGCGTATATGGAACGACGCTAAGGAGGTTTCATAACCCTGTACTCGGAAGGATGGAGCAAAATGTCAGAGAACTGTGCCAAGTTCCATCAAACACCATAAAACAGGGCTACTATACTTCATGGATATGTGAAATTTTGAGTAAAGCGTGTGGGACGATGTCAAGAGACACAAAGCATGTCATAGTATGTGACGCTCTCGCTCTTCATGACATTCTGTTTGTAACATACGAGTTTGAAGAGAAGACTAGAACCTTTCTCACATTCAATCCAGGTGGCAAGACTAGAACCTACGAGTATTTGATCAAAAACTGCCATGAACTAAAAGGTTTTGTTACATACTATGGGGGCGAGATAACACTTAATTTAGTAGGGCAGGCGATCGCTAAATCGATTGGAGCATCATACGAAAAATATGATAAGTTTGACAGGCTTGTACATTCCATTGGATCCCAAAATGATTTTGAAAGTCTTTTAGAAAGCTTGTACAATGTGATTGAGGAACTTGTTGCAATAGTTAGAAGACGTATTGACGCTAACTTTAGCGTACTTGTGTTAGCTGATCACGGATACGACATAAATCCCCAGACTTTAACTTTAACCCATCAGTGGGATCCAGGAGGCCAGGGTTGCTTAAGTATCCTAGCACCATTTATGGTTGTGACCCAAAATGATAGAGTATAAAGGCTATTTTTTCCTCATACACAGCAAGAATACGCTTGAAATAAGATTTCCATCATACAAGTCGACACCTTTCCTAAAAATAAGAGGTAAAAGTGCTGAAAACACTTACAATGTACTGAAAAACGTGCTTGACGCATACAAGTTGAACAAAAGCGTTAGAGAGAAAGATGGTAAAACAGTTAGAGAGCTGCCAGCTGCTATAGGCTTAAGCGTCGTCACTTACCTTCTAGCTTCATACAATGTACGCAATCCTGCAAAGTACGCTTTTGTGATAGAAAAAATGGTGAACGGCGAGCTCGTTATAGGAAAATATTTTTCTAACTTTATAGAAATGTGTATAGACTTGTCATCTTGTAATGGAGGAGACGGAGGTCAATTGGTTGACAAAAGTGTGGCTACAATTGTGTCGAAATCTCTAAGAACAATTCTTGACAGTCTTTCATAATGATGTTGTCTAAGATGTGAAGAGTTCGTTTAATTTTTATCTATTTTCTAATCTTCTCCAAGATCTCTTTAAGCCATTCTGCGTCGAGGAACATTTCACTGTATTCGTCGTCTTCTGTAGC
>Ga0209225_1002182_pt1 | contig 17914 bp, 19 predicted proteins | sample WasSprMetagenome_FD_184732 | JGI IMG/M metagenome (GOLD analysis project Ga0209225, IMG submission 184732) | Sulfidic aquatic microbial communities from Washburn Spring, Yellowstone National Park, USA - WS (SPAdes) (version 3) | ecosystem: Environmental > Aquatic > Thermal springs > Hot (42-90C)...
GATATTAAGAAGGATATCGCGAGCACTATAGGGAATGAGGATAAGCCGATTAGCATCCCTAATAGGAGCTCCTTTTTTATTGCCTTTGGAGCATCTTTAAGCGTTATGTGCCCAAGGCTAAAGGACCCAAAGAAGAAGAGAAGCTGCCTGGCTACCGATGTTTCCACCACTATCAATTACTATCGGCAGAAAAGCTGCCAGTATAGCGTACTTCGCTGTTTCATCCTCAAACAACGCTACTATTGATGCAGTGAAGAAATCCACGAGGATCAGGGCCAGTATCCAGGGAGCTCTGGCTTTGTATAGAGATAGGATAGGGGCAATCAAGTAATTATCAATGTAACCTCTGACGATTTTTCCAAGACCAGCCAAGGTCTCCTCGAGGGACTCCTCATTGATTACATCCACTATGTCATCTATTGTAACCACGCCCAGCATCCTGCCTTTCTCATCTACAACCGGGACTTTCGTGAGGTCGAACTTCATCAACACCTCCGCTGCTTCTTTCTGGTCAGCATTACTATTTACAACGACAAAGTCCTTCCTCATGACCTTTACAACCGGTTTGCTTGGATCTTCCTTAATGAGCCGAGAGAGTGACCAGACCTATTAATCTATCATTAGCATCGACGACGTATGCCTCATCCCATATCTCGTATTTACCTGAAATTAGCTCCTCCAAAGCAGTGCCCACCGTTGTCTCGGGAGACACCATGAGAACTCTTGTCGTCATAAGCCCTCCAGCCGTATCTGGCTTGTACTTCAGCAAGTTCTCGATAACCTTTCTTTTCTCCTTCGACAAAAGCTTAAGCACGTTCTTACGGGCCGAATTATCAAGGGACTGAACTACGTCAACCAGGTCGTCAGGGTCAAGGTGATCCAGGCAAAAGGCCAAGTCCGAAGGCGTAATGCTACTTGCTATTTCCCTTACTATTTCTATAGGAGCATATGCAAGGATTTCAGCCAAGATGTGCATAGACAAAACCTTGTATATCCTTTTTCTAACGCTTTCATCGAGCTTCGATAAAACAAGCACTCTTTCCTCTGGGTGAAGGTACTTAAACAAGCTATTAGCGATCTCCGGGCTAATAGAGAGCGGATCAACTAGGTAATCAAAAGATTCAGGAGCGAGTCGAAGAATATCGTAGTCCTCATCGGGGTCGGCCAACACTTCGTCGAGCTTCTCTTTTATATATTCCTGGCTTTCCTCAGGTAAATCTGCTACCAATATTATCTTGGATAACCCATCCTCGATGTAGGAAAAGTTAAACAAAATGTTTCCGCCCGAGTCACTGAATTATTTCATATATCCTCTTCAGCGTTCCAGCTCTATCCTTCGCTTTAATCAGCACCATGCTCTTTATAATCACGGTTCTCCACCTGTTATCTTCAATTAACCATTTTCTAAAATAACCATATATACGGCTTTTTTCACCATCGATTAATGGTTAGTTGATAGTTGAAAAAAGCTTTAGTTTGCTTAGTGCTCATCATGATTACGTTAAGCTTCGCTAGCCAAGCTATCTCTAGTAATGTTGCCTCAGAGATAATAATCCGTGTTCCAGCAGTTTATGATTCTTCAGGGGAGGTATTCGAAATCACTGTAAGAGAGAACGTTAATGAAACACTAATTGTACAGGGACCAGGAACAATCGATAATGATACTCTCGCGTCAATCTGGTCATCCATATTTATTGCCAATATTCTCTCCAGCTCCCCCTATTGGAAATCAGGATTCAAGATTGTTTTCCCAAGTCAAATTAAGAGCATTGGCGGTCCGAGCGCTAGCCTGGGCTTAACTATAGCTATTCTTAAGCTAATTAACAACGATAATGTAAACACGCTATACAACTACTCCATCACAGGGGCAGTTAACATCAATGGATTGACAACAGCTGTTGGAGGCGTAGAAGCAAAACTGAACGCTACCATAAAGATGGGTCTAAAAGGCATGGTTCTTCCAATAAGCAACCTAGTCGAAGTAGAGTCTCAAGCAAGTAACGTTGTTCCCGTGGCAAGTATTTATGAGCTCTACTTAATGTCTCAGGGCTATGGTCTTAACTCCACGTTTATCAAAAGGCCTTCAACCGAGTACCCGGGGAATATAAGGGACTATCTGGATAACGTTTACCGGTACTTCAGGAATAAGACAAACGTTGAGCTAGATATCGTTAAGTCATACATTAGATACGCCGATGAGGCGTATCTTCAAGGCAAAACATACGCGGCCTCCAGCTTGGCGTTCACAGCGTATACTAGATATCTGCAAACCCTGTACTCAAATATGAACATAACCGAGCTTCACGCTAGGTACGAGCCCCTCAAAGAAAAGGCTTCTATTCTCAGAGAAAAACTCGTGGAGTTAGAAAAACAGAAAGTCAGCTCAAAACTAATAGGCCTATACGACGTAGAGTTGCTCTCATTAGGGGAATCAAGATTGTGGATGTGCATGAATCTACTAACCAGTTTTGAGCAATCCAATTTTACAGATAAAAACACATTAGCCCAAGCAGATGCACGTTGCCTAACGGCAGAATTCTGGATAAACGCAGCTAACACCAGTTTTGCTTCGCAACCATTGATTGATAGTGAAAGGATGAATAATTATATAAATATGTATATTTTCTATCTGGATAAATATGTTTGGTACGTCGAGTCGCTCATAACCAAGCTAAACGCGACTAACGAGCTATCGCAATACTTGTTGACGCTAAAAAGCACTTATCAGCTAATCACCGAGAACAAGGAGGCATGGAGCCTTCCATTGAAGCTCGGATTAGCAACAGAGCTAGCGCAGGACATAGCTATTTTTATGGACGCGTTCAACACTGAGACCGAATACCTGCTTGATAAGTACATAGCTGAGGAGTACAGAACGTGGTATTTGCTCTACTCAAGGGCTAATCTTTATCAACTAGACTCAATTGTTTCCAACTTATACCTAGAGTACTCTGAGTTCATGAAGGATAAAGACCCATTAATCGCGTATCAAATGGCTAGCCAAGCAGTTGTTTCGCTTTACCCTATAATTATATATACGAAAACATTTTCAAGCGAGCAACCTTCCGAATCATTGCTAATCGAGAAAAAAACAATGAATACATTATTGAATTGGGCGGCTTTAATGCTAATCATCTTCATTTCATCTTTTCTTGCTGGACTTGTGTTTGGAAAGCGTGCGCAAAAGGAGAGGCAGCTAGGGGGAAATAGAGAGCCGACAATGCCTGCAGAGCATATTCAATCATAGATTCCGGGGTCTCCACGTGAACAGTGAGGATAGTGAAACTAGTCAATAAAAGGAGTCTCTAATTCGATTACAGCCCTCTTGATGTCTTCTTGGAGATTTCTCACTAAGGAGGGGTTTCTCAGACATGCGGCGGGATGATACGTCGGTACAACCTTTATCACTAAATTATCTATTCGAAGAGTTAAAGTTCTGTCTCTGACTTCCTTTAGTTTCACGTTATTGTAATTGAGTATATCGTCATTGTTTTTGAGAACTCCTATTAAGCTCAGCGCTTGCAGACCTGTTGCCCCGAGAGTAATTATTACCTTGGGCTTTAATACTTCGAGTTCTTTTTTCAAGTACGCTGAGCATGCGATAACCTCGTTTTTATAAGGCTTTCTGTTGTTGGGAGGCCTGCACTTAACGCTATTCGTAATGAATAAATCTTCTCTTGATAACCCGTTTCTCCTAAGAATATCATCTAGTAGTTTTCCCGCTTTACCGGTGAATGGTCTTCCGAGAGCATCCTCCGTTCTCCCGGGGGCCTCGCCTAGCAGTAGTATGGGGCGCTTGTATCCTCCCTCTCCAACAACCACCTGTTTCCTGGATTTTTGGAGTGGGCACTTGGAGCAGTTCCTGATTTCTTGGTAGAACGAATATAGTTCTCCTAGCTTTTCACTCATACCTACCTACTCTCTCCCAAACATAGTGTTCGCTGAGCGTGTAGTTAGCAAGAAAACCTAATAATATTCCTATTAGGTTTGCTACCAATGGGTTTAGTCTGAGTAAATGGGTTAGAAGAAGCAACGTAGCATAGTTTATGAAAGCGCCTATAGCAGTAGCTAGGTGATATTTAGCCAGCCTGGTCAGAACGGTTCCCTTAGCCCTCTCTTTCCTAAAGGTCACAAGGCTGTTCAGGGCAAAGTTGCTGAGTATGCTCGTCTCTATTGCCAATAAACCTGATAAGTAAACAGGTAAAGCTACTTTGTAGTGAGCAAGCCACAGAACACCCTCATTAACAAAGATGCCGCTTATTCCCACAGCCATGAACTTTAGAATTCTGTACTCATTCAGGCTGAGAATATGCAGGAGATAATCAAATATTTCCTTTAAACCAAGCTTGCTTTCCCCGTAAGCTCTCTTACCAAAAACTATTGGTACCTCCCTGACTTTATCTTTGGAGTACTTGCCCTTAACCATTATCTCCAGTAAAATCTTGAACCCTTTGGGATTCATTAGGTCAAGCCTACCCTCGATGACAGTTCTCCTAAGAGCAAAAAACCCACTCATCGGGTCTGATAGCACCCTGATTTGAGGAACAAGGAGTTTTCCTATCAGTGCTGCTCCCTTCGAGAAAATTTTTCTCGCGAAGCTAAGCCCCTCATCTCTTCCTCCCTTGATGAACCTGGAGGCGACAACTATCTCAGCTCCTCTCTCCAGTTCCAGGTATATTTCCTTAATCTTTTCCGGCGGGTGTTGCAAATCAGCGTCCATTACTACGAGATAATCGCCGGAGGATGCCTTGAAACCATCTATAACCGCTGTTGCTAATCCTCTTTTCCCTTCTCTTACGATTACTTTGAGATTATTATCAATACCGATACTCCTGGCCGTCTCTTTGGCAATATTAGCGGTGTTATCCGGGCTGTTGTCATCAACAATAATAATCTCGTAGCTCTTGCCAGTTATATCCTCAAGCACTTTTTTCAGAGCTGGGAGCAGTAGCTTGATGTTTTCGGCCTCATTATATGTGGGGAGCACAACGCTTATCTTGGTCATCTTTCCCAACACGAAACCAAGTTGTTGTAAACGAATATTTTTTATTATAGACGGAATAATATAACCTCATTGCAAGTGCTTCAACAATAACTCGGGAGTCCGGATGCCTTATAAAAAAGCATTCTCGCTTTGCAAAGCTGATGTACATAGGTAGCGCTTTGTCCATGGTTATTGGGATTTCTAGCTTTACCATGATATCCGTAGGTGTTTTCTCGCTGAGCATAGACACGGCTCATCTATTGAGAGAGGGTACTCAGTCTTCTATGTATTAATGCCGGTAGCGTTGATTTTAACTGGTACGGTCATCATCTTGATTAGCTTGCTGAGAGAAAGCCTGACCCTGCTTGTCTGTTCTGTTTCATCCTTTATGGCTGGGTTACTCATGGGGAAGATTGAAAAAATTTTTTCTCTATACTCGTCGGAGACGGTGGTTTTTGTTTTCCTGGGTATAGGTATTTTACTCATATGTGTAGCTTTTTATAAGAGTTAATGTATAGAGAGGCTGTTATTGGCGTTATCGACGCGCTGGGTATAGTGGCTTTTCAATGGTTTCTTGTCCCGCTTATTCATTCATTACCACTTGTATTGCTTTTAAGAATACCGCTCTTGGATGCTTTTTTCGAATCGGTCATGGGGTTTACCGGGACAGGGCTCACAGTGTTCACAGGGGCTATTGACCCTAAAGGTATTTATATACCAAGCGTAGACGAGCTCTCAATGCCTATCCTATTGTGGCGGAGCATTATACAGTGGGTGGGCGGAATAGGCGTAGTAGTGATGAGCATGGCTATTATCGCTCAGCCCTCTATCGGCTTGGTTATTCTAGCAGAGGTTGAGGGAAGGCTTGAGAAGCTCGAGCCAACCATCAAGAAAACAGCCATTCAGATGTTTAAGCTCTACATAGTCCTAACTATTATCTCATTTGCTTTGTTTTATATAGCTGGTCTATGGACTTTCGAAGCGTTGTGTCAGGCATTTTCTGGAATAAACACGGCAGGCTTCTCGACACGTAGTGACAGCTTCGCGTCGATAAGCTTAGCTGTCAAAATTGCTGGCATAATTGTAATGATTCTCGGTGCATCGAACTTCCATGACATGTATATAGCTAGAAAGAGGCCCTGGGCCTTCCTCCGCTCGGTGGAACTAAGAGCAATGTTAATCACGATTACGTTGGCTTTGCTGGCCTCGATCGGATTGTTCAGATTGCACGAGAAATACAACCTTATCGACATATTATTCCAGATAACGAGTGCCTTAACAACAACGGGCTGGCAGAGCGTGGACTTATCTGCTTCGCCAATAGAGTTTAAGGTATTACTAATTACTCTTATTTTTGTGGGTAGAAGCATTTTTTTCAACGGCCGGTAGCGTCAAGATACTTAGATACATTGCTTTGTTTAAGTATATACACGAAGAAATCAACAAGATGGGAAAACCTAGAGGCTACCAGACAACTTATAGTGTTGGGAGGTACAGCTTCTCTCCTGATAGTGTTGGCAGAGCAGCTCTCGTTATGTTCCTCTACTTCTTTACGTATCAAGTAGGATTAGCAATCGCTTTTAAGATGGCAGGCCAGACCTACAGAATAGATAATCTTTTCTTCGAGGTCGCAAGCGCTCTCGGAAACATTGGGCTAAGCACGGGTGTCGCGGGTGCATCGTCACCGGTGGGACTAAAACTAGAATTTATCGTGTTATCAATCATGGGGAGACTGGAGATCTTTCCGTTAATAATCCTGATTTACAAACTATTAACTTTCAAACCATCGAGAAAGAGAATTATTAAACAACCAGCTGTTTCCTAAGGTAGCTATCTACGTGGGGGAAGCACTGCCCCCTCCTAACTGCCCAGCAAATGGCAGATGTAAATCCTGATAGATGCGAGGAACCAATATTTCTTAAGGTCATAGAAAAGGTCAGATTGCATAAGTTAACTGATAAGCATCAATTTAGATAAGCGCGGAAACTCCAAAGTAATTTTTCCATACTCAACGACATATGGAACGGATTCTCCAATAATGCCTTGCTTTTTTATTAATGGCGATAAGTACTGGTTTTCATCAAGCGTTACGGGGTTTCCTGTTTGGTAGTGACCTGCGGCTGGCAGAACAATTGCTGTTGAACCGTTTCGTAGGGGTGTTAGTAAAAAGCAGGGGAATCTAAGTACTCCTCCAAGCTCATCTGGTATTCTAAGCGAGGGGTGCTCATGCCCTATTACGATGTACTTGTATCTTAGGGCTTCCTCCTCATAGGTATGCCCGTGAAGAGCCACGGTTTCGGGGTTTAACTCTAGCTTCTCGACTATTGGTATATCAAATCTACTTGTAACAACGCTTATGTAATTATCGTGATTACCTCTTACTAGAACTATCTCTTTGAAGTAATCCTTGGCCACCGAGAGAAGCTTTGTAGATTCCTCTCGCTCCTGAAGCGTTAGTTTCTCGAAGACATGCTTGAGGTCCCCGTTGATAATTAGCTTCTCCGCGTTCGTTATCTTGGATAAATTAGTCACTAGATCTATAGCTTTTTTAAGCTGAACTCTAGGTAAGTAAATTCCCTCGCTTGCTACGGCTGACTCGAATCCAAGATGCAAATCACTGATAACAACTGCCCTCACGCTTTTCACGTATAAGGCTGGATAGCCCACGAGTAAATACAAATCACTAGTTATTCTCATTTCCTAGCATAGCTCCTCTACACATAGCTTTCTAAAAAATATGTTAAATCAAGGTAATTAAGAAAACATATTTATGCAGAGCAAAGGCTTATTGGGTTGTTTGCGCATCTCTGTATAATGAAATGATGACGTGGGCAGCAACGTGACCTTCAGTGGAATGATGACCCTAGTCTCACTCTGATCGATAAATCCATGATTGGTTGTGCAAATGGTTATCGACGGATGCATAGTAATGCTTGATGTAGATTTCATGGAGGAAATGGTTAGGGAAAAAGGACTACCGGAATACAAGCCTAACTTAGCAACAGGTTTTCTGACGAGAGCCGTGGAGAGCTTAGCTATAAAGCACAGCGGCGTGGTAGTCTTCGGACTTGATTATGAGAGGGGCACAGAGGAGGCGGTTCTGGAGTTCCCGTTGACCAGTTGTGATGAGCTAAGAAAAGACTTGGACCAAATACATAACGAGCTCGCACGAATGGGCTTTTCTATCAGCATAGTGTGTCTCGATGGATATGTCCTCGGTAAGAAAGCCAACACTAGGGAGGAAGCTTACAAAGGAACTCCATGGAGAAAAAAGGCTTACAAAGAACTGCTAAGAATAAAAAGGAAACTCCACGCATTTAGAGAGGAAAATTCACCCAACTAAACTGTTTTGATGGAATGAAGCAGAAAAATACTAGTTATAGTCACAATCTATTATTAAGACAAAATACCGTGTTCTAGCCTAGAGGATTAATCAGGGTAAATAATGCTTCCATAAAATCCCTTGTTTAGCGCCTTCTCTACGTTGGAGGGGTCATCCCCCCTAACTATTATAATTTTTATTTTGCTTCGCTCAGCTATTGTTAGGCTTATTTGGTCCAGGAGCTCATATCTACCAGCGTAGGAGAGCTGTTGCTTCAGTAGCTCCTTTACTTCTGAGAGCCTCACTTCTCTTAATAGCTTCGCGTCGGGGTATTTCTCTGGGTCCTTGTCGTATACCCCATCTATCTTTGATGCATTTATGATGATGTTGCTTCCTGTTATTTCAGCTACTATTGCTGAGACAGCGTTTGTTGATTGCCCGGGCTGGAGTCCTCCCATAACGACTATCCTCTCAGATGGGTCATTCGACAGCTTTATTATATCCTCGATACTGCTGGGAACAGGCAAAACAGCATTGCTTCCAATAGAGGTTGCTAGCAGAGTAGCGTTTAGCCTGGTCACCATTATCCCAAGCATATCGAGAAGCGACTCGTTTGCTCCATTAAGCCTCGCAGCATCTATGTACTGCCTGGCAACCTTTCCTCCTCCTACCACAACGAATGGTCTTATTCCCTTGTTTACCCACAGGTCTCTTAGCATATCAGCGTAACTTTTAATAAGAGAAGGGTTATCCGGCTGAACGTAGTTACCGCTTATCTTGATGACAACGGGCTTTCTTTGCAAAAACCAGCACCAATTTTTTTGAGCCTCGCTAAGTTAAAATAATTTTTCTGCTGTAAGAGTAGTAGCTAGTTCGTTGGGTCAACGTGAAATAAGTTTATTTCAACTGGCTAGAAAAGCGTCCCTCTAGATTGTTTCCGCCTTCACTCTTATGTTAAATAGCCATTACGCCAAAAATCATGGTGAGCTCTTGGTTAGCTTAAGCTTGTTCTTCGCATTCTAGATATATCCTTATTTCTCTTATATCAGAAGTGCATACTTTCTTCACTCCTCTCTGGCCAGGCTTATATATGGTTTTTATCAGCCCCGCGTTCTCCAGCTTCTTTATCTGAGCGCTAGCGTTGGCTTTGCTCTGCTTGATAAGCTTTGATATGTCTCCTACATCAACCTCTTTTTTGTAGACATGCCTTAGGATTTGTATCCTGGTTTCGTTTGAAAGCGCATCCGCAACCCTGTATATATAGTCAGGGCCGCATACGTGTAGGATGCCTTCAACTTCGTATATTCCTATTCGGGGCTTTTCCTCTCTTTTTTCCTGTGTGGTGCTCGCCGTATTCAAAAATATCCCCCATTACGATTTATCTATTTTACAAGTAAAATTATTTGCATAAACATATATATTTTTTATGATATTAAAGGTGAATGTAAGAAACAGTTTGTGTGGTGTTAATTGAAGTACAGCTTGGGTGAGGTATATAAATCCCTTGATGATGATGACAAGAGGATATTGCTAGCCGTGGAGTCAGGCTTATCCGGCTATCTGTACGTGCCAGTGAGGGTTATAGCTAAAAAAACCAGAATACCGGCCAAAAAGCTTAACGAGCGTCTGGACAACCTCGTGGCGAAGAGGCTTGTTAGTAGAAGGCTGGGGGCAGAGGTTGGCTACACCTTGACGACTTTTGGTCTAGATGTTTTGGCTCTCGACTCTTTGGTCAACAGGGGGCTTATTCAAGCTGTTGGTGACCGAGTCAATGTAGGGAAGGAGTCCGATATATATGAGGCTATCTCCCCAAGCGGGTCCAGGTTAGCGCTGAAGTTTTATAGAATTGGTAGAACAAGCTTTAGGCAGACGGCCCGCCTAAGGCCTTACATAACTGAGAGAGAAATACACACTTGGCTGGATGAATCAAAGCTGAGCGCGCAGAGGGAGTTCAAGGCTCTGGTGGAGCTAAGCAGGCTAACCGAGTATGTGCCAAAGCCTGTTGGCTACAGCAGGCACGCCGTGTTAATAGAATACGTGGAGGGACAGGAGCTGTACAGAACAAAAATGCTGAATAACCCCAAGGCTTTCCTTGACGGAATTCTTCAGGTAATAGATGTAGCTTACAACAAGGTGGGCATAGTGCATGGGGATTTAAGCGAATACAACGTTATTGTGGCTTACCCGGACGAGAAGCCCGTAATAATTGACTGGCCCCAGTATGTCTACAAGGATTATCCGATGGCTCTCAGGCTGCTCGAGAGGGACGTTAAATACATTGCCAGATACTTCGAGAAAACCTTCAAAGTCAAAATAGACGTTGATGAGGTCATCAAGAGAATAACTACTAAGGAAAGCGTATCTACGAGCTAAAAAATATAACGCGTTTTTGAAACAAATAATCAGAGGGGGGCCGGTAGCTCAGCTGGAAGAGCGCTGCCCTCGCACGGCAGAGGTCCCGGGTTCAAATCCCGGCCGGTCCACCAATCTTCACTTATCTCAATGTTGTTCCTGTATTAAGCTGCTTGCTCCTAGTTTCGCTAAGATAACGTGCTGTATGGCTTTTGGTGCCCGTGTTTCCATTAGGTATTTTTATAAGCCGGTATGAACCTTCTTTTCTGTTGGACAAAATGTCCAACAGAGGGGTCATTATGGAGAAGCCGTTGTTGAGAATACTCGTTGTCACATTAGCAATAGTAACGCTGGCATCATCCAGCATGGTTTTTGCTCAGGTCGTCGTTACGGATTCAATAGGGCAGACCGTAACTTTGGCTGAAAAGCCCTCACGAATAGTAGTGTTGTCACCAAGCATAACCGAGTTCCTAGCTTACATAGGCGAGCTCGACAGAGTTGTGGGGACTGATTCGCAGTCAATGAGTATTGTCTGGTTCATGAATACCTCAGCGTTGCTCAGGGAGAGGGGTGTTGTGGATGTTGGTGGGTACTGGTGGAGCGCCGTTAACGTGGAGAAAATCCTTGAGCTGAAGCCTGACTTGGTGCTAGCTGATAAGGGGGCTCATCTGCCTCTCAGAAAAATTTTTGAGGATTACAACCTCACAGTGATATACCTCAACGGCGGCTCGTCATCAAGCATAAACGACGTGCTAAGCGACATGAATATTATAACTACCGTGTTCGGCAAAAACAACTATGTCGATAAGTTTGCCGATGAGGTTCAATCAGCATTTCTAATCGCTCAGAGGGAACTCATGAGCAGTACTCCCAGAAAAGTGCTAGTTGTTGTCGGCGTGTACAACGGGATATGGGTGGCGGGGAGAGGCACGTTCATTGATGACGTGTTATCAAGGCTTGGGCTGGAAAACGCTGCGAGAACCTACTCGTGGAGCGCGGTTAACATAGAGAAAATCCTTGAGTGGAGCCCTGACATCGTACTGGTAACCCCCATGGGAATAGATGAAAAAGTGCTGAAGGAAAGCGGTCTTAGCATGCTGGAGGGGAGGATCCATCTCTTAAACGAGACTGAGGCCGACATAATGCTTAGGCCAGGGCCACTTATAGCTCAAGCTCCAAGCGTGATTATCAAGTACGTCGAGTTATCTCAAGCCAAAGCTCCTGTTCCAACGGCCAGCGCAACTACTACCACGAGCACAGCTGGCCCCACGGGCAGTCATTTATCTTTTCCGACGATATTGACTGTAGCTCTAATTTTCCTTGTTCTTGGAACCCTCATAGGTAGATACGCGTGGAGGATAAAATGAGCTTAACCAAGCCTAGCTTGCTAATAACAATACTTGTTTTTTATCTCCTTATCTTAAGCTTTATCTATGCACTGGACTATGCCTCAATCCAACAAGAAGTCCTCCGTGAATACAGAGCCTACAGAATAGCCTACGCGCTAATAGCTGGAGGGATACTCGGGGCCTGCGGTGTTTTTCTCCAATCATCCCTTAGAAACCCCCTTGTCGATCACTATGTTCTCGGAATAGGTAGCGGCGCTTTGTTTGCCTTTTACTTGTCCTATCTTGTTTTTATGGGAGGAGTTGCTCTGCCCAGCATCATGAGCATTGCGGGGGGTTTATTATCGCTTTTCCTAACCATAGGTGTAGCGGAAAAGATATCTGGAAGCGAGGTTTCATACGTTCTATCGGGGCTAGCTATTAACTCCTTGTTCTCGGGGTTCTCAATGATGCTTTCATACATCGTTGTGAAGGTCAATCCTTACGCTTCTTTTTACCTGGTCGGAAGCTTTGTCCTGGCCACCAAAGACAAGCTACCCTTGCTTATCCTTCCCATAGCGCTGGTCGTCACGGGATACATCTTTCTTGCTAAGCCCCTGAACGCCATTATGATAGGGGATTTACATGCAAAGCAGGTTGGCTATGACCCAAGGCTAACCAGGCTTACATCAGTAATTGTGGGGGGCGTGGCTTCTAGTATTGTTGTGTCATTATTCGGCCTGCTTGGATTCATAGGATTGGTTTCCCCCCATATATCAAGGCTTTTGTTGAGAACAGGTGATAACAGGTTGGTTATACCAGCCTCATTCGCCATTGGCTCAATGGTTGTTTACTCAACAGATTTGTTATCCAGAAAGCTCTTAGCCAGCTTTGTCGGCGAGGTCCCAGCTGGGGCAATAGCATCAATGATAGGGGCGCCCTTCTTCCTCATTGTATTGTTAACAAGGCTTAAGGGGAGAGCGAGTTGAAAATAACCTCTTTAATAGTGGATTATCCTGGAGGCATCTTTAAGCTAGGCGAGATTAACTTAGTTATCCCCGAGAGAAAAGTAACGTGTCTGCTAGGCCCCAATGGTTCAGGCAAGACAACCCTGCTTAGAGCTATCAGTGGCCTAGTAGACAAGAAAGGGGCAATCTATATCGATGGAAAAGGTGATGTATTACTAACGACTAGCCTAGCGAGGAAAATAACAAGCTACGTAGACCAGGCGCCAGACACGGATCCCCTCCTGAATATTAAGGTAATAGACTACCTCCTCACAGCTAGGTACACGGAGTCAGGCTCATTCTTTGACCGCGAGAAAGACTACGAGGAGGTCAGGAGAATAGCTGATAAGTTGGGAATAACAAGCATACTGGAGAGAAAGATAAGCGAGCTGAGCGGAGGCGAAGCCAAGAAAGTCATGTTAGCTTTCGGAATGTGTAAAAACCCATTGTACTACCTGCTCGATGAGCCCGACGCGCACGTGGATATGGGCTTCAAGCCTGAGCTAGCTAGATTAGTAAGGGAGATAAGCAAAAACGCAACTGTTATCATGGCTACGCATGACCCTTTATTCGCTCAGCTTACATGCGATTACTATGTTGTCTTGTCCAGAGGAAAAATAGTTTTCTATGGTGATAGGGAAAGCCTGCTGAGCTCACCCCAAATTCTCGCAAACGTCTTCGGTGTATCCTTCAGAAAAACAAGAATTAATGGCATAGGCGAAATTCTGCTGCCGGTTTACTCCTACTAGATTCTCTAATAAATCCTTGAGTAAACAGTACAACTATTAGCCTTATCTTTTAAAGAAGAAAAATGAACTGCTACATACGAGACTGTTCACAGAGGATGGCTAGGGCGTTTATGAGTGCTGCCTCACTGATTAGCTCTTTGTAGCTGCTCCACAAGGTGAACAAGCTGTTATCTGGTACAGTGGTGCTGGAAACCTTGTTTATGTATAGCTCGGATAGCTGCTGGGGCAAACCAGGTATTCTATACTCGTTGTTGATTTTCATTCCTATTATCTCAAGAGAGCCAGGCGTTCTCAGCTGAATTACAACGAGGTCTCTTAAATAAACAATTCTTGACTCAGCAATGCTTAACAACTCGTCGTGCAGAGGGTGGATACATATGAGGGTTTTGTCATCTATTCTTGTCCGCGTAACTTTCAGTTTGTTCAGGATGCTCATAAGCGATTGCGCGCACTCTTTACTTTGGTTAAGGCATTTCTTCTCAAGTGACTCCCTTATGCTTCTAACACGTCTCTCCGTAAGCCCAGTTAGTCTAGATAAAGCTACTCTTCCATAACTCTCTTTTAATGCCCCGATAGCTACTGCCAGAGCTTCCGTCGGCTCCTTCCACACACCCCCCAGTATTTTTTTCATCGCTAACAGGTCAGAGCAACCTATCATTGGCTGCACTCATCTATTATAATGCGTTGCACTTGTTTATTAACTATGGTGAAGAACAAATAACTCGTACCGATGACTGGGATGCTAAGTGCTGAGCTGTACAGGCATGATGAGGAACACACGCGCTGAGGTCTCAGCATCTGTTTTTAAGCCACAATGAACCTATTTTTTAAACCGTGGTTAGGGCAGGGAAGCGCTTTGGAAATCATCACTAAGCTGTGCGGCGAGGAGAAGGCCAAACTTATAAGTGAGTTTGTGGCTGAGTGCGTAATGCTCAGAAGCGAGTGGGCGTTGCTAGCGGAGAAAGGGAGAGGAGTCATACTGGTTTTAAGCTACGCGGAGGATGAGCCGGTTATCGATAGAATCGTACCCGTGGCTATAGCGTCAGCGAATGAGAGCTGGGAGTCCATTGGCAAGATGATAGGTAATTGCCCTTCTCCACGCATAATAAAAAAAGAGGACCTAGTGATTAGCATGTGCGATGACGCAGTTATTCCTTATGAGGAGTTGAGAAGCCTGGTTTGCGGCATCGAGAACCCGGTGGTGCTATGCACGCATGAATGGTACTGAGGGGAGAGGCCGGATTAGGTTCAGGATTAAGGGGTGGTTGTCGAGAGAGGATTTCGAGGAGCTACTCCAGTTCAGCAGGTATCTTGGCAGAACAGATGATGAGAGCTTATTCGAGGTTGACTTGGATAAGGCCAACAGAAACAACGTTGGCTTGGAGGACATTATCAATAAGCTCGAGGAACTCGGAGTATCAACGCAGATTATCGAGGCTCTCAGGAATATTCAGCAAAATGAAGCTGAGGAGGCCGTGCTTCTCCTCGAGGGAAACGTCTTCCTCCTAAAGCCAAGAACATATCTTGGGGAGAGAATCAGCGGGCTGAAAGACCTTATGAAGTATGACAGGAACAGAAAATGCTTTGTTATTCAGCCGGGGCTTGTGTGGAGAGTCGTGGAGAAGCTTAGAGAGCTTGGAGTAAACGTTGTTGATAAAAGCGGCGTGCCCTTCACCGTTCCTCTTCCTAGCAGAATTAGTTTTAGGGGAGAGCTTAGAGATTATCAAAAAGAAGCGCTCGAAGCATTCAGAAGCCATGGCTACAGGGGAATAATTGCTCTCCCCACAGGAGCTGGGAAAACCATTATCGCTATAGCAGCTCTCGCTGAGCTCGGTGTAAGAACGCTTATAGTTGCCTTTACGAAGGAGCAGCTTCATCAATGGGTGGAGAAGATAAAGGAACTAACTGATGCCCCGGGTGGAAGCATAGCTACCTTTTACAGCGAGGAGAAAAAGCTCGCTCCAATAACGGTTACTACTTACCAAACAGCCTATAGGCATATCCACGAGTTCGCTTTTCGCTTCACATTTCTAGTCGTGGACGAGGTTCATCATTTACCGGCGGATAAGTTCAGGGCAATAGCCCTCGGCATGTATGCCCCATACAGGATGGGTTTGAGCGCAACAGTGGTTAGGGAGGATGGAAGACACGTGGAGCTCTTCCCACTCATGGGCGGGGTTATCTACAGCAAATCACCGGATGAGCTTGCCGAGAAGGGCTACCTGGCCAGGTACATCTCAAAGATAATCAAGGTTGAGCTAAAGCCTGATGAAAAGAAAAGGTTCGAGGAGCTGAGAAAGCTCTATAGAAGCTTGGCTGGAGGCTCAACTTTCCAGGAGCTCGTGAACAGGGCCTCGAGGGGTGATAAGGAAGCGGCCCTAGCCCTCAAGGTTCACAGCGAGATGCTGCAGCTAATACACCGCTCGAAGGCCAAGGCAGAGGCAGTCAAGAAGATAGTTGAGGAGGAGCTTAAAAACAACTCAAAGATACTCGTCTTCACACAGTACGTGGAGCAGGCCAAGGAGCTAGGCGAGATTCTCGGGGCACCAGTCCTCACAGGGGAGACAGACACGAGGGAGAGAAAAAGGATACTCGAGGAGTTCAGGAGCGCTCCAAGAGGAGTTCTGGTTCTAACCACGGTGGGCGACGAGGGGCTCGATATACCTGATGTCAACGTAGGAATAATAGTCGCTGGCACGGGTAGCAGGAGGCAGTACATTCAAAGGCTCGGTAGGCTCTTGAGACCAGGAACAAACAAGGTAGCGAGGCTATACGAGATAGTGACCAGGGGGACAGGGGAGGAAAGCCTGGCGAGAAGACGAAGAACAGCGAGCCTGAACCTGGAATGAAGGAGACTAAACAAACAGTAGTTTTTTAATTGACAAAAAGTATATACTCTTGGTTAAAAAAGACACTATCTGTGATGGTGTCATCATGATGCCTGCAAGCAGAAAAGCGGTGAGCCCCCTAATAGCCACGTTGCTACTGGTACTAATAAGCATCGCGGGGGCATCCCTGATATACGTCTTCGTCACAAGCTATATAAGCGGGTCAGCTGGCCAGAGACCAACGGCGCAATCACAAATAGTAATCGAGGCGGCATCACTAGAAGCAACAGACAAAAAGGTCACTGTGTATGTGAGAAACGTTGGACAGCAGGAGATCCCTTCCGGGAACTGGAGTATATACCTGTACGAATTAAATGGAACCATGGTCGGATATAATGTAACTTATAATGAAAAATCTTTGGGGCCAGGCTCGCTATTACAAATAAACGCAACAGTGACTAGCACAGCGACAATTACTCCTGGATGCTATTATGATGTCAAGGTTGTTTCGCCTGTCGGGACATTCGATGTTGTGAGGGTTAAGGCGTCGTAATAGCCTTGAGGATTTTGTTTATATTTTTATGTATTTTTTCTACTTGTTATAACCAAGTCAAAATGTTTTTATATGTCTGGTTCCCTCTTTTTTAATGTATCTCTTCTTATTTGGGAGTGGTGGTGTGCTTGGGTAAGAGAAGAGGGGTCAGCCCCTTAGTAGCGACGCTGTTGTTGATACTTATAAGCATCGCTGCCTCCACCCTTGTATACCTCGTCGTTAGTGGGTACTTGACTGGCAACGTGGCCACGGCGAAGGTCGGGAACACACAGATAGTCATTGACGCCGCGAGTTGCCAGGCCAACAAGTGCACTCTTTATGTCAGGAACGTGGGCTCGGAGGATATCCCTGAGGGGCAGTGGGCTTTATCTATATACAGTGATGATAGGCTTGTAGATACATCAACAGCGAATTACTCGCTGAGGTCAGGGCAGATCAACATGCTTGATTTCAGCTTCGCGGCATCCATTGGCTCAGGCTCCTATAAGTTAAAGCTATCCACGCCCACCGGGAGCTTCGCTACGATACAGGTAAAGATTCCTTAGTTTTGTTTCTTTTTTATTTATGTACGGATGCTTTTATTCTCGGGGCTAGGAGAGCGCTGGTTAAATTAGAGCAAGCATCTCCTCTCCCGCGCTAAATTTATTAAAATTTATAAACCCTCTCAAGGAACAATTTTTCTTATTCCCTAAGCGTGGAGGGGGAGAACTGTGGGGAGAGTAGTAATCACCGAGGAGAACACGTTCTTCGCGTTTGACCCATCAATAAGGCCAGTGGCAACCGTTGATCCAGGC
>Ga0209225_1002183_pt1 | contig 17905 bp, 12 predicted proteins | sample WasSprMetagenome_FD_184732 | JGI IMG/M metagenome (GOLD analysis project Ga0209225, IMG submission 184732) | Sulfidic aquatic microbial communities from Washburn Spring, Yellowstone National Park, USA - WS (SPAdes) (version 3) | ecosystem: Environmental > Aquatic > Thermal springs > Hot (42-90C)...
GGAAGCTTGAGAGGTTCTACGGAGTCTATGAGCAGAAGAGGCATCTGTTCAAGGGCATAGACGAGTACGTCCGATGGCACAACGAGATCAAGCCCCACCTGAGCCTTGACTTCGAAAACCTAGAAACACCGATACAGGCTTTTCATAGGAAAAAGCCTCAAGAAACGGTAATAGCTCCAATGGAAATGGAGGTAGTGAAATAATTATGGGAAACTACACTATTCGGTCGCAGAAAAAACCTTTATAGGTTTCTTTATACGCTAAAAATTCCAGCGGGGTGGGGTAGGTCCCTATAGAAGCCATAGGGAGCCAAACCAGGTTAACCCACTGACCTCCCTTTGTTGGGTGGAAGGCTCATAACCCAGAGATAGCCGGATGGGGCCTCGAGCGGTCGTTCAAAAGGGACAAGCCCTGAAATTCGACCCCCCGCTACCACTTCTTCTAAGAAAGTTTCAAGATCAGCGGAAAGCTTATCTAAGATTAGTTTCCAAGCCTTGGAAGCCTTATATATGGTTAATACGCTTAAAGCGGGATGTTCCGTAGAATCGGAAGGAACAAAGGAAGCTAGGCATCCATGTCATCCATCGATAGGGAGAATTCCCTCCTCATGTATAGGCTAAAGCGTCAGCTCGAGGAGCTGATGGCGAAGGAGGGGAGGGGGACGGAACTCGTAAGCCTCTATGTACCGCCAGGTCGCCCCATCTCCGAGGTTATGGCTAACCTTCGACAGGAGTACAGTACATCGGCTAACATAAAGTCGGATCGAACAAGAAAAAACGTTCAGGCCGCCATCGAAAGGGTCATGCAGAGGTTGAAGCTCTTCAGGGAGACACCTCCTACGGGATTGGCTATCTTCGCAGGAGCCATACCCCAAGGAGCACCTGGATCCGAGCGCATGGAAACCTACGTTGTCATACCTCCAGAGCCCATAGGAATAAGCTACTATGGCTGCGACGCCCACTTCTTCACGGCTCCCCTAGAGGAGCTACTGAAAGAAAAGGATACTTATGGTATCATCCTCATCGACAGCAGCGGTGCCACTTACGCAACTTTAAAGGGGAGGAGGCTCGAGGTTCTCCAGGAAATCACGTCTGGCATACCGGGCAAGCATAGAGCAGGAGGGCAATCTGCCAGAAGGTTCGAAAGGCTCCGGGAAATGGAGCTGAACGATTTTTTCCATAGGGCTGGAAGGCATGCCAACGAGCTTTTCCTCCCAATTAAGGACCTAAAGGGTATTGTCATAGGCGGCCCAGGTCCCACAAAGTATGATTTTGCTAAGGATGATTACATCAATTACATCCTCAAGGAGAAAATCATTACGATTCTTGATACATCCTACATAGGAGAGCAGGGCTTAAGGGAGGTCATGGCAAAGGCGAGTGAGATTCTAAGGGGGGTTCGCCATCTGAGGGAGAGGGAGCTTGTCCAGTCTTTCCTTTTCGAAATTGGCCATGATACGGGTCTCGCTACCTATGGCGAAGGCGATGTGAGGGAACAACTCGAGAAGGGTTCTGTGAAGACCCTCATAGTTTCAGAAGCCCTGGATCTTTTTCGGGTAGTTGTTAAGTGTATCGCCTGTGGGTATACGGAAATCCATACGGTGGGCAAAAGGGAGCTTGAGGCCTTTAAGGAAAAGGTTCAGGCTTCCCAATGTCCCAAATGCAATGCGGCTTCCCTCAGCATCGAGAAGTCTGTCGATATCATAGATGAGCTGGCGGAACTTGCCGACAAGACGGGAGCCCAGGTGGAGGTCATTTCCAAGGAAACAGAGGAAGGCGAGATGCTCCTCAAGAGCTTCGGGGGCATTGCAGCCATCCTTCGGTATGCACAATAAAGAAAGAAAGAGAAGGAAAAGAAAGAAAGAAAAAAGAAGGAACGAGGTAGCGAAGGAAGGCTATTCCATAAATTCCAAGGAAGAAACGGAAAGGCGCCTTTTAAGCCTCTCATAAAAACCCTGTTCAACCCTTAGGAAAGTAACCTTATCCTTAGACCTTCTTATGATGACCTCCTCGGGCGCCTTGAGCTTCTTGCTAAACTGACCATCCACGATGGTCACGAATTCTGATGGTCCTTCAACCTTTACGGAAACCTCCGAATCCCAAGGAATAACATAGGATTTGAAGTTGCTGGAAAGGGGACAAACGGGAACGATGACCATAGCCCTCAACCTGGGATCGATGATGGATCCTCCTGCACTCATGGTGTAGCCTGAGGCGCCTGTCGTCGTGGCTACGAGAACGGCATCCACCCGGTCGAAGGCCACGGGCGTGGAATCGATGGATATGCCAAGCCTAACCATCTGGGAGGGAATGACGGTTCCTATGCGAATCTCGTTGAGGGCATCTGGGAGACCAAGGTTGTTCGAGAGCATGAAACAATCCTCCCTTGTGAAGCTTCCATCGAGGATCCTTTGAAGGGCCTTCATGGCATTTTCAGGACTCACATCAGCCAAGAATCCTACCGTTCCGAAGTTTATGGCGAGGATTGGGATGCCCCTTCTCAGAATATGGACGGCCCTTAGGATTGTACCATCGCCTCCAAGGACGATAGCTAGGTCAAGATCCTTATCCTCGAGGCGATCCCCCATTCTTCCTAAGATGTTCCCTAAGGACCTTTCATAGACGACCTTTATCTTCCGTTCCTCGAGGAATCTTCCTATTTCCTCAGCCGTTTTAATGGCTTGCTCCTTGTCCAACCTCGAGATGATCCCTACGATCCCCAGCAAATCTATAACCTTCCTTGCAAGGATCCTTAAGAGACTAGGCTCATAATTCCCTTAAGAATGCCTCGCCAATCCACATGATCCTCAACAGTCTTCTTGGCTAGCTGGATCTTGGCCTTGTCCCCTGGAGCAATCTTCCCCGTAAGCCCTCCTATTCTTTCAACAGTCCCATACGTATCGTATGGAACGAGGAGGACAGGGATTCCCTTTTCCTCAGCCTTTGTGAGGACTGAGGTTGATGGATAAAGATTGCCTGTAAGGATGAGGGCGGATGTACTCGTCTCAAGGGCTGCCAGAGCTATGTCAGAGCGATCGCCTCCAGTGATGACTGCCTTTTCCGTGGCCTTACGGAAGAAGGTGAGGGCACTTTCAGGAGTCATGGCTCCGATCATAAAGCTCCTTACAACCTTCCTCAACCCATCCCTTCCGGCGAGGAGTTCTGCCGAGAGCTTCTCTTGGACTTCAGCCACTGTAGGGGCAGTGAGGGCCGGATTGAGGGGGAGGGTTCCTAAAAGCTCAAAACCCCTTCTTTTGAAAAGGGGTTGAACAAGTTCTTCGATGGTTTTATGGAATTCTTCCCTTACCTCGGTGAGAACAACGCCAAGGAAAGGAACCCCCCTTTGCCTGAACTGCTCAGCATGGCAAAGGATATCCCCTATCGTCGCTTCCAACTCAAACCTCGAGACCAGAATAGCCTTGGCTCCTAGCTTATCTGCCATAAAGGCGGGAGGAAGCCCGAAAAGGCATCCATAGCCTGGGGTTCTGGCAGCCTCGATGATGATGAGATCTTTGTTCCTAGATATTTCCGCGTAGGAGCCTTGGATCCTTTCCATAAGGCTTGAGGGATCCATGCCAAGGATGGAAGGAAGGATTCTTTCGCTATAAAGAATGGGACAAAGCTTTTCAAGGGGTTCCTCGAGGCCTAAGGCTTCCTTCATCAAAAGGACATCCTCATCGAAGGGCATACCTTTAGAAACTTTCGTTTCTACGCCGAGGGGCCTAAAGTAACCAACCCTATAACCCTCCTCCCTGAACCTCAGGGCTAAGCCCAGGCATAGATTGGTCTTTCCGCTTATGGCTGAGGGGGATGCGACGTATAGGGCTGGTATGGGAAAGGGGGCCAAAGGCTTCACCTTTTTAGGCTAAGGATCTCCGATTCTTGAACCCTTAGATAGCTTGTAGAGCGATGGCTAAAAGGATTTTCATAAGAAGGTTCGAAAGGCGTGGGAATTCCTCCTTTACCCCTAGTTTTTTCCATCTAGAACCTTCAAGCTTCTATCGTCATTTTTGCGTCGACGACGACGCAACCTTTCCCTTCTTCATAGACGAACAAAGGATTCAGATCCATCTCAACGATCTCCCGAAAATCCGTAGCAAGCTGGGAAACTCTGTAAAGGACGTCGACTAGGGCTTCGATATCGCTCGGCCTTTCGCCTCTTATCCCCTTGAGCAATAGACCGGCCCTCGTTTCATGGATCATCTCCAAAGCCTCGCCGGCCATCAGAGGAGCGATCCTGAAGGAAACATCACGAAGTAGGTTGGCATAGACCCCTCCAAGGCCGAACATGATAACAGGTCCGAATTGGGGATCCCTATTGATCCCTAGGATAACCTCCTTTCCAGGATCTGCCATTTTATGGACTTCTATGCCATAAATGGTCGCCAGGGGCATAAGCTTCCTTACCCTTGTCAAAATGGAGTCGAAGGCTTCGGAAACCTCCTTTCTAGAGGCCAGGCCAAGCCTTACGCCCCCAACATCCGTCTTGTGAAGAATCTGGGGGGAAGAAACCTTCAAAGCCACTGGGTAGCCCAAGGCATCTGCAAGCTGGAAAGCCTCTTCAGGGGTCCTCGCAAGTCCACAGGAAACCGTAGGAATTCCATAAGCCTTTGCTATCCTAAGGGCTTCGAAGCCTACGAGGTTAACCCTTCCCTCCTTCCTAACCATGCTTAGATACTGCCTAACGAATTCTGTGTCCACGGATGCCTTTGGAATGGGATGGGGAGGCTCCTTTTGGAGGAATTTCATGTATGACAGAAGCATCCCTAAGGCATAGGAAGCCCTTTCTGGATAAGCATAGTTCGGTATTCCTTCGGAGGCTAGGAGCCTTATGGCATCTTGAACCTCAGCCCCACCCAGGAAGGATGCTATGATCACCTTTCTTGGAAAGCTCTTCCTTGTCTCCAATAAAACCTTGGCGGTCTCCAAGGGCTGGGTCATGGCTTGAGGCGTAAGGATGATGAGACCGTTCTCCAGGCTATCCTCCTCAAGGAGGGTTTTTAAGGCGAAGGCATAGCGATCGGCCATAGCATCCCCGAGAAGGTCGACAGGGTTATGGTAGCTGGCTGCGGGGGGAAGGTTGGTCCTAAGCCTATTCACAACCTCCGGCGATAAGGAAGTTAATCGAAAGCCCAGTTTTTCAAGGGCATCGGCTGCCAATATCGCGGGGCCTCCTGCATTCGTAAGGATGAAGGTGCCAGACCCCCCCGGTATCGGTTGGGTTGAGAAGGCCTTTATCATGTCGAAGAGATCCTGGGCGGATTGTGCCCTTATTATACCGGAGGATCGAAAGGCTGCCTCGTATACGGCTTCGCTTCCTGCCAAGGAGCCTGTGTGGGATGATACAGCCTTAGCGCCGCTTTCAGAATTTCCAGCCTTCAGGACGATGAGGGGCTTCATGCGGGAAACTCTAGAGGCGACAGCCCTGAACTCTTCTCCCCTTCTGACTCCCTCCATATAAAGGGCAATGACCTTCGTATGGGGATCCTTAGCAAGGTAATCGAGAAAGTCTGTTTCGTCCAAATCCGCCCTGTTCCCGAGGGTGATGATCGTGCTAAAGCCAATCCCCTCTGTAAAAGCCCAGCTTAGGAGGCTCGTCGCCAAGGCACCGCTCTGGGATATAAAGCCCACATTACCCCTCTTGGGGATCTGGGGAGCAAAGGAGGCATTGATGGGCGTAAAAGTGTCGATGATGCCTAGGCAGTTGGGTCCGAGAAGGCGCATTCCATACTCACGGCAAAGCCTTACGATCAAAGCCTCGGCCATAAGCCCATCGGGCCCTATCTCCCTAAAGCCCGCAGAAAGAACGATCGAAGCCTTGACTCCCTTCTTCCCGCATTCTTCGACAACCTGGGGAACTATCGATGCGGGAACGGATATTACAGCCAAATCTACGGTTTCAGGTACATCGAGGATGCTTGGATAACATCTTATGCCCTGTATCTCGGAAGCATTTGGGTTAACGGGATAGACGCGCCCTTGGAAACCGCTTCTGACAATCCTGGCTAGGATTTCGTAGCCTACCTTCCCAGGACTTCGGGAGGCCCCTATGATAGCTACGGAATTCGGTTTAAAGATGGCATCGAACATGATGGCACGTTTCCAAGGGTTTTCAGTCCAAGATAATTTAGGAAGGACGTATCCTTAAAAGCCTTGAGGGGCCAGCCTTCAAAGGCTAAGGGGGATGGCTAAGATAGATGCCACCAAGCTTATAACACAAAATTTCTATTTCTATGAAAGGCTTAAGAGGTTGTCGGCGCTCCATGGTGCCAAGTCTGAGGACACGGATAGCCGGAATGGATTTGAAGAATCCCTTGATCCTTGCAAGTGGGATCCTCGGCACAACGGCAGCCATGATAAGGGAAGTCGCCCTTTCCGGCCCATCAGCCGTTGTAACGAAGTCCATAGGCCTCATGCCGAGGCAAGGCTATTCAAACCCAACCCTCGTCGTCTTGAAGGGAGGCTTCCTGAACGCCCTAGGGCTTCCAAACCCAGGAATCGAAGCCTTCATGAAGGAGCTATCGGAGCTCTCTGATCTTCGAAGCCTCGATGTCCATCTTATAATGAGCGTTTATGGCTTTTCAACGGAGGAAATCATCCAAGTAGCCTCCAAGGCTGCCAGCTCGCCCTTGATATCAGCCATAGAGCTCAATGTATCCTGTCCCCATGTAGGAGGGGTCCATGACCTAGGAAGCGATCCGAGGGCTTTAAGGCTCACGGTGGAAGCCCTCAGGGAAGTCCTCAGGAAGCCTTTGATCGTGAAGCTCAGCCCCAACGTGGGCGATCCCTTGGAGGTTGCGAAGGCTGCCATGGAGGCGGGAGCTGATGCCCTAACCCTTACGAATACGATAAGGGCTATGGCAATAGACGTTGAGACGGGAAGGCCCATCCTTTCGAACCGCATAGGAGGGCTTTCAGGACCAACCTTGAAGCCCATTGCCCTTAGGATCGTCTATGAGGTTTCCAGAGGCTTGAGGATACCTATCATCGGATGCGGAGGAATCGAAACCGCTGAGGATGCCCTAGAATTCCTTATGGCCGGAGCCAGGGCTGTCCAAGTAGGAAGCGCCATAGCAACAAAGGGTCTTGGGGTCTTTAGGGAGATCCTGGAAGGGATTGAAGCCTACCTTTCTAGGAAGGGATATAGGGGGATTGAGGATGTCATTGGCCTGTCGCAAATCTATTAGCCATCCCATAGCCATCGATTCGAGAAGGACAGTCCGCCTTGAAGCCGTAGAAAACGAAGGCCCTAGGGCCAAAAGCCTCTATTTCAGGGATCCCCTTTGCCAAAGGGCTAAGCCAGGCCAGTATTTAATGGTCTGGGTCCATGGGGTGGACGAGGTCCCTATGAGCCTTTCTACGATAGATCGGAAGGGTCTTTCAGGGTTTACCGTGGCAAAGGTTGGGGAGGCCACAGGCGCCCTTTTCGAAATGGAGGCGGGAGATCTTATCGGATTAAGGGGACCCCTCGGCCGTTCCTTCACAATCCCTGAAGGAAAGTCTATCTTGGTGGGTGGAGGAATCGGATCAGCCCCCCTTCTTCCCTTGGCTGAAGATCTGGCTTCTAGGGGCATAGAAACAGTCTTTATTATGGGCGCGAGGAGAAGGGAGGATCTTCTCTTTCTCGAAAGACTAAGGAAAGCCTTCCTTGGAACGAATTCCAGGCTCCTTATCGCTACGGATGATGGAAGCTATGGTTTCAAAGGAACCGCCCCATCTGTCCTTGAGGCCATCCTTCCTATGGATGGTCTGGAGCGCATCTATGCCTGCGGGCCTCAGGCCATGATAGCCAAAATTCTCAGAATTGCCGATGCCCATGGTCTTCAAGTCGAGGCTTCCCTTGAAGCCTATATCAAATGCGCCGTGGGGCTTTGCGGCAGTTGTTGCCTAGGGCCTTACAGGCTATGCGTCGATGGGCCAGTCTTTAACGCAGAAGAGCTTAGGCAGATCCCGGAGCTAGGCCTCTTTCGTAGGGATGCTAGTGGATCAAGGGTTCCCCTGAATCTCGATTCCAGGGAAGAGGGCTGAAGGAGAAAAGATATAAAAAAGATATAAAAAAATAAAATATTCCCTAGGGAGAATCGAAGATAAGGGATAATAGCAAAAGGAAGGGAAAGCGGAGGGGAATCAAAAAAGCGTTATGCCGAAGGGATGGCAGTTGAGCAAGAAGGAAAAGGCAAAGTTTGTCGTTACGCCATGGGAGGTCAGGGGCGAGGTAGACTACGAAAAGCTTGTGAAAAAGTTTGGAACCCAGCCCATAGATGAGGGCCTTTTACATAGGATAGAACGGCATGCGGGAGGGCTCCATCTCTTCCTAAGGAGGGGCATCTTTTTCTCCCATAGGGATCTTGATTGGATCCTCGATATGTATGAAAAGGGGGAAGGTTTCTTCCTCTATACTGGAAGGGGACCTTCCGGTCATACACATTTAGGGCATCTAATTCCATGGATCTTCACGAAGCATCTGCAAGATGTCTTTGGCTCGGAGCTTTACTTCCAACTGACGGATGATGAAAAGTTCCTCGTAAAGCGGGAGCTCAGCATCGAGGATGTAACGGGATTTTCCTATGAGAATGCCCTCGATGTCATAGCCTGCGGCTTCGATCCAAAGAAGACCTTCATCTTCTCAGACTTCGGCTACGCGAAAACGATCTATAAGCTCGCAGTTCAGGTGGCAAGGCATGTGACCTTCTCAACAGCCAAGGCTGTCTTCGGTTTCACGGGAGAAAGCAACATAGGCATCGTATTCTTCCCAGCCATTCAGGCAGTTCCATGCTTCCTTCCCTCTGTGCTGAAGGGGAAGAACATTCCATGCCTCATACCGGCCGCCATAGACCAGGATCCCTACTGGAGGGGTGTCGCTCGATATGTGGCTCCGAAGCTAGGCTTTTACAAGCCAGCCCAAATCCACTGCAAGTTCCTTCCAGGCTTGGGTCCTGGAGGGAAGATGAGCGCTAGCGAGCCTGAGACTTCCATCTTCACAACGGATACAAAGGAGAGCATCGAGGCGAAGATCATGAATGCCTTCACGGGAGGGCAGCCAACCCTTAAGGAACAGAAGGAAAAGGGAGGGGACCCTTCGGTCTGCTCCATTTTCCAGTACTACTACTACCTTTTCGAGGAGGATGATGAAAAGCTAAGGAAGCTTTATGATGGATGCAAAACGGGTGGAATTTTCTGCGGCGAATGCAAGAAAAGGCTTGCTGAAAGGGTTGTGAAGTTTATTGAGGAGCATCAAGAAAGGAGGGAGAGGGCTAGATCCAAACTTGAGGATTTCATGCTTAAGGACTGATTAGTAAAATACTAATGATCGTAATGCTAATGGTAAAGCCGCTTTAGAAGGCTTTCTTTTCCCAAATCCCTTCAGGCAAGGGCGTAAACTTATTACCCCTAAAGGCTATGAGATCTTGACCTAGCCTAGAATAGTAATAAATAAAATTAGAATGGAATGAAGGGAAAATCATGGAGATCGTTGTCCTTGAAAATGAACTCAAGGTTCTGGATTCCCTCAAAAGGCTTGGGAGCGAAGAGACCCTAGATCGACTGAGTGCCCTAACAGGCTTGACCAAGGATCAGATTGCCTCCCTTGCCCCTTCTATGCGCGATAAGGGTTTGGTGGAACTCAAAGAGGCTAGGAGCCTGAGGGCATTCCTCACAGCCGAGGGGGAAAGGCATGGAAGCCTAGGGCTTCCTGAAAGAAGGGCCCTAAATTGGCTTCTAGTCCATGGAAGGGCTTCCTTAGATGGTCTTGGAAGGGCGGGCCTCGAAGCTTGGGAAATCCCTATAGCCATTGCCTGGCTCAGGAAGAAGGGATGGGCCGAGGTTTCGATTATAGATGGGAAGAAGTTCCTCATACCCACGGAGCTTGGGAAAAAACACGAAAAGGAGCCAGGCTTGGATGAAGAAGCCTTATCCCTTATACATTCAGAAGGACCAAGGGGTCTTGACCTTAAGGGACTGTCTGAAGGGATTGTTGAAGCCTTCAAAGGTCTTAAGGCCAGGGGGCTTGTGAAGCTCGAGGAACTTTCCGAGGAAAGGCTTCGCTTAACCGATCTTGGTAGCAGGGCTCTCAAGGGCGAAGTAAAGCTCATCGTAGAGGTCTCGAGGCTGACCAGGGAGCTCATCCTTTCGGGCAATTGGCGTAACGTAAGGCTCAAGCGATACGATGTTACCCTTCCCAGCTACCAGATTTTCGGAGGAAGGAAGCATTTTGCCAGGCAAATCCTCGAGCATATAAGAAGGATATGGGTAGAAATGGGCTTCAGGGAAATGAAGGGCCCCCTCGTAGAAACCTGCTTCTGGAACTTCGATGCCCTCTTCGTTCCCCAGGATCATCCTGCCAGGGATCTTCAGGATACATTCCATGTAAAGAACCCCATTCCCGGCGACCTTCCAGGGGATGAGCTAGTCCAGAGGGTTCAAAGGACCCATGAGGATGGATGGACGACAGGTTCCAAGGGCTGGCGCTATAAATGGGATAGGGAGGCTGCCAGGGAACTCATCCTAAGAACCCATACTACAAGCCTTTCAGCCAGGGCATTGACAGCCTTGAAGGATTCCGAGATCCCGGCAAAATTCTTCTCCGTAGGAAAGGTTTTCAGGAACGAGAAGCTCGACTGGAGCCACCTCTGCGAGTTCTACCAAACTGATGGAATCGTCGTCGATGAGAATGCGAACCTCAGCCATCTGATAGGATACCTGAGGCGCTATCTTCTTAGGCTGGGCTTCCGGGAGGAGCAGCTGAGGTTCAGACCCGCCTACTTCCCTTACACGGAGCCATCCTTGGAGGTCGAGTTCTACCATCCCTTCTATGGACGCTGGGTAGAGCTCATCGGAGCCGGGGTCTTCAGACCCGAGGTTGTGAAACCCCTCCTCGGTAGGGATATTCCCGTCCTGGCATGGGGACCTGCCTTCGAGAGAATCGTCATGATAAACTATGGAATAAAGGACATAAGGGAGGTTTACTCGAACGACCTGGAACAGCTCAGAAGGGCGAAGGCTTGGATAGGCTGGTAGGTGGAGGTTGCCTTTATGCCCGTCGTAAGCGTGGATCTAAAGGACTTCTGCAGCCTTCTTGGGAAGGAGCTAACCATCGATTTTCTTAAGGAAAGGCTTCCCTTCCTAGGGACGGCTTGGGAAAGGGAGTCTGAGGAAGGTTTTGAGGTGGAGGTCTTTCCCAACAGGCCGGATATGTTTTCCACAGAAGGCTTGGCAAGGGCCTTCTCAGGCTTCATAAACCTTCGCACGGGAATCATAGATTATTCTGTGGAACGGAGCGATTACAGAACCTCCGTAGATGAATCCGTAAGGAATGTAAGACCCTGCATCGTCCTATCGGTTGTGGAAGGATTGAGGCTTTCGGATGAGGGCCTCAGATCTATCATGCAGCTTCAGGAGAAGCTCCATGTCTCCATAGGAAGGAACCGAAGGAAGGCTTCCATAGGAATTTACGACGCCGATAAGGTTACCTTCCCTCTCCTCTATACGACCAAGGATAGGGACTTCAGTTTCCAACCCCTCGATTTTCCAGAGAGGATGAGGATTGAGGAAATCCTTAAAAGGCATCCGAAGGGCATCGAGTATGGCTCCATCCTAGCGGGATTCGATCGCTATCCGATCCTTATGGACAGTTCCGGAACCGTCCTGAGCATGCCTCCGATAATAAACTCGGAGGACACGAGGGTTACAGTATCTTCCAAGAACCTGGTCATCGATGTGACGGGTCTAGACTTTCAAACGATAAACATGGTCCTGAACATCGTAACCTGCGCCCTTGTCGAGCGTGGCGGAAGGGTTAAGGCTGTAACCATAGGCTATCCGTATGAAACGGGTTTTGGTAGAAGCCTCCTAACCCCAGACCTAAGCCCAAGAAGGCAGATCCTTAAGGTAAGCTCCGTAAAGAAGCTTACTGGCTTAAGAATCGGAGTCGAGGAAGTAAGGAGGCTATTAGAGGCTATGAGGTTTGGCGTTGAGAAGGTGGAGGGAGATGCCATCACCGTTCTTATCCCTCCATACAGGGCGGACATTATGCATGAAGTTGATCTTGTGGAGGATGTTGCCATCGCCTATGGATACGATAGGATCCTTCCCGAGATCCCTCCTATCTCTACCATAGGAGGGGAGGATCCTAAGGAAGTCTTCTCCTCTAAGATTAGGGAAATTATGGTCGGCTTTGGATACCAGGAGGTTATGACCTACATCCTTACGAATCCCACAACCCTTTTCAAGAAGATGAGGCTTCCGGAATCCAAGGATCTAGTTGAGATAAGGAATCCTAAAACCAACGAATACACGGTCTGCAGGAACTGGCTTCTACCAAGCCTTTTGGAGGTTCTAAGCCGGAACACGCACAGACCCTATCCCCAAAGGATCTTTGAGGTCGACGATGTCATCGAGCCTGATCCATTGGCAGAAACAAAGGCGAAGAGTCTAAGAAAACTTGCCCTTGTGACGATCCATAATGAGGCCGACTTTGCCGAGGTGAGGGCTCTTTCTGGTGCTCTCTTCGATAGCCTTGGGCTGGAAGCTGAGATAATCCCATCCGAACATCCAAGCTTTCTCGAGGGAAGGTATGGCATCATAAGCCTAAAGGGAAAGGTTTTAGGCTTCCTGGGCGAGATACATCCAGAGGTTCTTGAAGCCTTCGGCCTTGAGCATCCCGCAGCCTCTCTAGAGCTGGACTTGGAGGAGCTTAAGGAGCTCGTAACAGGCTTCCATGAAAAATCCTGAAGGATTCGTCTGCCTTTTTGCTTTCTTCTTTTGGGAAAGGATCAAAATTCTTGGAAGATTTCATAATCTAAAGGGATCAGAAAGGTTATTGAAGTCTTCTGGAAAATTATGGGCACATTCCAATGTTTCTTAGAAAAAATAGGGCATCTGTTAGCCTAAAAACCATCCTGAACCTCCTTCCTAGACCTGCGATGGATTCGCAAGGAGCTACCCAGGTCCTAAGCCTTGGGCTTCCAGCGTTTAGAATAGGCTTCACGCCAAGCTCCTCATCTGCAAGTTCTGGGCTCACGCTTCCCTATCCTATGGAGCCCATTACCCTAGGCTACATTTATGCAGGCATTAGGTCGCTGTCATTCCATTCGGCATTCTTGGCACTTATAGACTATTCAGGCTTCTCTTCTAATATCCTGGGAAGGAGGGGATTGACGGGCTCTGAGGGGGGAGGGGGTAGGTAACTATTGAGAAAAATATAGTCATTAGATGGATACAGAATACTTCTTCGTATATCCACAAAAAGCCAGTCACTAAGGCTCCTAGGGCTTCTGGAATGAAGCTCAAATTGATGTAATCCAGGTCTGGCTAGAACTTTGAATACATTCTTCGCTATCCTTAGGCTTAGCTAAGGATCTTAAGTTCAACTGGAATTTTATTCCTTCTCAATTTGCCTAGATCGTCAACTGAAGCCTTAATGCTCAGGATAAAAAAATAAAACAAATCAAATCAAAGTATTAGATAAAAACTAAAAGGCGTAAAAGGTGCGTAACCTTAAGTCCCTATATCATTTTCCTATAAAACCAGATAAGGTTTGGTGAATCCTTGGCTTTTATCCAATCCTCTCCTTTTCGGAGAAGCATGCTTAGAGCCCTACAGCATTCTATCCATCGTTGAGGATCCGGTACAATGCGAAAGGCTCAGGTTACGGCACCCATAGACTTAGAGTAGCCTATAGCAAGGATGACTAGGGCTCCCCTAAGTTGTTCAGAAGAGGTTTGGCGCTTTCATACGCCATTTGTTCGAGCTTTGTAGCCCTCAATCCATGGATGGCAGAGGAGAGGCATTCTTCCTTCCCTAGGATTGCCCTCACGAAGTTCACATCAGGGTTTGGGCTGGTCCTTGGAAGGTTGGGAGGAAGGACCTCGCATGGGTTCCCACCCTTTTCCTGGAGATACGCCCTGCCTCCGATGATGAAGACTGCTCCTTTGGCACCCCAGACCCTCAGCTCCTCCCTTACGGCGACCTCAGGAGAATCTCCAAGAATGGAAATGCTTGCAAGGGCACCATTCGAAAGCTCAACGGAGAGACTGGCATACATATCGGATTGACTTCCCTCCCTTTCCATAATAGCCTTCACCCTTACAGGCTCAGCATCGAGGACCCAAAGGACAAGATCCGTCATATGAGTTCCTGAACATACAAGTTGGCCGCCTCCAGAAAGCCTGGGATCCAAATACCAGCTCCTCGGACCAATGGCCTTTCTCAGGTCCTGGGTAAGCCAAGCGAGGGCGAAGTGGGGCCTCCCTATCCTTCCATTCCTTATCGTATCCCTGGCGAAGACATATTCGGGCTGATAATGCCTCTGGTAGCCTACGGCAAGCACAAGCTTCCGCCTCTCCGCCTCCTCTTTCATGGCCTGGGCTTCCGGAACCCTTATGGCCATGGGCTTCTCCACTAGGACATGGATACCCCTTCTAAGGGCAGCCATGGTGTGTTCGTAATGGTACACATGGGGCGTACAGATTATGATGGCTTCTGGCTTCGTCACTTCGAGGAATTTCTCATATTCCATGAAGAGGGAGGACTCCCCCAGGAGGTTCGGAGTGATATTCCTGAACCTGTTGGCTAGGGATGCAAGCCTCCTAGCATTCTCCAGGCTGACGTCGCAGAGGCCTACGATCTCGGCCTCCCCATCGCTTAGGAGGGAAAGCCTTTGGACATGCGTATGGCTAATTCCACCGCAACCTACGATGCCTATCCTAACCATAGATCGTCCCCGAGGATGAATTATAGAAGGGCTCCTAATATTTTTCCACTCCCTTCTTCTTTCTTCCATACATTAGATTCCATACGATGCCATCTCATCTCATCTCATTTTATCATGCCACGTCACATCTTTACATCTCATCATCTTCCTAGACAGCTCTTCCTCGGAGAGAAAACTTTACAAAAGCCCCCTGCGCTCTATAGATGCGTGGTAGCCTTGTATCTCGTGGGGGAAGCCCTCCTTGGTGAAGGGGATGAAGTGGCCCACATAGACCTAATTATTGGGGAGAAGGATGGGCCTGTAGGGCAGGCCTTCGCATCGGCCCTCTCAAAGCCCTCCGTCGGCCACACGCCCCTCTTGGCGGTTCTAAGACCAAACCTTCCATGCAAGCCCTTCACGATCGTCGTTCCAAAGGTCACGGTCCAGAACATGGAGCAGGCAGGCCGCATTTTCGGACCAGCCCAGGCAGCCGTGGCAAAGGCCGTTGCCGATGCCGTGGAAGAAGGGACGATTCCAAGGGATCTCGTTGAAAAGCTTGTTATCATATGCGGAGTCTTCGTCCATCCCAAGGCGAAGGACTCTCGAAGGATATACCACTACAACTATGGAGCCACAAAGCTCGCCATCAAGAGAGCTATGGAGGGCTATCCTCCGTTGGAAAAGATCCTTTACGAAAAGGAAAGGGCTAAGCATCCCCTCGTGGATTTCAGGGCTCCAAGGCTTTGGATGCCCCCCTACCTTCAGGTTGCCCTAGATCTTACGGATCTTGAAGCCGTAAAGAGGGTTGTTTCCCAGATTCCGAAAAGCGACAGGGTCATCCTAGAAGTCGGAACTCCGCTCCTGAAGAAATACGGCGTCAGGGTTATAAGGGATCTGAGGGAGATTGCCAAGGATGCCTTCATCATAGCAGACCTCAAGACCCTTGATGTTGGGCAGGTGGAAGTCGATATAGCCTACGAGGAAACGGCCGATGCGGTCGTTGTATCGGGCTTAGCTCCTATCGAGACCATCCGAAGGTTTGTCCATGAGGCCAAGAGGCTTGGCATTTATGCTTACGTGGACATGATGGGAGTGAAGGATCCCTTAGAAGTCTTGAACAGCCTTGAGGAGCTTCCCGAGGTCGTCATCCTCCACAGGGGAATAGATGAGGAAGGCGTTGGAAGGATAGGATGGGATATTATCGGGAAGGTCAAGGAAGCTTTTAAGGAAAAGAAAATCCTCGTAGCCGTAGCCGGGGGGATAACCCCAGAAACAGCTGATAAGGCTCTCCAGAGTGGGGCGGACATCCTTATCGTAGGAAGATCCATAACCCAGTCGAAGGATGTGGAAAGGGCTTGCAGGGATTTCCTTAGGATCCTAGGTCCCGATGCCGACGTTTACAGGATCCATGTTGAATAGGAGCTAAAGCTATTTAAATAAAGAGCTAGGTTCCACCATTCAGACATAGTCCATCTTCGAGCTTGAAAGGCTCTTCAAAAAGGGCAAAACAGTATGGAAGCTTTCGTCCCTCTATGGAATAAGAGTAAGAATAAGATAACATTGTAAGGCTGTGAGACCTATCTAGGATTAGGTTCAGGGTATTCCCCATGGTAGGCTCCATATCCTCGGATTATCCAATCCCCGGGTGAAGCCTCCTGTCCAGTATCCTACAGCAATCGATACACTAATAACGAGGGCAAAGATTATAGAAACCGCTACTATTATGTTTATCCAGCTATAGTTCCTATGAGGGTTTTTCATACAACCGTCAAATAGATAGGCACCTTCTTGATTTAATTCTCCTTTGTGAACTTTTGATATGAATTCTAAGTCTGTTCTTATGGCTCATCAAGGATTTAATGATGTTGTGAGAACATTCTCACAAGACTTGGGGCGTAGAAATATTGGATGCTGAAAGGGCGGACATCATCGACTTCCTAGTTAAGTTATTGAAGGAACATGAGAAAAACCTCAGCCGCCAGATCGATAGGCTAGAGGCCTCAATGAAGCTCCTTGAGGCGAATGCAAGGTACGCCCCAGAAAGACCAAGAAGAGCGGGGGCTTCAGAAGGCTATGGTAAACGGAGGAAAGGAGTCCAAATCGGAATCGGAGATGGAGATGGGAAGGGAGAAAGTAGACGAGAAAGGGAAGGAAAAAAAGGGGAAGAAAGGGAAAGGAAAGGGGAAGGGGAAGAGAAAGGGAAAAGGGAAAGAAAGAGCGGAGGAAAAACCCGAGGGGAGTAGTAAGCCCGGGACTCATGGGGCTCCTGAATCGTACGAAGTCGATTTCCCAGACCTTTCTGGAGCTCAGTCTCCCGAGGAAAGCGCTGGGGGAGAGCAAGCCTTAAGGAAAAGGCGCTTAAAGAAACAAAAACGAGAAGCCTTGATAGCAAGAAGATCGAAGCTAGAAACTTGCATGGATATATTAAGGGCTATGGCCGATGGATACCAAAAGCCTACGCACATCATGTACAAGGCGAACCTCTCTTGGGTGAGAATGCAGCGCTACCTTCGCCTTCTCGTCGACCAAGGATACGTTCGAAGAAGTAAGTCTTCTGAAGGGATTCTTTATTGCCCCACGGAGAAGGGGATAAAGCTTTTAGCATACTTCCAGAGGGCACAAGCGGACCTTCAGGCTCTTCTCGTTGGAAACCCGGCAGAGAGGAGGGCGAAAGGAATCCTTAGCTTGATTGTTAACAAGGAAGGCGATGAAGGAGAGGAAGGAGGCGAAGGAGAAGAAGAGGGGAAGCGTGAAGCTAATCGGAGTGCATTTGAAGGAAGAGGGACGAAGTAAGAGTCTTAACTTACTTTATCATAGCATATTATACTCGGTACTAGGATAATGAGCTTCATTAGGAGTTTTGTTCGCTCTTAATCATAAAATTGTTGGTGTCCATGAAGCCTATGGATAGCCCATCTTTTACCCAAAAAAATTTCCTGATTAAGAGGATTTTGCTTTTCGGGCGAGTCTTTGATCCCTTTCTTTCATAAGAAATAAAAAAAATACGCTCTTAATCAGGGAGTTTGTTGGTGGGCATAGGGTTGATTTCTCACCTCGCCTGATCCTATTCTATGCTGGAAGAGCTTCTGAACCTCTTCTCATGCGAGGCATCGGCCGCCAGGCTTCTCAGGGAAGTCCGATGGGCCGGAGGTGTTCGCTGTCCTTACTGCAGGTCTGAGGCAGTCATCCGATGGGCCTGGTACAGGCATGCGTATCA
>Ga0209225_1002184_pt1 | contig 17903 bp, 15 predicted proteins | sample WasSprMetagenome_FD_184732 | JGI IMG/M metagenome (GOLD analysis project Ga0209225, IMG submission 184732) | Sulfidic aquatic microbial communities from Washburn Spring, Yellowstone National Park, USA - WS (SPAdes) (version 3) | ecosystem: Environmental > Aquatic > Thermal springs > Hot (42-90C)...
CTTTATATTCTTTTAATTGAAGAAAAAGAAAAAGGATCATATGGTTTAAGATATAAAATATTTCAAGAAAAATCTGGAAGTTCTGATTCTTCTCTTTCAGAAGGCTTAAAAAATTTAATTGAAATAAAAATGATTAAAAAAGAAAATGATTCATATTTTCTAACAGATGAAGGAAGAAAAAAAGCTTCTGAAATTCGTAAAAATATGAGAAAGAAAATAAAAAATGAAACAATAGATTATTTTATAAAAGATGAAAAATTTGAAAAAATGATTTATTTAATGATTAGAGATTATCTTAAATTTCCATTTAAAAATAGATTAGAATACTTTTTTAAAAAATATAAAAAATATAGTGCATTTAATTTATTAAAAAAATATATTGTTTTTCTTTATACTAATCCATTTAAAAAATTTAAAAGAAAAGAATTTATAAATAAAGAAGAATGTATAGAATTTATTAAAAATTTTTGGAAAAATATTAAAAAAGAAGATTATTATAAAGAATATTTTATATTAAAAAAAGGATTTAAAATAAATAAAGAATTTGAATATATTAAAAAAATAGTTAATGAAAACGTACATAAAATATTTAAAGAATTTCATGAATTTTCTAAAGATTCAAATTCATGGATTGAAAAAAGGAATATTAAAATTCCTATATTTTGGAAAATTATTTTAGGAGGATTTAATGGAATATTATCATCATTTTTAGCATTTTCATTATTAAGTCCATTTTTAATTTTATTCGATATTTTATTTCCATTAGAAATAAAAATAATACCTAATTTTTCTTTAAATCTTTCTATTTATCTTTCTTTATTATATATTTTCTTTATAATTTCTATTATAATAGGTTTATTTGTAGGAATACCATATGCTTTTTCATATGAAGAAGCATACTATAAAGAAATATTTAATGAAGAATCAATTGGAATTAAAGAAAAAATATTAATAATAATTGCATTTATACTTCTTATGTTATATATATTTTCTCCATGTTTAATATCAATATTTTATCCTTATCCTTTTATTGAAATACCATTTTTCCCACCAATACCAAAAGATGTTATAGCTAATAGAATGTTTTACATATCATTATTTCATCTTTTATATTTGTTGTTATTTGGTTATATATTAATACATTTATGGGATAAAATATTAAAAATCTATTTTAAATTCCATCAAATGAAAAAGTTCTTTTAATTATAAGTATCATTTAATTAAACACAAAATCTGATGATAACAATTGAATATTATAGCTTCTATTAAAATTTGGAAAATTTTAAATGAAGAATACAAGGTATAAATTATGTTTTCATATTTAAGAAAAGCATTATGTTTAATGATACTAATGATTTCTTCTTATGAAGATTTTAAAAAAAGAGAAGTAGATGATAGAATTTGGCTAATTTTTTTCTCCAATCGGAATAATAATTACATTATTTGAATTCTTTTTAAAATATATCGATTTTTCTTATTTAATTCTTTATTTTATTTCAATTTTAATTACAACAATTATTTCAATAATAATCTATTATTTAAAATTTGTAGGAGGAGCAGATTCAAAAGCATTAATAACATTATCTTTATTAGATTCAATAAATTTTAATAAAAATATAATTTATCCGTTTACTCCGATTATTAAATAAAAATTTTAAAAAGCTACTTCTATATTCAATTTCTCGAGTAATTCTTTATATCTATTTCTAATCGTTACTTCTGTTACATGGGCAATTTCTGCTACTTCTCTTTGAGTTATATTGTAATTCAAAAGAATAGCAGCAACATATGTTGCTGCTGCAGCTAAACTTATAGGACCTTTACCACTTGTTATTCTTGCATTTTTAGCAACATCATATATTAAATTAGCTAATTTTTCTACTTCTCCTCCTAAATTAAGATTATTTACGAAACGTGAAATATACAATCTTACATCTGAAAGATTTGATGAAATATTTAATGAACGTATCATTAATCTGTAACACTTACCAACTTCTTTCTTAGAAACATTTGCAGCCTTTGATATTTCAGAAAGTAATCTAACAATATTACATTGTTTACAAGAGAGATAAAGTGCTGCTGCAGCTATCCCTTTTAATGATCTAGCACGTGGCATATTACTTCTGAATACCTTTCTAACATACATTGAAGCTGTTTCTATAACACTATTTGGTAGCCCTAAAGTCACTCCTATTATATTTAATTCGTGTAAAATTTTAGATAATGCTCTACTTTCACTATCCATTATTTTAGTTCTTTTATCCCATTTATCTAATAATTTAACATTTTCGATTTGTTCTTTACTTGAAATTTTTCCATCATAAATACCAATTTTTGTTGATAATCCTTTATCATGTATAGAAAGTGTGACAGGAGCGCCAACACGTACTCTTAATTTATCTTTTTCCCCCTCAAAATTGTGCCACTCAGGACCAAAATCGTAAGTTTTTTGGACTATTACTACGCCACAATCTTTACAAGATACTTCACCAGTTCTAGAATCTATTAAGAGATTTGTACTGCCACACTCTGGGCAACGAGTAATAGTTTCATCTAATGAAGTTTTACGAGGCATTTTTTCACTCCTTTAAATAAACTTTTATAATTTTCGATAATAATTCTTCCTCATTAACTTTAATTTCTGCAAATGGAGAAGAAATAGGACCAAAAATATTTGAAATATATCCTATTTCATGCATCTCTTCATTAAATACTTTTTGTCCTAATTTAGGTATTTTTACATTAGTATCAATTTTGACTATAATACTTTTAGTTGCTTTAATAGAATGAAAAACATTCCCTAGCTTAATAACATTATTAAGCATCAATAATCACTACACATTTATTAAAAGTTAAATTTAAATCTTTTTTACTTAATTTTATTAATTTCGTTAGCTATAAGTTTTAATATTCTTGATTTTTTTTCTTTACAATTTTTAATAATTATCCTTCCACTTTTCTTCCAATGAAAACTAGGATAAGAGCATTCTTTTTCTATTTCTATTTCATAACCTAATTTTTTAATTGCTTCTGCAATTTTTTCAAGAGAAGGTTTTTCGATAGCTTTATCTAAAGATATTTTTCTTCCTTTATTTCTAGAAATTTTTTTATCAAAATAAATTGGCCATATTATAATTCCATTTCTTTTAATCAATTTAAACCCCCGCTATTTACTCTCGCTAGTAAGTATAGCATTGATTACTCCATTTTGTCCAGGTCTGGAAGTTACAATAGCTACGCCTAGGGATGTTTCAATAATAGAACCTTTAGTTATTATGCCTCTTCTTTCATAATCTTTATTAGCTGGGTTTCTTAATAATCTTATGATTTTAGCTTTTTGAGTTTTTCCAGTTTTAGGATCGGTTACATTTGCTTCATTTGTTGATGCTACAGCAACTTTTATATTTCCCCCTCTTGTGCGACGAATTTTAATTTTTTTCTCACCTATAGTAGTTTCTATTGGAAATCCTCCACGTTCAAACTTTCTTTTAGATCTATATGGTTTTCTTTTACCTCCAGTTTTCTTTCTTTTATGAATATCACTATGCCACATTTTAATGTTTAATATTCTTTTTCCTTTATTATAAGGCTTATATTTAAATTGAAAAATTAATTTATAAAAATCTATTTATTATTTTCTATTTCCTTTTCTTTCATTAAATTTATTATAAGTTTTTTTATAGTTTTTGGATCATTTTCTATTCCAAAATAATCAGCAAATAATTGAGAAGTTTTCAAAAGAAGCGTACGACCTATTTTTTCCCCCTCTATATATCCTTTCTCCATTAAAAATTTTATATGCTTATAAGCTTGACTCCCTCTAACAGAAACTACACGAGATTGATATACGGGTTGATTGTAAGCTATATAGGATAAAGTTTTTAAAATAGATTTTTTAAAAAGAGGTTTTTTTATAAATTTCTTAACTAAATTTACATATTCTGGTTTTAATTGCATTAAAAAGCGTTTGTTTGATAAAGTATTTATAGTTATTGAATGTGTTGGAGAAGAATACCTCATTTTTAATTCTTCAATTATTTTCTCAGCTTCTTCTTCTGAATTTAACTTGCAAGCTTTAATAATTGTTTTTATATCTATTGGTTTATCAGAAGAAAATAATAATGCTTCAACTAAAGCTATTTTATTAATTTCCATTTTTCACTTCTTTTTACATTATTAAAAGTTATTATAAATTTTTTCTTATTAAATTTTGTTTTAAAGATAATTTATTTAACTCGAATTATGAATATATCATCATTTTCTTCAATAAGATCTATGTATTTTCTTGAAGCTATAAAAAGTAATAATATAAAACGTTTTACAGCTTCTTTTCTATCAACATTAATTATTAATTCTCTAAAGGATATTTTTTCTTTTTTAGATAAAATATTATTTATAAACTCATAAAATTTCTCTATCTCTTCTTCGATTTTTAATATAAATTCTTCAACTTTAATATCTATTCCTTTAGGAGCTATTATTTTTTCTTCGATACTTTTTTGATCTATTTCTTGTAAAACTTTTTCTAAAGCATCTATTAATTCTTTAAAAGTTGTTATAGTATATTCTGATTTTATAGGCAATTGTATAGGAGGTGGAACAAAATCGTTTATTTTTTTAATAAGGGGAGTTTCTTGCTTATCTATTTTTAAAATATTTTCAGTTTTCATTCTATGAATTATTGCTGATGAAAGAAGAATTGTGCCACTTGATGAAAAATCTATATAACCACTTTTTCTTAAATCATCTAAGAATGATCTTATAAGCAATTGTAATTCAATTTCCCATGGTTTAATTTTATGTAAAGAAATAATATTTAATAATATTTTCCATGGAGGAGAAGCTTTTTCTTTATCCATTTTTATCATCATACTTTAATCTTGTTTTAACAACATTCGATATTCCATCTTTAGAATAAACTCCAATTAATAAATCGCTTTTTTCAGCAATAGCATCTTTTAAAGTTATAACTATTAATTGTGTATCTTTAGAAATTTCTTTAAATAAATCAGCTAAACTTTTAGTATATTTTACATCCATATGCGCATCAACTTCATCGAATATGTAAAAAGTAGATGGGGAAAGTTTTTGAAGAGCAAGTAAAAATGCTATTGCTGCAATAGATTTTTCTCCCCCACTCACAGCACTTGATATTCTTGATGGTTTATCTAAAAATTGAAGATGCATTTCAATACCAGATGTAAGCGGTGTATTTTCATTTTCTAATTTTAACCAAGCTTTTCCTAAAGTTAATTTATTAAAGAAAAAGTTAAAATTCTCAGATATTTCATTAAAGAATTTATTAAAAACATTAAGCTTTTCCTTATCAATTTCTTCCATAAGTTTAATTATTTCAAGTCTTTCAGCTTCTAATTGATTTATTCTTTCTGATCTAAGTTTATAATTTTTTATAAGTTCCTCATATTGTTTAGGAGCTAATTCATTTATTAAACCTATTTCATTTAATTCTTTTTTTAATTCTTCAATTATTTTCTCAGCTTTATTAATAAAAAGAGCTTTAGTTTTAATTTCTCCAATAGATTTTAGCTTTGAATCAATTATTGTAATATTAGTTTTATATTCATGAATTTTATTTTGAATATTTTCTTTTTCTGAATTTAATGTATAGTATTTTTCATCAAGCTCTTTAATTTTATTATTGAGTAAAAGCATTTCATTCATTAAATTATCTCTTTTTTCTTTATAGTTTTTTAAAAGATTTATTAAATTTTCTTTTTCGATTAAATACTCTTTCTCTTTCTCTCTTATACTTTTTAAATCATTTTCTATTTGTAGAATTACTTTATTATTTTCATTTACTTCATTCTTGAGTATTTCAATTTTTTCTATTATAGAAATTTTTTCTTCATTTATTTCTTTTAAACGATTTTCTGCTAAACCTTTTTTAAAAACTATTTGTTCTATTTCATTTTCTAATTTTTTTAATTCTCTTTCTAATTCTAATACTTTTAAATCGCTTAATTTCTTATATAAATTTTCTAAATTTTCCTTTAATTCATTTTTTTCTTTAATTAAATTCTCATATATTTTAATAGAATTATCTAAATCTTCTTTAATATTAATTAAATTTTGTTTAGTTATCTCAATTTCCTTTTCGCAAGATTTTATTTCTTTTTCTAATTCATTTATTTTATTAATGCTTCTATTATATTCATCATTTAATAAAATTAATTGCTTTTCATATTCTTCAAGAATTGTTTTAGATTTTATTTTTTCTTTTTCAATACTATCTATACTAGAATCTATTTCTAATAATCTTTTTTCTAAATAAGATAATTTATTATTTATTTGATTTAAAAAATTAGATAAATTATTCATTTCTTCAAAATAATATGATTCATATTCTTTTCTAGTATAAAATTCGATTATTCCAGGAGGTTTGTAAATATTGCCATTTAAGGTAATTGCTATTCCGCCTTTATTTAAAATATTTTTTATTTCTTTTAAAGAACTTACGATATAAAATTTTTTAAATAAAATTTTTAAAATATTTTTTATATCTTCATTTTTAGTATAAAGTATTTTTGCAAAAGAATTATTTTCTAAATTTAATAAATTTTCATTTTGTTTATAAAATGAATCAAATAAGGATTTAACTATTATTCTCATATTATTTTCTTTGTAAAGAGATAAAAGGAATGATAATTTTTCAGCTGTACTTAAATCTTTTACAATAATATAATTAAGAAAATCATTTATGAAAGGATATTTCTTAGCATAATTTTGATCTATTGAAACTTCTTCTTTTAATATACCTATAATTCCCTCAATTTTATTTTCTAAAATTAAATTGTAAAAATTATTTAAGAAATCTTTGTTAATTATTTTCTCTTTATTTAATTCATTCCTTATTTTAATTTCTTCATAGAGATTTTCAATTTCCTTTTTTAAAATTTTTAATTTTTCAATGATCGAAGAAATATCATTAAATTCATTAGATAAATAATTGCTTTTTTTATTTTTATTTTCTATATCATTTTTTAATTCATTAATTTTTATAAGTATTTCATTTCTATTTTTTTCTAATTCATTAAATTCTTCTTTAAAAAGATTTAATCTTATTTCAATCTCGTTTTTAAATTTTTCAAGATATTGATTTTGAGATTTTATTTTTTCATATTCCTTTTCTTTATTTCCAATTTCTTTATTTAAAAAATCAATCTTCTCTTCAATATTTTTCAATTTTTCCTTAAAGGATAATATTTTTTCATTTAGAATTTCTGCTTGCTCTCTATTTTCTAAATAATATTTCTCTAAAATATTTTTTTCTTTAATTTTTTCTTCAAATAAAATATTCAATGAATTAATATTTTCTTGAATTTCTAAAATTTTTCTATCAAGTATTTTTATATTTTCCTCTAAATGTTTTAATTCTTCATTAATTAAATATTCCCTTGTTTTTAATCTTGATATATTATTTTCATTTTCAATTTTAATATTAACAATCTTATTATATTCATTTTCAATATTTTTAAGTTTAAAATCTTCAATATCTTTAATTAATGAATTGTATTCATTCCAATTTTTTTCTATCGATATTTTTAAATTATTTATTTGATTTTTCTCATTTTCTATTTCTTGAATATTATTTTTTATTTTTTCAAGATCAATTAATAATTGATTTAAATTTTTCTCTATTTCCTTTTTATTTTTAATTAATAATGTTGCTTCATATTTCTTTAATTCCATTTCTATAAAATGTTTTCTTAAACATCTATTTCTTTCAATTTCCAATTGCTTAACTCTTGTACGTACTTCATTAGTACTAGCTTTAGCTACTTCAAGATTTTTTTCTGCAATTGCTAATTGAATTTTGGCTTCATTCTTTTTATTTTCATATTCAGATACTCCTGAAATTTCATCCAAAAGTTTTCTTAATTCCATCGGATCCATTTCAGCAATATTTACTACAGAACCTTGAGGAACTATATTAAATCCTGATGGGCGAATTCCAGCTATACTTAGTATAGATAAAAGATCAGATCTAGAAACTGTTTTTCCATTTATACTATATTCACTTTCTCCTGAAGGATATAACTTACGTGAAATCGTTACTATTAAAGAATCTATTGGTATACGTTTATCAGAATTGTCTAATTGAATTGTTACTTTTGCATATTTTGCTTTATTTCCCTCACCTATATCATAAATAAGGTCTGAAAGCTTACTTACTCTTAATGAATGTGCGCTTAATTCTCCTAATGCAAAACGTATAGCATCGAATAAATTAGATTTCCCACCTCCATTTGGACCAGTAATTACAACTAATCCTTTATCTAATTCTACTATTGTTCTTTTCATTCCGAATGATTTAAATCCATATATTATCAGCTTTTTAATGTAAACCATGAATCATCATTATTTCCATTTAATATTTAATTCATTAACTATATCATTATATTCTAGTAAATAAGTTTTCTCTTTTTTAAATATTAAAAATTAACGTAAATTTTATTAAATAGAATAAATATTTAATTTTTAAAAGATGGAAAATGGATAAAATTGAAGTATTTAGAAAAGAAATTGAAAAAGAAGGATTAGAAGCATTTTTGATTACTCGAAAGGATAATCTTTATTATTTCTTAAATTATGTTGGTGAAGGTACTTTATTAATTACAAAAGATAAAGCTACTTTATTTGTTACACCATTATTCTTCGAATTAGCAGAGGAGCAATGTAGTAATAATATTGAAATATTAAAATCATCTTTAGATATAGATCCATTAAATTATATAATAAATGAAATAAAAAAAATTAATGGAAAAATAGGGTTTGATGAATTAAGTGCAAAAAACTATATTTATTTTTCTTCTAATTTTTCAAAAAATAATGAATTATTGAATAAAGAAGAAATAATTTGGAATATGAGAAAAATAAAGAATGAAGATGAAATTTTAAAAATTAAAGAAGCAGCAAAAATAACTGATATTGGATTAAAATTAGCATTGGAAATTATAAAACCTGGAATAACAGAACTCGATATTAAAGCTGAAGTTATTAAAGAAATGATGAAAAATGGAGCTGAAGAAATTGCTTTTGAGCCTATAATCGCTTCAGGTAGAAACTCTTCTTTTCCTCATGGAGGATATATAAATAGAAAATTAAAAAAAGGAGATATTATAATAATCGATATAGGTGCAAAATATAAAGGATATTGTTCAGATGAAACAAGAGTTAGTTATGTTTATGAATTAAATAATGAAATAAAAAAGGTTTATAATATAGTTTTAGAAGCTCAAGAAATTGCTTTACAAAATATGAAAGAAGGAATAGCAATGAAAGAATTAGATAAAAAAGTTAGAGATTTTTTTAAAGAAAAAGGATTTGAAGATAAATTTATACATGGTCTTGGACATGGAATAGGAATAAATATACATGAGCCACCAACAATTAATCCTTTAAGTAAAGATTTTTTTAAAAGAAATATGGTTGTTTCTTGCGAACCTGGAATATACATTCCAAAAAATTATGGTATAAGAATTGAAGATACTGTATTAATAAAAGAGAAAGGAATAGAAATTCTTACAAAAACTCCTAAAGAATTATAATCCATAACGTCTCTCTCTTTTTTGATAAGTTCTTATAGCTCTTAAAAGATCTATTTTTCTAAATTCGGGCCAATAAATATCTAAAAAAACTAATTCGCTATAAGCAGATTGCCATAAAAGGAAATTACTTAATCTTTCTTCACCTGAAGTTCTAATTATTAAATCTGGATCAGGTTTTGGAAGATTAGATGTATATAAGTATTTTTCAAAAATATTTTCATTTATTTCATTAATACTTATTTTTTTCTCAAAAACATCTAAAGAAATTCTTTTAACAGCATCTATTATTTCTGCTCTTCCTCCATAAGCTAAAGCAATATTTAAGAAAAAGTTAGAATAATTTTTTGTAGATTCTTCTATTTCATTAATTAAATCTATTATTCTATTTGGTAAAAGTTCCTTTTTACCAATAACTTTAATATTTACTTTATGTTTATGTATTCTTTCATCTTTTAATGTTTCCTTAAGTTTTTCTTCTAGAATTTTCATAAGTTCATTTATTTCTTTAGAATCTCTTTTTAAATTTTCTATTGATAATACATATAATGTAATCGATGGTATTTTTAATTCTAAACACCAATTTAAAAGCTCATAAACTACATTTGCTCCATATTTATGTCCTATCCATGGTTCAAGACCTTTTGATAAAGCCCATCTACGATTTCCATCAAGAATTAAAGCTACATGCTTTGGTAAGGGTTTATTCTTAATTTGATTATAAAGCCATTTTTCATAAAGCCAATAAATTCCAAATATTTTAAGTATTTTTCTTATTAAACTCATTATTTTCCTTCCATTCTATTATTTTGCTTTTTTGAATATATGTAGGTATTTCCTTCTTAAAAATCTTAATGATATAATTGAAATAGTAATAGTTATTACTCCAATAATTGTTGTTAATATTAAACCAATTATTTGCGATTCAATAGGAATTAAACTTTCTCCATATTCAAATATAAAAGCAACTCTTTTTAACAAAACCCAAAGCCAAATATTAACAATAGCAGCTTGTATCATTCTCCAAAAATTTTTATCTCTAACAAGATAATAGAATATTCCATTTCCTATAATTAATAAATATATTCCAATAATTAATACATCTATACTTCTATTAATAAATATTCCTAAAAATAAAGGCACATTTGAAAACCAAAACCACAAATCCATTTTTTCAATGGGTATTTCGATTAAAATAGATGAAACTTTATTAATTATTGACCCAATACCTAAGTATAGCGCGACCATAATTATTAAAAATGAAGAAATATATGTAAAAAGTCTTATTTGATTAGCAGCTGTAGTTGTTGCATAAAAAATAAGTTTTTTAATAAAACTCTCAATAGCTGAATCTATATTAAAGCCTCTTATAAACATTAATAATCCTGCTAAAGCTATTAAAGCTGGAAAAACTAAATAACCTAAGCCTGATAGCATTAAAAGACCTATAATTAAAAAAATAATTCCAGGTATACCTAAAAGAATTCTAGAATATTTTTGTTCAAAAACAGCTTTTTTTAAATATCTTGAAAGCAAAGCCCATGTTTCTTCAACAGATTCACTATGTCTAATAACTATCCTTTTAACATGCATTATTGGTATTTTAGAAGAAATAATAGGTATGACTTCTTGATCAGTAACACCATCACTAACAAATATACATGAATTCGCAGGGAATTTCTCTAAAACTTTAGATAATTCATTAACTATTTTATGATCAGCTTCCAAACCTTCTTCAGGAAGACCTGTAACAGATGCTATTTCAATATTTTCACCATATTTTGCTTTTAATTCATCAAACATTTTAATAGCTGCAAAAATAGTATTTGCATCTGCTTCTTCAGGATCTGCTATAGCTAATTGTGTAGCAACCTTTAAATTCTCTTCTCTTCCAATTATAGGAGATTCGATATTAGTTTTTAAACCAATATCATTATCTCTATCAACTACTAATATTAGAATTTTATTTTCTTTACTTGAAGCCACAGGGCGTGTCGAGCTTCCTACCATAGTTTAGCCCCTCTTTCTGGAACCAGTTTGCATCCATGTTGAATGAATGCAAACCAGCACTCCTCCCATGAGGAGGCACCAGCAAAATAGTGGTTTAAACCACTATTTAACCCTTATTGCTAATTTGTTGAAAATTAGCTCATTAAGAGCTTCTCCCTCAGGTGTCCTTCATTTGGAGAATGCTGTTTTCTATGAATAGGAAGCTTGCCCACGCCTGACCTCCTCCTACCCTCCTTTAAAGAGTCTCGGAGAGATGCGTTGTTTTTAAAATATTCAATTGTTCTTTTTTTCATTTATCTCTAATATTATCACCTCTTTTTTTTGATTATTACATATATTAATAAGCATTTTTAATTTTAATTCAATAAATGTTTTAACAATACGATTTGAAAAAGAAATTCATATTTTCTTTATTAGAAAAAATGAAATAGAATTTATTGAAAATAAAAATATATGGGTTACTTCAAGTCTTCCATTAATTGTTTTTATATTTAATGGAGATATTTTAAAAATATTTTTAAGATTTTAAATTTTTTAAAAATATGAATAAAAATCTTTATAACCATAAAAAAATTATTTAAGGAAGGAAATAAATATTTCCTTAAATAAGATAAAAAAAGTTGCTCTTTTTAAGGTGAAATAATTGGGTAGCAAAATGAGTAAACTTGAAGAAAAAGCAATAAAACTATTGCTTGAATCCGGGAAAAAAGGTATTTTACAATCAGAACTTTGGCATAAGCTTAATGTAACGAGTAGAGAAGGTTCAAGAATAGCTATTAAACTTGAGAAAAAAGGAATAGTTAAAAGAGTTAAGGAATTTGCAAATGAAAGATGGACTAGAAGACTTATTTCTTTAATTAAAAAAATTAATATTGATTGTTTAGATGGATTACCATGTTTTTTATGCGAATATGAATCTACATGTTTCCCTTCAAATCCAATAAATTCAACAACATGTATTAAATTTGAAAATTGGCTTATTTCTTCATTTAATAAAAAGAAAGATTTAGAAAATAAGATGAAAAAGAATAATGAATAAAAGATGGCTAGAAGAAAGGAAAAAAGATATTTTTGTGAAACTTGCTAAAGATAAAGGATTTAGAAGTAGAGCTGCTTTTAAATTATTATATATACAGAAAAAATATAATATAATAAAAAAAGGGGATATTATAATTGATTTAGGCGCAGCTCCAGGAGGAATTTCTCAAGCAGCTTCTCAATTAACTGGAGATAAAGGGTTAGTCATATCAATAGATATTAAGCCAATAAAGCCATTTAAAGAAAAAAATATTAAAATTTTGCAAAAAGATATAAATGATCCTTTTCTAATTAAAGAGATATTTAAAATTACTAATGGAAAAAAAGTTGATGTAATAATTTCAGACGTTTCCCCTCATTTATCTGGTATTCGTGAAATTGATATTGCTAAACAATTGGATTTAGCATATAGATGCTTGGAAATAGCTAATGAATTATTAAAGGAAAATGGATATTTTATAATAAAATTATTTGAAAGCCCTGAAGCTAAAGAATTTGAAAAAAATATATTAAAAAAATATAAGCTAATTAAAAAAGAAATAACTCCTGCTACACGAAAAGGTAGCTCTGAATTTTTTTATATATTGCTTAAAAAGTAGCGGTAGAGGGCGTGTCTAACTTCCTACCATAGTTAACCTCTCTTTCTGGAGGTTGCTCATACTCTTTACTTGGAAGAGCATGAGCTTCCTAATCCTCCCATTGGGAGGCAATCCAGCAAAATAGTGGTTTTAAAACCACTATTTAACCCCCTTTATTTCATTCCCAAGATCAAAAGGGGCTTTTCATTGCAAATCATTGAAAGCTCTTAGAGCTTTCTCACCTTTAAAGCTCTAATGCTGGATTTCCTATGAATAGGAAGCTTGCCCACGCCTGACCCTCCAGAACGACATGTTCTGGAAGGATATTAATATAATAGCAAAGATTTAATTTTTTTATCATCACCTCTTTCTTTTTAATTATTATATATTTTTAAGAAAAATTTAAGCATTTTTAATTCAATAATTGTTTTAACAAAATGAAATAGAATTTATTGAAAATAAAAATATATGGGTTACTTCAAGTATTCCATTAATTGTTTTTATATTTAATGGAGATATTTTAAAAATATTTTTAAGATTTTAAATTTTTTAAAATTCTAGCTTTGTGGCTTAATTCTAAACTATTTACATGAATATGTTAAAATTTATAACTAACTATAAATAAAAAATGAAAAAATTAATGTAAATTTGTATAAGATTTTTAATTAAGCCACAAAGCATTATTTTTCTAAAAAAGAGGGAAAAATTTTTTAACTTTCAATCAATCTTAATTGCTACTTTTTTATTTATAAATCCTATTTTTCTAATAATTTTTAAAAACTTCTAATATAACTTCTAAAGGAGCGTTTGTTTTAAATCCTTTAGGATCAAAATGCGTAGGAGTAGCTAAAAACTTCTTTGAATTAATTTTCTCTATTATATAATTAAGTTTAGGTGGAGGTTTTTTGATATAAGAGCTTATTTCATGAGAAATATAATAAAATGGTGGATAATCTATTTCTCCTTTTAATAATTCAATAATTTTTTTAGCTTTAGAAAAATTATTAGAGTAACTTTCATTAATTTCATTTAACATTTTTTGACAAAAATCTTTATCACAAGTATTTCCTATCCATAAAGGTCCTGCATAATCTACTTCATGATTGCAAAGTTGACAATAAGGATCTATTTTTGGCCATATTCCTTCTATTACTTCTCTATGCAAACATTTTTTACAATAAGTTAACCATCCTAATCTTTCTAAATTTTTATCTACTTTTTTAGCTCCTTTATCAATTTTTCCAAAAACCCTAATGTAATATTCATCAAAGAAACTTATAATTGGATTAAAAGATAATTCAAATCTAGCTGCAGTTAATGCAGCAAAGCTGATTAATATTCTAAGAGCAACTTCTTTAGAAAATGGAGATTTTAAAGGTTTTGCATAATATCTTCTAATGCATGTTCTTGGATATGTTCCACATAATGGTGCAATATCTGTAGCTGTGAATCCTATTATACCATTTTTTTCTAAACTTTTAAAAGCATTTTCTAAGAATGGTACAGGTGATCCTGTTGGATCAATATCTATATAATGAAATTTTTTTCTTGAAATAGCATAAGATAAAAGTAAATAATTTGCATCAATATTATATACTTCTACATAATTTTCAACTTTATTTAAAGTAATATTATGTTTTATTATTTCTATAGCTTTAGGATTTATATCTCCTACTATAGCTTTTTCAATATTATTAGCTTCCTTTATAATTCTAATAGTTCTTATACCGCATCCTGCAAGCGGTTCACAAATTCTAATAGGTTCATTGAAAATTTTTGATAAAGTTTTTACAACTATTACTGAAAAATCTCTACTAAGTTTTGCTTTAGGGTTAAAGAAAACTGGTAGCTTTGATGGAGAAAATCCATGTTTTATTTTTTCCTCATTTATAATTGGTGCTAAAAATTTTACTTTGCCCTCATTATAGTATTCATATTCCTTTTCCATTAAAATCTCCTTTTATAATTTAATTTATTAATAATACTTAAATCATCTTTTTAGATTTTTCTTATTCTTATCTTATAAAATGGAAAGATAATTATTCATCGAATAAAAAGCACATTAAGCTAAAAGTATCATAAATTGGTTATATCTTAGAATAAATGATTTTATTAATTTCTTCCTTAAACTTAGACTTTTCTTTAAATCTAGTAATTATATCTATTGAAGATGGATTTACTTTATTAAGAATTGCTAAATAAAAACTAATGAAATCTCCTATGTATATTAATGATAGTACTTCTTCTAAATAATTATTACCTCTTGCTTTAATTTCATGAAAATTATTTTTTCCTAGGGATGTTACTTCTTCAATTAAATTTAATATTTTTTCAGTAATATAGGGAGGCTCAAAATTACTTCTAAATAATATTATTGAAGAATTTTTCGGTTTAATCTTTTTCATCCATGCAGCAAGCTCATTGTGACATAACTCTGGAAAATATTCAACTCTACAAAAAATTTTTGAAACTTCATTAAGTTGTGTTTTAAATCTATAAGCAACAGATTTTAAATGTATGCTACTATATATTACTGGAAAACTATTAAATATCTTTAAAGCTATTCTCTTTGCTATATTTTTGTTTAAAGGAGAATCTACATTTATTTCTTTTTTAAGATCATCAATTAAATATGATGCTTTTAATAAATCATTGATCGAAAAATATTTTATACCTAAATTATTTAAAGATAAAAGTATTGAAGAAAATAAATATGGTAGTGCAGCTCTAGGTTGAAAACCTTTAGGAATTTCTATAAAAGGTATTTTTAAATTTTTTGCTAATTTAAGAAGTAAACCATTAGAAGTAATTATGATTATCTTAGATTTTTTACCATATGCATTTATAAAAGAACTTAAAGTTTCTTCTGTATCACCTGAATAACTAATAATAAAAACTAAATCATCTTTATTTACAAAATTTGGCAACCAATAATCCTTATGAACTATTATTGGAATAGTTGATTTATCTAATAGAATATCTCTAATTATTTCTCCCCCGATAGCTGAACCTCCCATCCCAGCAAAAATTATTTTATTAAAATTATAGTAATCATTCGGAAAAGAATATTCTTTAAATAAATTTATAGTATCTTTTATCATATTTGAGAAATTTTCTAGTGAGAAAAGATAATTTTCTTTATCTATTTTCCTTATTTCATTTTTATTATCTAAAATGATGTTCTCCATTCGTTTAATTTTTCATAAAATTTTATTATATAAAGATTTTTATTTTATATTTTAAAATTTCGATTTTAAAATATTCTTAAAATATTTTCATAAAAAATATTAACAATATAACCAAATAATAGAAAAACAATTAATGGAAGACTTGGCAAACAAAGCCATGATGGATAAAACATTAGCATTGGAAGAAGCCAGAGTTTAAAGATGAATTCATCTAAAATACTAATTTCCATTAATAATATAGTTAGGATAAATAATAATGATTATATAAATAATTTTTTATTATCAATTGTTTCTTAATTCAAGAATTTTCTTAAAAATTTCTTCCGGTAATTTATTTCTATTTTCTAAATTTACTTCAATTATTTCTCCATATTTTTTAAATTGATTAATGAAATCTCTATGTAATACTGCAATTATTATTTTATTAGAATTTAAAATTTCATATATTTTTTCTTTAAATTTTAAACTAAAAAATTCCATACGACCAATTTCATCTATCGCTATTACATCACAATTTTTTAATGAAAAATCTAAAGCTTTTAAAGCTACTTTTTCAAAATCATCTATATCAATAATATATTTCCCAAATTTTGGTTTATCGCTTATAGACGTACAAATTCTAGCTAATACTCCTTCTTCTCCAGAAATAATATCTTTAACAATAAATCCAATTCTTTTTCCTCTCTCCCTTTTTTCAGGTGTAATAATTCCACCAACTTTTATTCCTTTTTGTTTAAGCAATTCTATTATTTTCATTAAAACTGTTGATTTTCCAATTCTAGGAAGTCCTGTTAGAAAAATAACTTTACTCATTTTTCGAATATTTTTTCTTTAATGATCTTGTATAGGGCGTGTCTAGCTTCCTACCATAGTTTAGCCCCTCTTTCTGGAACCAGTTTGCATTCATGTTGAATGAATGCAAACCAGCACTCCTCCCATGAGGAGGCACCAGCAAAATAGTAGCAAAATGCTACTATTTAACCCTTCATTGCTAATTTTGTTGAAAATTAGCTCAGAGCTTCCCTTCTTAAGAGAGTTCTTCTAATCCTTGAAGGGAATGCTGGTTCCTATGAATAGGAAGCTTGGCCCACGCCTGACCTTCCCCTAACATGAAAGTATCGGGGAAAAGGATATGTTCTTTAAAATATTCAATTGTTCTTTTTGAAATATTGTTTCCAGCATTGTAATGTTTATTTGTTATCAATCCACATTTTTCACAAATGAAATAACTATTTTTCCCTTTTCCAATTTTTCCAAAGCTTCCACATCTATAACATTTTATTGTAGTATAATCAGCATCTATTAATATTTGTTTAAGATTTCTTTGATTTTTATTGAATGTTGGCAAATATGTTAAGACTTTCATTGAATTTATCCATAGGCTTTTTTCAAATACTCTTTGTATAATTTTTCCTCTAAGCCATTCTGCATTCTTTTTGTTTATCTTTTTGCTATTATTGTTTTTATTTACTTCATATTCTTTTAGATCTTCAAAAGAAATTATTGCAATTTCGCAATTATAT
>Ga0209225_1002188_pt1 | contig 17887 bp, 11 predicted proteins | sample WasSprMetagenome_FD_184732 | JGI IMG/M metagenome (GOLD analysis project Ga0209225, IMG submission 184732) | Sulfidic aquatic microbial communities from Washburn Spring, Yellowstone National Park, USA - WS (SPAdes) (version 3) | ecosystem: Environmental > Aquatic > Thermal springs > Hot (42-90C)...
AGCGGAGATCCAATTTATAAAACGTCGTGCAACATAAAACCGCAAGCCGACGCCGAGACCTGTCTCCACCAAGACAACTACCACAACCCCCCACACCGCCACACACAAACAAACAACCCACACAAAACCAACAAAAAACGCACCACGGCAAACCCCCAAAACAACCACAGAAACATTTAAAAACCCACAAAAACCAAACACAAGAACCCCCAGCATCTCGAATAGAGAATTGAAACACACTCTATACTTCACGCATACGCCTTTGCGACAGCCCTGGCATCTCGAATAGAGAATTGAAACAACGGAAGCACCAGCGTGCCACCCCACCTCCTAACCTTCACCGCATCTCGAATAGAGAATTGAAACACTAAACCTTCCTATCTCTGTTAAGAAGCTTTGGAGACCATTCGGCATCTCGAATAGAGAATTGAAACCATAGCTACGGCGTAGTGTAGCGGCGTCTGTCCCCTTGCGTTTTTGGCATCTCGAATAGAGAATTGAAACGTGGACAACCTCCAGCGCTTTTTCTAGGTCGCGGGTGTAGTGGCATCTCGAATAGAGAATTGAAACTTCCATCTTTTATAAGTGTATCTAGTGCTAACTTACCAAGCATCTCGAATAGAGAATTGAAACTGGCCGCCGGGAACCACCACTATTGGATTGAAGCTTAAAATTTCGCATCTCGAATAGAGAATTGAAACTTTCGGCCGCGGCCTCATGTACAGCGGCCGCAGCACGCGCATCTCGAATAGAGAATTGAAACCTTGTGGCGCTACTTCGACCTGCTCAGCCTGAGCGACTTCAGCATCTCGAATAGAGAATTGAAACGCCTACTGCCCCAGCGAGACGTCCATTGCTTTCCCCAACGACGGCATCTCGAATAGAGAATTGAAACAAAATTCCTCCCAATCGTATCTCAATTGGTGTCTGTCTAGCACCTGCATCTCGAATAGAGAATTGAAACTGTTTATATATGCCAGTATGTCCTCCGCAATATCCTTTACAGCATCTCGAATAGAGAATTGAAACCTTTGCTACGTCGATGTACCTCTCCAGGTACTCCTTCAAGTGCATCTCGAATAGAGAATTGAAACTACCGCCACGCGAGGCTCGCAATGCCGAAGGTCAAGGCGTCGTGGCATCTCGAATAGAGAATTGAAACCAACTGCTCTCTGTTTTTCTTCTTCGATTACTGTTCTTAGTACTGCGTATCTCGAATAGAGAATTGAAACTGTTGTCGAGTTTCGGCTCTTTTCCGACGCAGTAGATTGTGTATGCATCTCGAATAGAGAATTGAAACGTCCCTATTGATCACGAAAGCATTTTTTGTCCCACATATCGGAGCATCTCGAATAGAGAATTGAAACCACCGCGGCGGCTTACCTGTACACCATCAGCGACATCTGGGCATCTCGAATAGAGAATTGAAACAATACTCTGCCTTGCCGGTGGCTAGATAGAAACCGAGCTCCAGCATCTCGAATAGAGAATTGAAACCCACGGACTCTGAAAAAGTCTGTGTTTTTACGGGGGTTTGGGGGCATCTCGAATAGAGAATTGAAACGCGGGCGCGGGCGCCCATTTTAGTACCTATCTTGTTTTCCGCATCTCGAATAGAGAATTGAAACGTCCAAAATTAGCCGCCCTCCACACGCCGGACATCTGTCCATGGTTCTGCATCTCGAATAGAGAATTGAAACAAATCCGCGGATTTCTGCCGACCAAAAGACGCCTGTTCTTGCATCTCGAATAGAGAATTGAAACGGGATTCCAGGGATATACATGCCCCCGCCCTCCGGGCGCACTCGGGCATCTCGAATAGATAATAGAAACTTTACAAGTTCATAAACTCCATACGGTGACAGCGGGAAGCCAAATGGCACCTCGAATAGAGAATTGAAACCGATATTCAGCAGACGCACAGCCATTGCAATTTCCCGCGTATACTGCATCTCGAATAGAGAATTGAAAGCTGTACTTGCTTACTCGCCGTAGACATACTTTCTGCACAAATCAGCATCTCAAATAGATAATTGAAAGCACTGGCACGTCATACGCCATGCCGTAGTCGACGCCCAATGCGGTATGCTTCTCAAAAAGAGAAATGAAAGTAGGCGTAGTACTACCGCCAGATGAGCCTCGCCAGGGTTGGGACGCATCTCAAAAAGAGAATTGAAAGGTGGCGCCGAGGGCACTTCGGCGCCCGAGACCTAGCGACAAGCGCCGCTTCAAAACCCCAGCCGAAGAGTAGCTCGCCAGACTTCAAGACGAGACCTACCGCAATGAAGCCATGTGGATACTACTGCCTTCTCCCCCTAGCGCTGACCCTGCCGGCGATAGGGTGTAGAATAGAGGGCTTGACCCGTAGGGACGGAAGATCTATAAGACGCATTTACTGCACCTGAAGGTGGTCCCTCGGCTCTACTTCGGGCTTAGATACGCGATTTTACAACCTCCAGGTACCTAGCCATATCTTCAAGACTAACAATCGGCTCGTCAACAAGACGATATTCCATAGCCTTCCTAATCGTCAACTCCTCACACTGCTCATATCTAGCTCCATTGCCAAAATACGCCTCAGCAACACTCAGCGTCTCAGCATAAAGCGTTTCATTTTCTACACGCTTGTAATGAAGTAGACACTCCCAATTGCCTCTCTCGGCAATACCACTCCACGTGAAATTGGCTGAGCCAATAAGCGCTGAGTTCTCATTGATGTATAACTTGGTGTGGAGCCTACCAAATTGCCCCGCTCCTCTAAAGTCGAATTGTAGCTTATCTTTCAAGATTTTCCTCAGCCTCAGTATGGTGTTTATCTTACCCAGAATCTCCTCGATCCCTTCTCTTACATAAACCCGCAGACCGTCAGGCACACTACCCCCATCACCTCCCACAGATCCTATAAGCCTCATAAAACCAGGCTCAAGAGCATCGTCAATACACCTAGTCAATACCCTCACCTCAACACCAACCTTCACTAACGCCTCAATAACATCGACAACATCCGCAGATGATACGTAAGGATAATGAACAAACCGCTTGCCCAGTTTAAAAAATGAAACCCACGGCGATATAATCCACAGAAACTTACCGTCAAAAGACTCATGCAGAAAGCACAACATCAACTCCTCGGGCGACTTGTCCACACGCAAACCAGGTCCCTTACACGCCAGCAACATCATGACGACTCTACATCACACGCAACGCCATATTTCTTGCCACCAACCTCCACCACCACACCGTCTTTAACATCACAATAATCCTTCACCTCCGGGTACCTCTTTACAAACTCAGACGCGATAATCTTCGCTACACGCCTATCTAGCGTCCTGGCCTGTATAAACGGCGCAGAATATCTACTACACGACTCATTATTCACATAACACATGCCGCAAGCAGAGTTACAGCTAAGCAGAGCAAGTCGCATGAGAAGACCCCGAAGAACTCTCCTCAGACGCTTTATGGAAGACACCACTGTCTCGCACTGTTCGTCGTCTTTGCTAAAAACGCACTTATTGACAACTCCAGAGTTGGACTTTCCTAAAGCTAATGTAAACTGAATATCATTAAGAAATTCATCTATAAATTTAGTTTGTTTAACATAAATTTCTGCAAGAGTGCGCTTAGTATTATTATCCAATGAAATCTCTAATAATTTTTTTACAACCTCACGAAGATGTGTGCTACTATTTAGGTGCGCAACCACATAGACAAGTAGTTCGTCAAACTCAGGAAATCTCTTTATTTTATTCTCAAGCTCCCATCTAAGTCTGTGAATATCACGCAAGAGCAATAGGGCATCATCTTCACTACTTCGCCCTACAAGCTTTACAATATTTTTTGCTTCGTCTAGAATAGAGTTCCAAAGTTTTTTTGTCTCCTCAAACTCATCTGGTGTTATAACTATATTCAATCTCTCTATAATATTTTGCAAGATTACTGATATATCTTTATTCTTCCATTCATCAATATTAGCCAGAGCAAAATGGAGCAAATCCTCAGGTGTGCCAACCAGGCATTTTCCAAAAGATAAAATAAGATCTTCTACCATTTCAGGTGTTTTTTCTCTATTTGCAAATTGCGGAAGTATACCGACACCGCCAGATTCATTCTCAATTATGGCTACTTTCATTTCAGACTCCCATTCAGTATAACGCTCTAAGAATTTATCAGGTGATACACTATATCTTAGGCTTAGTACTTTTATAATATGATGAGAATATGTATGTTTAATAATATCAATTATGTATTTATTATGCCATTTTTCTATTAAATTATTCAAACGATTAAATATCTTGCCCCATATCTCATCGGTTTCGCCCTTGCACCACCATCGATATACTTCTAACTTTGCGCCCTTGCTCTCAGAGAGAAAGTAATATACCAAGCGGCCTCTAGGATCTTTTTGCACATCTGAATTGCAATGCGGAGTCAAAGATCTTATTCGACTCCTAAGTAGCTCAGCAAATCTTTTATTTTTATCGCCGCCTTCATTGCTATTTTGTAGTTGTTGCATAATATTAGATAATATTTCATTTTCTTGATAATAAAAATCATTGAGTAAAATAATTAAGTTGATCAATTTCTCTATTTTTGCATATCCTAGTTGCGAAAAATAGTAATTCAATACTAAGTCATGAGAAAGGAGATGACGTAGCCCATTAACATAAGAAGTGTTAAGAGACCAGCATCTATATTTCGAGGCAAGATCCTTGGAAAAACACCCTGGTTCAAAATTAACAAGAGACGACAGTTCTGGCACATCGATTTCTAGCATTTTTGTTGATTTTATTTCATATCCCATTGTAATCGGTTTATTTTTGTCTACGAATAATTTTACAAAATACTGGTAATAACTCCTGGCATTTTTAAGGTCCTCATCTTTCAAACATTTTGACCTTTTTATAATAATCAAAGAATTATTTTTATCTTGATTTATAACATCATCTTTAAATTTGGATTTTCCTTTTAATGAGGCATTAACGTCTACTGCATATATCCCCTTGTATACCTTAATTATGTCATACTGTTTTGACTTAATATTGTTAAAACATAGTTGTTTTTGGTCAGTTAATCGTTCAACCGGCCTATCTACAAAATGCCGCGGATAAGAAATGCTTTTGTCTCTGTATAAATAAAATATATAATTCTTTATTTTTTCAAATGGAATATTATGCTTTTTCTTTCCAAAAAATCCCCATCTTATTCCTTCTCCTTTTTCGCATTCATATTCATCTAGGACAATACCAGTAAGGATCTTTGGGCTTACTCTTCCTCGCTCCAGGCCGAGACTTGATAACAACGCGGAATACTCTTCGGGAAGGACGTCCCGTATATCTTGTGCAAATGGGTACCCTTTTAAAATATAATTTTGCGACACATCAGTCACTACCGGGTCCATATTCCAGGGCACTTGGAGCGGCACTATAACCCCTTTGCCAGGTCTATATGTCGGCTTTCCAGGTAGATAGCCAGCGGACGATATTGACAAAGAGACATTTTCTACATCTAGCTTAATTTGTTTCCCATTCAGCTCTCTGAGAAAAATCGTCACCTCAGGTAGAGTTGACTCGGCAAATAATTTTTCTGGGATAAACTCCTTGAGTCTATCGATTCCCATATGACTTACATATTTCATTCTTTACATCTTCTATCTCATTTATAATTTCATCTATAAGATCTTCTATATTTTTAACATTTTTAAAAATCCACGAAACATATTTCTCAAAATCCTTCATATCTATATACGCTTCACATAGTTCGTTGTGAAACTTCTCGGATGCGCCAATTGCACCTCGGATATATGCTCGAGCGATGCGTGGAGAAATGCGATCCTTTGACGCTAAGTACTCTATTAGTAGCTCCGCGAGTATTTGTTTTTGCAACACTTCGCTTTCAATAGGTAAGAATAGATTGTCGTAATCTAGGGCCGACCTCAGATCTTTTGTACGTGTAAACAATTCGAAGAGCCATGCCTGGTTAGCCCTGTCTGGTGATAACTGAACCCCTACTGCGACGCGTGTTAATGGGTTCTCAAAGATTCTTCTTCCAGCTCTACCGGCCCGTTGAACAAGCGCAGCGATATTTGGAGGCACGCCATGTTGGTATATGAGAATTACATCGGTATAGTCAACCCCAACTTCTAAGCTACTAGTAGCCACGATAATATTGCTGTTTAAATCCCCTTGGCGCCTGCTTGAGAATTCGTCCACCTTGAAGAACATTGTAGTATTATTTTTCTTGTCGCGATAAACAAAAGTATCAAGCATATATCCCCACCATAATTCTCCAAATTTCCACGAAAGTAGGGAAGGCACATATGAAATTCTTCCTTTTTTTACATTTGCTAGGTCTTGCGGATCGTCGTTGAAGTATGGTATTGTCTTTTCGTCATATATTGGGTGTCTTGGATTTCGTAAATCTTGCAGGCCGAATATGCCATACTTCATTACGTTATCATCTTCCTCTCTTCTTATGGCGCCTGTTTTTTTATTGCTTAACTGTCTAAGAAGGCGACGAAGTACATTAAATTCTTCGACGAAAACAATAGCCTTCTTGCGATCTGGCGGCAAGGTCGGCATATTGTAGTATATGGCCATAATAGTCTGAATTGTTACAGATAAAGCGTCAACCGGCGCCGACCTTGTAGGGACGGTGATTATAAAATACTCATTTCCTAGAGACACAGTTTCTAGCTCAGAAGGTTGCACTACGATTCTATCAATATCCTCACGGCTGGTCTCAGGTAACAGAAATAATCGACGGAGAAATTCATGCCTTTTAGGTATTGTGGCACTTATTCCTATTATTAAGTGTGCAAAGTCGCCTTTGCTATACCTAATGCGGTTAAGCAATCTGCGTAGAAGATAAGCATAGCGTACGCCGGGAACATCGACATAAGTATGAATCTCGTCAATAACAGTAATTATCGGATGTATCCTGTCCCTTCTATTCTCGCCAAATAGAGGGTTATTTGGCTTCAAAAGTTCACCCCTAAGCGTCTCAAATAGCGTAATATGAACATCGCCAAGATTCTTGCCTCTGACTAAATAAATGAAGTCGAGCGGGTGCCACTGATTGTTTTTGCGACACCACACTTTGTCGTCCTTAATCTGTAACTTTCCGCTATGCTTCACGAGTTCCAAACGTGGATATGTGTCAAAACAGCGGACAAAGGGCAACTCGAGATAATAATTATCATTGTCTCGAACAACATAGGCAGGTACACCATAATTTAACCTAATAGGTACGAGGTGGCTATATTGAAGCCTCTCTATAACATTCTCTTTGTTTAGTCTATCTTCTATTTCTTCTTTTTTCCGAATTTCAGTATATCTTATAGATAATTTGATTTTATCTATAGATTTCTTTTCTAGAATTTGATTTATAATATAGAGATAGTGAATCAAGCGAGAAACTTGATCATTGGCTAAGGCTCTTCGCGGATATATGAGGAGGCCGACAGGCACTATAGACCTATCACCTGGAAGTATGATTTTCTTAGCTAGGGAAAGCAGAAGTAACGTTAAAACGAAGATTTCGGTTTTACCGCTACCAGTAGGCGCCTCAACTACCAAATAGTTGATCTTGTTAACTTCAAAGGCAGAGATTAAATGGTCAAGGGCACGTAGAATTCCCTTCATCTGAAATTCATAAAATCTTAGATCCTTTTCTTCCTGTAACTTTTCAAAAAATTCCATTAATATTTGTTTATAGTTATTAATCATCACATGAAATTCATTATGGTTAATATTGGAACCAAGCAGATAAATATAAAATTTTTTAAAGAACTCGTCAAGTGAATGTTCTATTTTTTTAAATAGTTCGACACTTGTGTATTTACCTACTGGTAAAAGCCTTGGATGTACATATGCAAAAACTCTATCAACTAATAAATACGATTCGTAAATTGATACATCAGGAAACCTCTGCTTAACATGATAAATATCTTTGATAATTTCTATAAGTCTAGTTCTTACCATTATAAATTCTTGGCCTGATAAAGCGCGCACACAACTATCAAAGGTCTTTGCAGCTTGCTCGCACATACTATTACCATCGAATACAAGATCAGGTATATTTTCTTTTGGAAATAGTAACAAATATCTTGAAATACAGTCATCATAAATTCCATATATATATAAATAGCAAATTGCTTTTTCAATAACTTTATTATCATGGATAGCATTTCTCAGCTGATCTACGTTTACATCATTTTCACGATTGCATGCCTTAGCATATCGCTTTATATAATCTAAAACGTGTTCTGCTAGCTCTATGCGTTCACCCGGACCTATAGTAACCCACTCATTGTAACGCATCCCTAAAATAAGCTCCTGCTCCTTATGCTCAAGATATGAAAAAACAGCATTAATAATATAGCGGTTAATAAAATTTACATCTTTTTCTTTTCCACAAAACACCTGATTAACAGGTAATAAAACATCAGGGAGTTTACTCATATGCCGACTTCACATCGAATAATTTGTTTTTTGCAAAGGTCGTAGAGCTCCATAAGCTCGTTCTCATCAAGTTCAGCAATATTAAAAGAACCTCGAGCAACAAGGCGATTTAATAAATCCAACTGGCGATCAGATAGGTTATTCTTTAAACGTTCATATATCTGCTGGTCAGTCGCAGAAAGTAGATCGATTAAACGCGATACATGATCAGATGTAAATCGAAAACTCTGGAATTCGTGGATTAAATCTTGGATACGATTAAGATCAGACTCAATATTAATACCAATATTTTTTGAGAATATTTTTAGATTTTCAATAGATGTTTTTAAAGAAGTAAATAATTGATTATATTGATCAACTAAGCTATGAAGAGAGGCATCGTCAACACAGTTATTATATATTTGACGATAGTATTCGCATAAATTTGTTAATGTATTGCTAATACTCTTAAAAATGAATAATTTAGATATTGGTAAATTTAAATCAAAGTTGCAAAACATGTTTGAAAATAAAACAAGGTGCTTTAATATTTGTAAACTCTTGATGAAAGAAGGATTCCCACATATATTTTTAATTAATTCATCCTTGCAATAAGCTGAAAATCTTATATAATTCTCAGTGATCCTTATTTCTTCTAATGCAATTTTAAGATTGGCAAGGAAATGACTAAGAGTTTGGTAATTTTCGATATATGAGCAAACTAAACACTTACCGCAGATTGATATATATCGTATTAAGTCAGTTTCATAACTATTTAATGTTTCGATAAATTTATTCATAGTTTTTTTATCATATAATAGGTCGCAATTGTCAATATCTTTAGTGCATTCTTCTCCGTTAACTAAAAGTTGACTAAAAAGAGATTTTATAGCCGTTTTGATGTCGGATTTAGCTGTTTCCTCTAATTTTATTAAGATTATTTTTTCTAAATTTATTTTTTGTAATTTCAATATATTGAGTTCTGGTAATTTTAATCTATTTTTATGTAAATAGTTTACTAAAATGAAAACAATATCGAGCAAATCGTTCAAATAAGCTAACTTTGAAGTAACTTCGTTACGCGACCTCTTAAGTTCTTCCAAATAGGCCTCAAGCTTCAGTTTATGCACCATAGAATTCCTTTATTTGTTCAATTTTTTTATATATATTTAAATTGAAGATATTTGTATAATCTAAATTAAGTTCGTTAATGATTTCGTCAAGTATTTCTTTAATCTTGAACAGCTCGATATCAAAGTTAGGCAAATTATCCCCAAATACCGATTCCAAGTCAGCTCTAAGATCATACCTTATTTTCTCTGGACATAAACATAGACTTATTTTTTCATAGATTTCTTTTAGACTTGAATTTGAATCAACAAATTTTCTATATAAATCAGGAAGAATCATATTCTTTTCAATATTTGTAACAAGACGGTCTAATACGGCGTCACAAATGAAGTTTTTAAATAATCCATCTGATAACATAACTACTTCATCTTTACAGAATTCTTTTCCATTTTCACTTACTTTCTGTAATCGTTTTATCAGCTCAATTTGCAGTGAGTATATTTTATTTAGTGTTTTTAGCCCTATATTATCGTGGTCTATATACTTAGAAATTGTTTCTAGTAAAGCTTTTAATTCATTTGAAATGGAATCTAAATCTCTTATTAATTTACTTATTTCATTGTAATATTTACTATTCTCTATACGTACTTTTATGCCCGCAGTTTTTAGGACTTCTATTGCAGGTATATAGCTTAGCGGTTCTTTTATCGAAAATAAATTTTCGCTCATTTTCTTTAACTCGTTGATTTTTGATTCTAATACGTTGAATTGGATGATATCTGGTAGCTTAGAAAGTTCAAAGAGTACATGAGATGCCATAGTCAGTTCCGGTATAGTTTTTGCAAATTTGTAGATTGAGTCAAATGTTTCGAAGAAGTTTTCGCCATATTTCATCAGTTCGCCAATTCCGCGACTGATATTGCATTTGGTTTCTATCGCTAATTGAGAAATAGCGCGGCATAATTCTGTTCCATATTTGAGCACTTCTGAGATGGTTGAGAATATATTATTAAGTTGTTCTGCATTCACCTCTGCGATAGATAGAAGTAACAGATGTTTCGTGTTGTCTTTACCTATTCGATATCCTTTACTCCAGATTTCGTATAAATTTTTTTCTATATTGTCAATTTTTAATAATAATTTATTCTTATTTTCTTTAATAAAAGCTTTACTTTCATCTATTAATTGTCGAAGAGCGTTAGTATAGAGCAAGAGTGTTCGACTTTCAGCTGAAGAAAGCGGTACAGCGCAGTCGATGGCGTTATATAATGCCCCTGCTAAAAATAGTGAAAGACGAGGACTAGGAATAAGAATCTTTATGAGTCCAAGTTCGACATAGTTCTTCCATATGTTTTCGAGTCGTTCTAGGTATGCATCAGATTGGCCGATTGGAATTAAGATTATGCTCCGATTATTTAATATAAGAGATTTTATAAATTCAATAATTTGCGTTTCCAAGAGCTTTTCTGCAGGTAAAAATAACGGATAAATCGCATCACGCAGAAATTCTTCAGTGTCTTTTTTATAAATTATTTGAATTAATTTGATATTTATTTCTTCTATTTTATTTATATCTTTTACTATAATATCATCTATTTTTTTACTAAGTTCATCATATAATTGACTAACGGGCTTATTTTTACTACATCGGATTAGTGGATTCAAAAGAAGAAGTGGATATATGCTACTTATCGTCAACGGGTGTAAAGCATAGTAATAATCGCTTTCAATGCTGAGATTTTCAACTTCTGTAATTAGCGAGCTTAAATTATTCGTTAATATCTCAAAAAGCTTTTCTTGTTGAAATTCTACTGCTACGTCTTTGGCTAGCTCAAATAAGGCCAGAAGAGCTGACTTCTCGTAGATAATAATCTGTTGATCGCTCCATGCTGAGAATATAGCGGTCACCAATTCGATACCTACGTCATCGACACCAAATGATTTTAAATGATTTTTTAATTTATTTATAAGATCGGAAACGTTTATAACTTTGTTATTTTTCACTATGTATTTAGAAGATGTATTTTTTAATTTACTAATATCGATACAACCCGGAAGTTGTTTTTCGGCGACGGGTCCTATGCGAACAGAAAGGATTTGGAAAAGCTTGCGTTCGTTTTCGTCACTGATTTCTGAAAGTTTGCGATCGTACTCCGAAATATCGACGTAAGGCATATTCTCTGTTATTGTTTGTCCGATGAGTGATGAGTAATCAGGTTTTTCACATCTCTCTACAGCGTTTGTAGCTCGTTCATGGATTTTTTCCTGGATTAACCGCAGTATGTGGCCTGGACGGCCCTTTCCTATCCACCATAGTAGGTTTCGAACATGTGGGTTCTGGATGCTAAATTTTCTGATATCGTCTGGGGCGAGGAGGGGTATTGTTTTTACTACGACACGCCATGTGGCTGATTGGGTAACCGCCTCGCTGTATATCGTTGAGGGGCCGAAGGCTAGGATTAGAAAGGGAGTTTTTCTCTCGCGGACCGCGTCAAAGAGGCCTCTAAATGGTGTTGTTCCATATGTTATCTTAGTTTTAAGGGTACCATAGCTTTCTTCAACTTCATCTATTAACAATATGGCGTTGTCTATACTTTCACTGTATCTATTAAAAAGATCCAGAAGTTGGTTGGTAGTTAGTCCACAACATGTAATATATTCATCAACGATATCTTTTGTTGTAGGTTCATCAAATTTACCTGAACTTAGATATATTGAGACTTTGTTGCGTAGGTCTCTGTAGAATTCATTTATATAACGTGGCAGCTCGTCTTCGGTTATTTGTTGTTTTTCTTCTTTTTTTAATTTCTCTTCGATATATTGTGATATTTTAGATAGATTTACCTTTATTGCCAATATATTGTTTCTAACAGAAAAACAGAGGAGATGCTTGAGGAGAGTGGTTTTGCCTGATCCATACGGTGCGTTGATTATTATGGGATTGATGGATTCGTTATTTGTATATCTTCTAATGATCTCCTCTATCTCTTCGCGGATCTGCCGATGCATTGGTGAAAGATCCTCCCATCTCTGGCACAAAGCAGTTGCCATCTTGGGATTCTATATTGTTAAGTTACTTTTAAAGATTAATTTTTTTAGTCGTCGCCCCTCCTTATTAGTGCTTAAGTTTATCATCCCAGACTGGGACGACATAGTTGATCCTGCTTTCGACTTCGTAAAAGAGAGGGAGTCTGAAGGGTATAGGCGTGACCGGTTTATGTATGGTGCAAGGCTTTGGGAGCTTGTTGGGCATGTTGTCGATGGGGTGTTGGTGTCTATCTCTACGCTTTCTGAGTCTAAACTGGCGCGGATTAAGAGAGCGGGTGGGGTTAGGGGGTTCATGAGACTTCCAGACGGCATGCAGATTGTTGGGGATTGTGGAGCTTGGCAGTACCGCGATAGGGAGTTGCCGCCATATACCGTGCAGGGGGTGTTGGAGTATTATCGGGTTCTGGGGGTCGACTTTGGTGTTACTCTTGACCATATCCCGTTTTTTGGAGATCCCGAGAGACGTATCGAGTTCACGAGGAGAGTTGCTAAGGAGATGTTCGACTTGTGGAGGAGGGGGGGTTACGGGTTTGAGCTTTTGGGGTCTATACAGGGGGTGTCGATTGAGGATTATGTGGAAAGCCTGAGGGAGCTACATAGCTACGGCTTTAGGAGCTTCGCGGTGGGGGGCCTCGCTAAGCGTGATACCGAGTTTTTGAAACGGCTTATTGAAGTGTTTATCGCAGAGGTGAGGAGCTTGGGCGACATTAAGAAGGTGCATTTCCTTGGAGTTACGCGTCTGGGGATCTTGCCTTTGTTGAACAAATTGAGCGATTACGTAGCGGAGGTGTCTTTCGACAGCTCTTCTGTCCTTAGGCTGGCATGGACGCGTGAACACGGAAACTACCTCACGGCGGATGGAAAGGCGTATACAGCTATCCGCGTGGTGGATAATGGGACTGAGATAGAGGAGGCGGCACGTCTGCTTTTGAAGAAGTTGCGGGAGTACGATAGGGGGGTCGTCTCGTTTGGTGACGTGTTGGAAGCTGTTGGGAATTATGTTAGGCTCGTGGGGCATGAGAGATATCTGCCGTATTACGTGGCGACCTTGAGAGATATGCCGTGGAGGCGCTGTGATTGCGCCGTCTGTAGGTCTGCGGGTGTGGATGTAGTGATTTTTAGGGGCAATAATAGAAACAGGAGGAGGGGTTTCCATAATGTTTACGTGTTTAGCAAACTGTTGAGATCTGGAAATTTCGAGGTGAGATTTACTGTGCCGAAAGACGGCGACGTGAAGATGGATGAGACATTGGGTGATAAGAAGCTGGAGTTTCTTCTGAAGAATGCACGCACGGTGCTCATAGTGACGCACTGCACAGAGGAGAAAAGCGTGCCTTGGGAAGAGGTGGTGTCGGTGCTGAGAGAAAGGGGCCTAACTGTGCCGTCTCACGACATGGAGAAAGAGGCTCTCTATAGAGAGGTATTGCAAAATTACATGAAGCCTGCGAAGGAGATGTATGGAGGCTCTTTCGCAGTGGTTAGAAGTCTTGCTGACGCTTTTAGACGTGTAGGCAAAGAGGTGGATGTGTATATTATTAGTGCACGTTACGGCTTAATCAGCGAAAATGAGCTTGTTGTGCCCTACGAGGCGACTCTCAAGGGGAAGCCTAAAGAGTGGATTAGGCACTGGTCCGCGAGGCTTGGTGTGGAGAATAAGTTGTTGAAGGTGTTGAGTTCGAAGAAGTACGACTTGGTGATTGTGGCGCTTCCCAGGGAATACGCCTATGCTGTGGAGGGAGTGCTACGAAGGCTTTTGAGGATGGAGAACGCCATCCTCATTCTTCCGAAGAGGGCAATAACCACAGATGGTGTCAGAGCTAGGTACATCTTGGCAGGTAATCTTAAGTCTAGAATTAGGCAGATAGCCCTCTTACGTGAAATAGCTATAAAGACATATACAGGTCCGAAAGGTTGATTAGAAGTTTCAGATAATACAAAAAGTATTTAAAGCACCTACCGGCCTTCTTCGTGCGTCCGTTTACTCTGAAGAGCTTGTACGAATTTTTGCGTTATATAGGTGGAGGCGGCTCAGTAGGCGAGGATAGAAGGCTTAGGGAGCTATGGAGAGTTGCTTTAAATCTTGGGTTTATACGTGAAGATGGCGGCATTACTGAGAGAGGGCTCAGGTTTGTCTCTGCCTATGAGAAGGGCGATGGGGGTGCTATCCATGAGCTATTTATGGAGGCGCTTGAGCCCTATCGGGTTGTCTACGGGCTTGTCTCCAAAGGGGTTATGCAACCTAGCGAGTTGGTGACTTTGTCTGGGTTTAACGCGGTGGTGGTGGATGTTGTGTTGAGATTGACTAGAGAGGTTGAGGCGCTCGGGACGTCCATGCGCGGCGAGCTCTGGGGGTTGTTTGAAAAGGTTCTTTTTGATAAATATAGAGAATTGGCTAGGCGGAGGTGGAGTAAGTATGTTACTATTTTAGATCTTTTGGAGGAAGTTAAGAGGGAATTGCGCTTCCCGCGGCGCGTGGTAGAGGAGATGTTTAGGGAATTTGTGAGGCGTAGGAAGGGCGACGTAGTGTTGACCGGGTCTCCTGCTGGCGATGTTGCAGGTTTTGAAATTGGGGGTAGGCGCTATGTCTACATCATGTTAAAGACATGAAGACCAGAACACTTCTTCCGGTTCCTGTGGAGGATGAGATTGAGAATTTTTTCGATGCCTACGGTGTTCTCCATGAGTTGGTTAATGTGGTGGAGTTTGTGGCAGCGGGCTCCTCTGGCGGTGGGGTAGTAATCGGCAACTATGGGTTCGGCAAGACTCACGTCCTCCTCCACCTATCGTCTCATGTCAAGAAGAGATATGTGAAGAGCTTTTCTATTTATGTAGACACGCCGGGCGTCAGCGTCTTGAATTTCTACAACGCAGTGATGGGAGCTCTGTTTGAGGATGGGGAGCTGGTCGAGCTGGTGGCGTCTCGTGTGGAGGAGCCCCTCGGAGGGCTTTTGAGGATTGCTGGGGGCGATGCAGAGGATTCTAAGTATATCAAGCTTTGGCTTTTGGGCGATGCAGTTCCGCAGAATGTAAAGAGCAAGTTTGGACTTATCTCCACGAGGATAAGCGAAGAGTTGGCGGTTAAGTACCTGGTTAAGATAGTGTGGGGGCTTGCTAGGGCTGGCCGTGTGCCACTTGTTTTTCTTTTTGACGAGTTGGAAGACGTAATAGCAATTCCGCAACCTAAGCGCCTACATTACCTGAGACACCTCAGGATGTTTATTGATAGTCTGCCCGGCGGCGCGTTTTTCTTGGCCTCGACTACTCCCGCCGGATGGGACGACATTTTGAATACATATCCTCCTCTAGCGCGTCGTCTTTCTTCGTTAATGGTTCATCTAAGACCTTTCACGCTGGAGGAGACTGAGAAGTTTGTGGAGTTTCTACTGGAGAGGAGGGGAGTTAGGGCTTCGGTGGATAGAGAGGTCGTGAAGGCTATCTACGACATTTCCGAGGGGAATCCAGGAGAGGTCGTTAAGCTGTTAAACATATTGCTTCTCAACGGCGCTTTGGACTCTACGAAGAAGGCGAAAGAAGTGTTGTCGAGGTACGTATAATGCCGAGGCTTTTCATCACGTGGTATGCCGAGCCGGAAGATCCTCATTACTGGAAGTATTTCCCAGTGGAGGGGATAGTCGTCTCTCTGAAGTCCGTGCTTTCAATACCTAGATGGAAGTTATCTAGAGTCCTTCTGGACGGGTTTAAGCGGTACTTTGACTTTAGAGGGACGCTCATAGTGGATTCCTTTACGACTTGGCTTCACACCCGCGCCGGCTTCTCGGCAGACTTGCCGCAGTACCACGTGCTCTATCTGCAACATCTTCTTGGCTCTGACGTGTTGGTTCAGAAGGACTACCCCTTCATCGGGGATATGGATAGGGGGGGCAGGGAGAGGATGTTTAAGAAGAATCTCGTCAATGCCGAGGCTGCGTTGAAGATTGGAGAGCGGCTGGGGCGGGAGGTCATGCTCGTGGTCCAGGGCTGGGATGTAAAGTCATACGCGAAGTGTGCTAAGTTCTACCGAAGGCTTGGGGCTAAATATGTGGGGATCGGATCCCTCGTGCCTAGAAGCAACGACGTCGAGTTTGTCGAGAGGGTGGTGAAGGAAGTACGCGCCGTGTTGGGCAGATCGGTGTGGTTGCATCTTTTCGGCGTGGCCAATATCGATGTATTGAGGCGCGTTGCTAAATACGTAGACAGCGTCGACGTGAGCACCCCCACATTAGCCGCAGCCAAAAAGGAAATGATTGTTTGGGAAGGCGGGAGATTCGTCCGGCTAAAGACGACGTCGCTGACGAACATTTCATCTTTTGGACAGCTAATAGAGGAAACAAGTGACGCCTTCGAAAGAGAACTGCTTACTAAGATTCTCGACGCAAAAACTATAAGCGAAAAAAATAGACTTCTTATGATTTATAATACATATATATTTCAGAAACATATAAACAAGTTAATATAAACCTTGATATTTGATGTCTTCTTCTCTTCTCTGTCACCTGAGAATTTATGCGCCGCTAGCTTCTTCTCTACCGCCTCTTCGCCGGGGGTTTCGGCTAGTTGTCAGAGGGCGCGTATCGGCTTTTGTATTCCTGGAGGGTCTCGGGCTCCGGCTGTCCGCCTCGGCCACGGTGGCAAGACACAGGATTTCAGCTCTATGAGGAAGAAGGCTGGGAAGTCCACGTTCCTAGGCGCCTCCGTCCGCAACACGAAGGCTCAGCAGAAACCTGACCGCGCCGCGGGGCATCTGTCTTCCGCCAGCTCACCGGAGTCCCGCCGCGGTGGTGGGCGGAGGTGTTTTGCGGCGTCTTCAATTACGGCGAAGAAGAGGCCGTGGTTTCTGCAGACGCCGCCTCTTCCTGCCGCAGACTGCCCTCCTCTCCGCGGCTTCTGCGCCACCTTGCAGAGGCGGTTGCGCGGTCCGCCGGTGCCGCTCTCCGCAGACGCTACGCCCTTAAGGGCCTTGACCACCTGGCCGCCCTCGACGTGGGCGTAGAAGCGGTTTTTGAAGGCGCGGCGCCGGGCTACAAGCTTGAAAAGACGGCCCACGTCGACGAAACAGACGACGTCAACTGAGGAGGGGCGGCGGGGTGGAGCGTCTTCTGGAGGAGGTGAGGTGGGAGCTTTCCGGCCTACCTTTCTACGTCGGCGTTGAGGAGGGCTACGTCTACGTGAAGAGGACTGCGCCTATGGACCAGAGGCAGTTCAGGAAATACACCGAGGTGTGTAGGAGGCTGGGCTTCGACACGAGGGGGGAGAGGTGGGTCAAGCCGTTGGAGGAGCTACATCTCCAGCGATATAAACCTGCATCAAACCCCACACAGACCCCCACA
>Ga0209225_1002210_pt1 | contig 17769 bp, 18 predicted proteins | sample WasSprMetagenome_FD_184732 | JGI IMG/M metagenome (GOLD analysis project Ga0209225, IMG submission 184732) | Sulfidic aquatic microbial communities from Washburn Spring, Yellowstone National Park, USA - WS (SPAdes) (version 3) | ecosystem: Environmental > Aquatic > Thermal springs > Hot (42-90C)...
AAATAGATTGCAGATGCCAAACCGACTACTGCCGGGCTTCCACCAACGATTTTTTCAACTACAAAAATTGCAAAAACCGGAGAAATCAATCCCCAAGATGCCTCAAAAACCAAATCCCCGAGAATTAGATATTTAATAATTTTGTTGATTTTAAAATCAGTGAATTTTATTTTCATTATCTGAAACGATGCTTATTTATTTTAAAATAAACCATTACTCGAGGCAAAAAGGAATCATATTGACAAAAAATTATAATTTGCTAGAGTTTATACGGCGAGAGAAGATGAAAAAAATAGCAATTGTTAGCCTGTGGATATCTGAACAGCACAGTGATGAATCAAATCAGGCGCTAGAAGAAAAAATCAAAAAAGACATCGAGAAGAAAGAATTTTCTTGGCTGGAAAAAATTGAGAAAGTCACTGTCCTAGAGGCTCCTTAAAATAGCACCTTCCATTCAGCCCGTTGGGCTCTTTTTTATTTTCCAAAAACCTTTACTAAAATCTCTCTTTCTCTTGGTCGATTGTCAAAGTCAATTACCACAATTTGCTGCCAAGTTCCTAAGACCAATTTTCTATTTTCAACAGGAACTGTTAAAAATGGTTTTACCAAAGAAGACCTCAAATGAGAAAATCCGTTTGCCTCTCCCCAAACATCGTCATGATGATATTTTTTATCAGAAGGAACCAATTTTTCCATCAATTCTTTAAAATCTTTCAAAAGTTGGGGTTCATTTTCTATAGTTGTAATCCCGATTGTTGAACCAGGGCAAGATATAATACAAATTCCCTCTTTCACTCCAGATTTTCTAACTGCTTCCTCAACTCTCGAAGTAATATCAATAATGTCACAAAATCCCTTTGTTGAAATAGTAAATCTCATTACTCAATCTTAATAAATTTTATTCTCATTTTCAAAACAAAACCCCGCGCCAGAACGAAGTTCGGTACGGGGCAAGCTCGCCAAAGCGGCGGATTTTACTCCCTCAAAAGGAAAAGGAATCGACTTTATTCCTCGATTAAATTCCGTAGAGCGTCTGAAGGCCTGTAACATCCGGTGGCTCAAGACTCCTCTTTTTTGTCTCTCCGTAATCAGAGTATCCATACATCGTAACTTCTGAACAAGCGTCTTCATAGACATCTCCTAAACCAACCCCATGACCCAATTCATGGGTGGCAATGTTTTGTAAATCCATGACTGTTGAACTAGCGGTCGCATCTCCCCAAACATAATCAGTTTCGAATGTTATATCGAATTCAACTATTTCCTTTGTCGCTGGATTATACCAAACAGTGGTTGCAGCAATGATGCCTGGGTCAGAATAACGATCTCCAAAGGAGATTGAATTGATATAATTTTGAACTCCGTAAGCAGTCTCTGGCCCAGTTGAAGTTGTATAAGTATCGTTGAAAAGCTCTTTGCTCGTTGTCGCATCCCAGGTTTCGGCTGAATTAAAGACAGCAGTACTAATAAAATCTTCACTTAACCCTTGAGGATTGGTTGGATTTATCACATAGCTTATAGGTAAACTTTGCCATCTCACTTTTGTCGGGGTCAAAAATTTATAGCAAGTCGGTGGTTTTGGAGCTTTACCAGCTGGTTTTGCGTATCCTTTTCTCCAGTGAATGAATTCTATCTTTTCTAAATTCGGTGCCTTTGCCTTTTCTTTTGTTGGCTTTGAAACTGCCACCGCTACTCCTGCTAAAACTAAACCAACTAAAGCCATCGAACCCAAAATTATCAAACCAATTTTAATCTTTCCCATGTTTCTCAAATAAATTCTTATTTTTCGACCTTTAAAATCTAATTTCATTCTAATTCCTCAAATCGCCCTGTCAAATTTGGCAGAGTTTCAAAAGTTCTTTTGCATCTTCGACCGCATAGCCATAGGCATCATTATTGAAGTAAACATAAACATCCAAATTTTGTTTTTTCCATTTTTTTATTCTTTTTGCTAAATCTTCTAGTTCTTTTTTTGTGTATTTTGAGCCAAACAAAATTTTTGAACCGTGCATCCTAACATAAACAAAATCGGCGGTAACTTGATATTCTTTTGGCCAAGAAGGAGAATCAACGACAACCCAGGCGCAATTTTTCTCTCTCAAGATTTTATAGATTTCTTCATTGCACCAAGATTCGTTTCGAAATTCAAAAGCGAACCTGAGTGGCTGAGTAGTTAAGTGGCTGAGTGGTTGAGTGATCAAGTTTAAAAAATTTTTTAATTTTTCTGGATCTGCCTTTAAAAATGGTGGTAGTTGAAACAAAAGGGGGCCCAATTTTTCTTTTAAAATAAGCGCCTTTTTTAAAAAAATTCTCCATGGCTCCTTGCAATCTACCAATTTTTTAACATGAGTAATAAACCTCGAAACTTTCACTGCAAAAATAAAATTTTTTGGAGTTCTTTTATACCAGCCCTCAAACGCCTTTTCCCCTGGCAACCTATAAAAAGTGTTGTTTAATTCCACGGTATCAAAATGCTGACAATAATATTCAAGCTTTTTTGACTTTGGCCAATTTTCAGGATAGAAAATCCCTTCCCAATGGGGATAAATATAACCCGATGTTCCAATAAAAATCTTTGCCATAAACGAAAAAGTATACTGCTACGTAGCAATAGACTTTTGGCACAAAATTTGGAATTTTAAAGCGTCATCTTTCATCGCTAAATTGTTGAATAAAACGTAATTTTCTTTTTTGTCACAAAATTTTAAAAGTTCTTTTAAATCTTCGCTTGTATATTTGTATCTCAAATTGTATCCCGGCTTCCCATGTAATCTAAAATAATTTATTTTTCCAAAAAGCGGCTTCTGCTTGAAAGGATCTACGCAATGAATTAAGTTTAGTTCTTTACAAAGTCCTTTTATTAAATCTTCTGACCAATTCCCTCTTGGTTCCCAAACAAAAATGAAATTCTTTCCTTTGATTTTTTTGAAAAAATTTCTGAAATTTTCTATATTTTCCTTTTCTGGTTTAAATGAGGCAGGGCATTGAAAAACAACAATCTTTGAATTCAACGCTTTTGCAACTTCTCTTGTCATCTCCCAAGCCTCAAAAACTTCTTTTGTGTTTTTAAAAAAACCATAATTTTCGGGATCCCCAAATTTTCTTTTCAACCTTTTATATGTTGGGCTTTTTGAATCGTGAGTGATAACCTGAAATGCTTTTAAAGTAAACTCGAAATCTTTCGGTGCCTCTTCTCCCCATTTTTTTACAGTTTCAATTTTTGCTGGAATTTCATAAAAAGTCGATTGAAGCTCAACTAAGGAGAATTTTTTAAAATACTCTTTTTTATTTATCGGAAATCCACAACAACCCACTTTAACCATAGAATTTCTTTTTCATTTCATCCATCAAAGAAACGCAAATTTCATCATCGCAATTTTCAAAAGCCCATTCCCAGAGCGGAGCTGCGGTGAATTCCTTATATTCTTTTTCATAAAAGAGACCTTGAAGTAAAACTGCTAAAATATTCAACTGTCCTAGAAACTTTGCCTCCGGAGAACTCCTTGTTCTGTATTCGTGCCAAAGCTCTAAAATTTCTTTTTTAATCGAGGGATCAATTTTTTTAGTGAGCTTTTCTATTGCCTTTTTCTCTTTTTTGTAATCTGTTAAAAATATCCACTTTTTTTCTTTTTTTGACAACCTAATCATTTTTTTCAAAACCTCTTCCCTTTCTTTTTCATCCTTTGGCAAAATTCTATCGTAAGGAGTAGTATCGCCAGTATAAACTGCTGAGAGTTCATGACAAAGAGCCATTTTCAAAAGTTTTTCTTGATGTAGTTCTTTTCTTTCTCTCCCAAAAATCCAGGCCATAATTGCCAAAGTAAACATATGGCCTGCCACCGTTTCAGGATTTTTTATCCCTCTTAAAATCCAATACAACCTGGGCATTTCCTTTAATTTTCCAATCCCCAAAATAAAATCTAAGATTGCCTCTAATTTTTTATTTTTTTTATAATTCTTAACTCCTCCGTAAAATTTTTCCTGAATCATTTTTAATAATTCTAAAAGTAAATTATCTTCAACTATTTCCTCGGTTAGTTCCCACCAACTTGTACCTCCTGAGGTTTCCTCTGGGCCAAAGTATTGAATTGCTTGAAGTAAGGTCATTATTCTATCGAGTTGTTTTGTAAATTTTCCCTCATCCGAAATTTTCTTTTCAAAAGAAAGCCAAAGAGAAAAAATTTCATCTTTCAATTCGGGTTTTAAAAAAGAAAGTAATTTCAAAAGGGAATTTTTCTCTCTTTCAAATTTTTCTTTTCCCCTTCTCTCTTTTTCTTCTTTAGGAAGTCGAATTCCTCTAAGCAATATTTTTTCATCCTCGCTTTTTTCTCTGTTTAAACCTTCCCAATAAAAAAACGGGGTCATATCCCCCGCATAAACTTCGCACAAATCATGAGATAGAGCTATTTTAATTATTTTTTCAATATTCAAGTTCTTTTCCTTCCCCAACAACCATCCAGAAAATGTTACTTGAAAAATATGATCGGCGATAGTCTCTGGATTTTTCACTTTCATCAAAACCCACCCAGTCCTGGGCATCTCCTTTAATTTTTGAATTTCGATTAAAAAATCTAAATTATTCTTCATAGAAAAAATGCTCTCTTTAGAGCATACCAAAAAATTGAGGAATTTTTAAGTCCTTTAGGAGATTTCGTACCTTATCTTTTTAATTTTGTATCTAACGCTGATAGGAGAAGTAATTAAAACTTCATCGCCAACTTTCTTTCCCAAAAGGGCTTTCCCAACAGGAGATTCTATCGATATTCTTCCTTCGCTTGGGTTTGCCTCCAAAGTACCGACGATCATGAATTCATTAATTGATCCGTCTGAATCTTCCAAAGTTACTGTTGCGCCAAGATTAACCACATTTTGTTTTTCTTTTGGCGGCTTTTTAATTAAAATAAAATTCTTTAGAATGTGCTCTAACTCCAAAATTCTATTTTCTAGAAAATTCATATCTTCCTTAAATGCAAAATATTCAGCGCTTACATCCTCTGAATGCAAAATTTTAGGAGTTTCTCCTCTCAATTTCGCCAATCTCAATGCCTTTAAAGTTTCGTATTCCTTTTTCAATTTTTCTAATCCTTCTTTTGTTAGATAAAATTTTTTCTCCATATTAGCGAAGAACCTCCGCTTTTTTTCGGAGGTTCAGCAGAATTTTATTTTTATTGTAATAATGCTTTTCACTCTCTTCTACTGAACCTCCCTATTGCTTTTTTTGTTTCGGGAAAAACAAAAACAATCCTCAAATAGCAGGAGGCAATCATTTTTAAAATTTTTTTGCTTTGAGCCATGGAACTAACAATTTCCATTATATGAAAGCAAATACCCTTGTCAAGAGGCAAATTTTAATTTCTTAGAAAGTTTTCTTAAAATTAATTGTATGATCGAAATCGACGGCTCCTTCGGCGAAGGAGGGGGGCAAATTTTGAGGACGGCAACAGCTTTGGCGGCAGTACTAAAAATTCCCTGCCGAGTTTTTAATATCAGAAAAGGAAGAGAAAAACCAGGACTTCAAACTCAGCATTTATTGGGATTGAGGGCCTTGGCAGAGCTTTGTAATGGAAGATTAGAAGGAGATTATTTGAATTCAACTGAAATTAAGTTTTCTCCTGGAGAGATAACAAGAGATAAAATTACAATTAAAATTCCTACCGCAGGTTCAATCACTTTAGTTTTACAAACTTTAATTCCTGTTTGTATTTTCGCAAAAAACCCGATTGAAATTTATTTTGATGGGGGCGCAACCGATACTTTCTTTTCTCCAACAATCGATCATTTCCGTTATGTTTTTCTAAAAATCTTAGAAAGAATGGGGGCAAAAGTGGAAATTGAAATTTTAAGAAGAGGTTATTATCCAGAAGGAGGTGCAAGATTAAAAGCGAAAATTTTTCCAACAAAATTAAAACCGATAAATTTGGCAGAAAGAGGCAAGATTAAAAAAATTTCAATAATCTCTGGAGCCTCTCAATCTTTAAAAGGTAAAAAAGTAGCGGAGAGACAGGTTGCTGGAGTAAGAGAGATTTTAGGAAAATTAAATTTACCGATTGAAGAAAAAATTGAATATTACGATACGCAATCGCCAGGTAGTCAAGTTTGTTTAATCGCAGAATTTGAAAACACAATTTTGGGTATGGACAACCTTGGAAAAATAGGAAAGAGAGCAGAAGATGTTGGGAAAGAAGCAGCGCTTGAATTATTGAAAGAACAAAAAACTGATGCCTGTTTAGACAAACATTTAGCAGACCAAATTTTGCCTTACATGGCCTTAGCTCCGGAGAAATCTCAAGTTACTGTTTCTGAAATCACCGAGCATTGTAAGACAAACGTTTGGGTGATTGAGAAATTTATAAGTGGAAAATTTGAAATAAAAGAAAATCTAATTTCCTGGATTCCAAAATAAAAAAGGGCGACCATTAAAGTGGTCGCATAAAAATTGTATTAAGGTGCTGCTGTATTTATGTGGATAACTCGCCAGTTGGAAGTATTTTTAAGAGCTATTTGAGCATATTCCATAGCGTCTTCTTCTCGGATGAAGTATATTGGGAAAATGTAATAGAATGGCACTAAAGAAAACCCGGCAGAAGTTATAATATCCCAATTTCCTTCTCTATCATAAGAAAGAACATTGAGAGTGATAAGAATTTCAATAATTCTATGCAATTTCACCTCTGAAAAAGTTCCTTCTCGCGCTTGCTGTTCAGTTTCTACAAAGTGGGACCAATTTACCTTAACTTTACCTCCTTCTTTTTTAACAAGTTCTTTTCCAAATTTTGTAAACATCTCTATATGCATTCTCTTCGCGCACTCAATACATGTTAATCCATCTTTAAAAATCGTGAAACTAAATCCTTCGTATTCAAAAGAAATATCTTTTGGTTCTCCGGCGCGATTTTTCTGGCAAAAAATACAAAATCTTTCCATCCTTCGCCTCCTCTATTTTATTTATACTATATTAGAAAATATTGTCAATATTCGCATTGCTAACAGAAAGATTACTTAATCACTCAGGCTTTCTGGCTAAATAATGTCTGAAGTACAAATGTTTTACAATTTCATTTGCTAAAAGATAGGCAAGGCCTAAAAAAATGATGATTAAAATTGTTTGGAGAGTTGGGGAAATGAAATAGAAGTAATCTTGGCCAAATTTTGTGAAGGGTAAAGTGAATGAAACAATAAAAACCAGAATTGAAAGAGAAACTAAAATTGAACTTGGAGATTTTGCTAAGAGGAAAAATTTTCTTGTTCTGATTGAAAAAATGACCACCAATTCAGTCAAAATAGAAAGTAAAAACCAATGAGTTTGGATTGATTTTTCTCCTTGTTTGAAAAAGATTCCAAAAAAAATGAAATCAAATAAAGAGGAAACTAAGGCTAAAAAGAAAATGTAGGGAAAAATTTGGGAAAATTTTTGGACCCTTGGTCTTCTCAATTCTTCTGGGTCCAAAGTATCGGTGGCAACTGAAACTAAGGGTAAATCTGTTAGTAAATTCAAAAGCAAAATTTGAGTTGGAAGCATTGGCAAAAATGGGGAAATTAAAGAAATTCCTGCCATCGAATACATGTTTCCAAAGTTTGAGGCCAAAGTTGCTTTAATGTATTTTTGGATGTTTGAAAAAATATTCCTCCCTTTCCTTATACCCTCAATTATTGTTTTCAAATCGTCCTTTAACAAAATAATATCTGAAACTTCCTTTGAAATTTCTGCAGCTCCTCTAACAGCAATCGCAACGTTTGCCTCTTTCAATGCCGGAGCATCGTTTATTCCTTCACCAATAAATCCAACTTCATATTTTTTCTGCAAAGATTTTATAATCTTTAGTTTAGTCTCTGGCAGAACCCTAGCAAAAACAAAATATTTTTCACAAGCTTCATCAAATTCTTTCTCAGAAAGCTTTTCTAAATCTTTCCCTAAAATCACTTCACTTTCTTCTTTTATCAACCCAATCTCTTTTGCTATCTGAGCTGCAACTTCTTTTGAATCTCCAGTCAAAATTTTAATTTGAACCCCCAATCTTTTTGCCAAATTCAATGTCTTCTTTGCATCCTTTTTTAAAGGATCAAAAAAGCACAAAATTCCTAAAAATTCCAATTCTTTCTCGTCTGATTCCGAAAATAAATCTCCACTGAATTCTTTAAAAGCAATTGCTAAAATTCTCTTTCCTTCTTTTCCCTTTTCTCTTACAATTTTTAAAATTTCTTCTCTTTCATTCCCTTTTGAAAATTCCAAAATTTTCTCAGGAGCTCCCCTCGAAATCAAAAATCTTTTCCCTTCAAATTCAACTAAGACAGAATTCCTCAACCTTTGTGGAGAAAAAGGAATCTCATAAATTAATTTTGCTTTTTTTAATTCTTTAATTCTTGATTTAACTTTTTCATAAATTGCCAAATCAAAAGGGTTTTGAACAACATCAATTTCCTTTTCCAAAAGTGAGGAAGCAAAAAAGGCAAAATTTAAACATTTTTCTTCATCCTTTGAGAAAACTTCGGTTAGTGTCAATTTATTTTCAGTGATCGTTCCTGTTTTATCAGTACATAAAACTTCTATATTTCCCAAATCCTCAATTGCCTCTAATCTTTTCACTAAAACATTCCTCTTTGCCAATCTCAAAGCCCCGTTTGAAAGTGAAACTCCAACAACGACAGGGAGAGCTTCTGGAACTAAGCCAGTAATTAATGCCAAACAAAAAATTAGAAAATCAACAGGGCTTTGTTGCCTTCTTAAAAGAAGATTAACAATAAAAATGAGAGAAATTGTTAAAACAACAAACCTGATAATTACTTTTGAAAAATCCAAAATTTCTTTTTGGTACAAACTTGGCTTTTCAATCCTTGCAATCAATTTTCCAATTTTCCCAATTTCTGTTTCCTTTCCAGTTGAAATAACAATTCCTTTTGCCTTACCAGAAACGATTGCGGTTCCCGAAAACAAAATGTTTTTTGCCTCAAAAATTTGATTTGTCTCTTTTTCCAATTTTTCTGGAATTTTTGCAACGGGTTCTGATTCTCCGGTTAAAATCGATTCATCGACTAAAAGATTTGTTGCTTCGATAATTCTCAAATCTGCTGGAACGATGTCTCCAGTTTGTAAAATGACAATATCCCCTGGAACTAAATATTTTTTATCGATTATTTTTTCTTTTCCGTTCCTTAAAACGTTAACATCCGGAGGGAAATAAGATTTCAAAAGAGAAAGGGCTCGATGAGCCCTGTATTCTTGGGAGAATCCCAAAATTACGTTTAAGGAGGCAAAAATTATAATCAAAAGAGAGTCGATTTTTTCTCCGATAAAAAACGCCAAAATTGCTGCAATTAATAGAATGTAAAAAAATGGGGATTTTAATTGCTTTAAAAAAATTTCAATTGCCGAAACTTCCTTCTCTTTAATCTCGTTCAATCCATAAATTTTTTGCCTTTCTTTGACCTCCTCTTCACTCAATCCACTTTCTCTGCTCTTTAAAACTTCAAAAACTTCCTTTATTTCTTTTTTTGTAAATTCTGAAAATGCCATAAAATTTCTTTTTTAACCTTTTCTCTATTTTCCCTTGTCAAATAAAAAACCTTTGTATCCTTTCTTTGTTTTATTTTATCGCAAAATGGATTTGACTTTAGGGTAATTGTGCCTAAAATCGGAATCGAGCTGTTTAGGGCGGTTTCGACTGCTCTTTTAAATTTCTCAGATTTCATCTCCATGCCTCCGATTTCATCGATTATACACACTTTATTTTCCTTTATTGCTTTTAAAATCGCTTCAGTTCCAATTCGATCTAATTCTTTTATATTTACTCCGTATTTTGAAACCTTGAATTTGCTTTTGAAATCTTTATGAGCCAAAATTCCTCTTTTTCCATTTAAACTAACAATTTCAAATCCAATTCTTTCTTTTCCTTTTCTAATTTCTGAAGTAAAAAAGCCATCTGCTTCTAAGTTGAGTTTTTTGATAATCTCTATTAGCAATGTCGTTTTCCCAACGCCGGGCAATCCCGTAAGAAGAAAATTTTTTATCATCTTCTATAATAACACAGCGGAGAATTTTTTCTCCGCTGTACCTCACCCTACCTTACCATACCAAGCCGTACCTCACCCCAACGGACCAAACCTTACCCCACCAGACCGCATTTTAAAATTTTATCAGATTTTTCTTCATTTCCAAAACTTTGAAATGAGATAGAAAATAATCGAAATAATAACGCTTATTAAAAAACAAGTTCCAAGTGGCATATAAAAGCTAAAATTCCCCTTCCGAAAGTAAAAATCCCCGGGTAGCTTCCCAAGATAAGGAATTTTTCCAGCAAAAGAAAAAATCAAACCAAGAAAAATCAAGATTCCTCCAATAAAGATTAAAATTTTTCCAAAAAATTCGATCATGTATAAATTCTTTTTAGCCCAAATTTTTTGGCCAAATTGATTGCTTCTTGAAATTCCTCTTTTGTAATTCTTCTTGAAAGTTCTGGATATTGATAAGCTTTATAAGCTGGCCAGTACTGATCCATTATATTCAAAAAAGTATTTTTTGAGATCTCTTTTGCTATAAATTCAAAAATTTTTTCAGATCCTGCCAATCCGTTGGGTAAAACTAAATGTCTGACAATCAATCCTCTTAAGGCCACTCCCTCTGGAAATTCTTTTTGAATTTTTTCAAAATTTTGAATTTTAAATTTTAATTTTGCATTTTGACTTTTGAATTTTGAATTTATTATTAAGTCTCCAACTTGTCTGTGCATTTCTTTTATCGCTTTTTTCATTATTTCAAAGTAATTTGGAGCGTTTGAATACTTGAGGGCAATTTTATCATCTGAGTATCTTGCATCTGGTAAATAAATATCAACTATTCCATCTAGTAATTTTAAAACTTCTAAAGAATCGTAAGAGCTTGTGTTGTAAACCAAAGGAATTTTTAATCCTTTTTCAATCGCAATTTCTAAGCTTTTCAAAATTGCCGGAACTTGGGGAGTTGGAGTAACAAGATTAATATTGTGGCAACCTAAATTTTGGAGTTCAACCATCATCTCTGCCAACCTTTCAAAAGAAACTTCCTCACCAATTCTCAATTGAGAAATTTCATAATTTTGGCAATAAACGCAAGATAAATTACAAGAAGTCATGAAAATTGTTCCAGAGCCATATCTTCCAACTAAAGGGGACTCTTCTCCAAAGTGGGGATGGTAAGCAGAAACCATCGGTAGATATCCGAGTTGGCAATATCCTTTCTCCCCTTTCAACCTATTCACATGGCATTTTCTAGGGCAAATTTCACAGCTTTCTAAAATCTTGAAAAGCCTTTCAATCCTTCTTTTCAATTCTTTTTTCTCCAAATTCAAATAAGAGGGATACATTCCAATTCAATTATAAAAAATCCCCCTCCTTTAAGGAGGGGGAGGAGGAAAAGTTACTTTGCTTTTTCAGCTCTCCTTTTTGCCCAGCACTCTTTACAGTAAACCGGCCTTCCCGGAGTAGGTTCGAATGGTAATTCAGTTATTTCTGCTCCACAATCAGAACAAACCCAGTGGCCCTTGTGCATTTCTCGAGGGAATCTTTTTCCTCCAAATCTTTTGAATGCCATTTTATTTCCTAAATTAAAAGCGACCTTTGACCTAGGCCGCTACTTAAATTTCGAAACGAAATTTAAAGAAGCCCACCGAGGTCGTCTTAATTTTAACAAAAACCAATTAGCAAGTCAAATGGAAAAGTCCAACTACTTTTTTAGATTCTTTTAAAAGGTCATTAAAAACTTTTACTGCATTTTCAGTTTTATCAATTATCAATTCGATCGTCCTTCCTTCAATATAATTTTTGCATTCCTCTGTCACTTCACAAATTCCATAAAATCCTGTACCCAAAACAATCACATCTGGATTTTTCTTTACCGCCCTTTTAACATCTTCAACATCAAAAACATGACCTTTTTCCCTCCACCATTTCAAAACTTCGCCGGTCCAATAAACCTCAACATCAAAGTCATAAATTTTTCCGTCAATTTTTATTTTTCCAAATTCGTATTCTTCAATCATATTTTAAATTTGACCACCTTCCGCATCTATCTCCCCACCTGGAAATTATTTTCCCATTCATTTTTGCCTCAATCACTTCGCATTGATTTGGACAACCTTTACAAATGAAAGAGTCGCATTTTATATCCATATCAGAAATTTCAAATCCCCTAAATTTTGTCTCTTGAGGAGGATTTTCTTTTACCAAAAGAGCTGCTCCGAGGGCTCCCATAACAGTATTATATTTGGGGACGATAACTTTTTGACCCAAGGCTTTTTCAAATGCCCATCTCATCCCAACGTTTTCTGAAACCCCGCCAACAAATAAAATTGGTGGTGAAATCTTTTTTCCCTTTGCAACGTTTGCTAAATAATTTCTAACTAGACCCTCGCATAACCCAGCAACTATATCTTCTATTTTGTGACCAATTTGTTGTTTGTGAATCATGTCGGATTCACAAAACACTGTGCACCTTGAAGCGATTGTCGTGGGGCTTTTACTTTTCAATGCCAATTCTCCAAATCTTTCAATCGGAATTCCTAACCTGAATGCCTGAGCATCTAAAAAGCTTCCTGTACCAGCGGCACAATTTTTTAGGGTTAAGAAATTTGCAACATAAGAATGGTCATCCTTTACATTCAAATTATAAACTAATCCATCAAAATGATATCTTTTGATTTCCTTTATTGGCTCATAAAACCAATTTTTATAAATAAAAGACTTATAACCTTGTTTTTTTGGATTAATTAAATTTTTATCTATTAATTTATTAATTTCTTTACCAAAAATTTCAATCAGATAGGCATATTTACCCCCTTTGGTTTTATCGTTGCGTCTTCTAAAAGTGCATTTAATTTTATTTCTTAATAATAACCAATATAATTGATTTGCTAGTGTTTCGGAAACTGTAGTGCCACAATATCTATTTCCTTTTTTTTCTTTACCTGAAATATTATTCGGCCTCATTCTCAACTGACCGTCTCCTCTGAAAAATCCTTTCAAAATCTCTTTTTGTAAAGAAGAAGGCAAATTCAATAATTCCCGGCTTAATCTTTTTTTGTCTGCCATAGAGCCACAGAGGTAGTTTATATAATCAGCTAAACTTTTACTATACACCTCGACGGTCGTAGTATGAGTTTTTGGTCTTTTTTTAATTTTAACACTAAGGTTGTTGAAATTATCTGAAATAATTTTCGAAACATCGTTAATATAATTCTCTTCGCCAATGTTAAATCCGAAGATTACCCCTTGAGTATGTTTTATTTCTTTATTTCTCTTTGAGCGTCTCAGAATAATACTACCTTCGGCTAAATAATAACCCAATAATCTTAATAGATCTGGTTTGAAAGTAAATTTATTTATTTTTTTAAATGGTTTTGAAGTCAATGCCTTAGGGTGAACTAAAGAATAATCAATAGCAACCGGATCGTCTAACTCATTTTCAAAAGGTAGAGGAGTAGCAACGAAATCTCCTTCTCTTAACTCCTTTGCCGGAATGAAATAGGGTTCCCAAGAAAATTTTTTCCATTTTGTACATTTCTTTTTACAAGTTTTTTCATTAAACTGACGACAAACTGGGGTGTTTCTTCTTGAATAGCTATAGTAACACTTAATATCTTCTCTTTTTAAACCTAAAACAGGATGCTCTGGAGTTAAAACGAGAGTTTTCAAATTTGAAAGGGAAATTTCAATCATTTCTCCTTCATAATCTCTTTCGAAAACTTCTTCTACCCTTTTGAATCTCCCAAGATGCGTTAAAACTCTTTCACCAACTTTTATTTCGCTTATTGGCTTTGGTATAAAATCCTCGGTAATGATTTTCGTTTCTGGAGGAACGCACAAATAGTTCATCGCAAAATCAACCGCAACTCCATTTTCCAAAATGATTATCTTTGAATCTTGTCCTCCAATATCGATAACCGTTCTAACATCAGGAACAAAATAAGCTGCTCCTTTTGCAAAAGCAGTAATTTCATTCTTTATCAAATCTGCCCCCACGATTACTCCTGCCAAATACCTTCCAGATCCTGTAGTTCCAACTCCACAAATTTCAATTTTTGGATTGTGATTTTCAATCCACTCTTTTAATTTTTTTAATCCCTTTTGAATTGCCTCTATCGGCTTTCCTCCAGTTCTTTCATAAGTCCAATACAAAACGTTCGCATTTTCATCAATTAAAACGAATTTTATGGTAAGGGAACCAATGTCAATGCCCAAATATGTTTTCATGTTAGATGTTTGATGTTCGATGTTTATTTTTGTGGTAATTTTTAACTACATCAACAAATGCTTCAATTCTTGTATCAATTCCTGCTTCAGCAACTTGTTCATCCAAAGAAAGCGATAAAAATGGAATTCCAGTTTCTTGGTGAATTTTTTCTAAAATGGGTCTGACAGTAGTCTCTGGCATACAATTGTGCAGTGCTAAGAAATTTGCTACATAAGAGTGGTCATCTTCCACTTCCAGATTATAAACTTTCCCTTTATAGTTCACTACTTCTATTTTCCTAATTGGCACTAAAAAATAATCCTCTAATTCCTTAAATCGAACATTATTTTTTCTTTCAGTTACTTTCATTAATTCATCGTCTAACCTTTTTATTCCCTCCGCATTAGCAATTTTAATCATCCAAGAGGGTTTTCTGTTTTTAATGTTTTGAATTAAGAAAGAAGGTTTAATTCTATTTCTAATCAAAAGCCAGAAAAGCTGGTTGGCCAAATTCCAAGAAGTAGTTACTCCACGGTAAGTCGTTTCCCCGTATTCATCTCTGAGATTTCCATCACCTCTAAAAAATCCTTTTAAAATTTCTTTCTGCAATTCGGGTTTCAAATTCATCAAATCTGAATGAAGAACTTTTTGGTCACAACGCGATCCGCACAAAAAATACACAATGTCTGCCAGGTTTCGATTACCAACATCTAAATAAAAAGCTGTTGGACGAGGAAAATATTGACTAATTCTGGCTTTAAAATTTCTTTCGACAATCCTGATGATATCAGTGATATATTCTTTTTCTTTTGGAAAAAATGAGAAAACAATACCTCTTTTGTATTTTTTGTTTGGGTTATATTTACTTGAGTCGTATCTAATATTCCCCTCGGCCAACCAATAACCTAACATTCTAAGTAATTCTGGTGAATAAGGAAATTTTTTAATATCCTCCCACTTAGGCTTTTTATTGTATTTTTTATTCCAAATAAGGAATTTTTTACTCTTAACTAATTTTGGAATAGGAATGGCAAGAAAATCGCCTTTTTTAGCTTGTGAAGCTGGAAAAAATTCAAAATCTTGAATTTCTTTTTTGTGATTCTTAATAAAAGTTCTTGCCATCAAAAGAGGGTGCTCTGGAGTAACTGAAATTGTTAGAAGTTTACCTCCGCAATCAATTTTTATTAAAGGTCCTCGATAATCTCTACAGAATTTTTGAGTCACTTTTTTAAATCTTCCTTTATGAGTTAAAACCTTTTCGCCCACTTCTATATCCTTAATTGGCTTTTGAAGATAATTTTCTATTGTTATTCCAGTTTCAGAAGGAACGCACATTGCCGGCAAAAGTTGAATCACGCCATCAAACCCTTCCTTTACATATTTTAGCATTTCATAAATTGCATCTCTCCCATGGCCCCCAACAGTCGATCCCAAATATGGTTTTATTTTTCTTTGAATGAAAAAATCGGTAAAGAAAATTTTCTTTTTTAGATGGTAAAGTAGAGTCATTTGACGGTGAACTTCCACTCCTAAATTTCCCAACTTCTTTTCAATTTCAAAATTTACTGCATGATCTGAAACAGTATAAATTTCTCCAACGATTCCAACTTTTGGAACCTCTTTCCTTTCAATTCTGATTTGGCTGAGTTCTTTTAAAACTTCTTTTTCAAACTTTAAAAGCTCTGAAAACTTTTCAATTTCCCTCATTCTTTTGAAAGCAGAAATTAAAACCCTATCGGTATCCCCTTTTTCAATTTCCCTTGGCCTTAAATACTGGGCTTTCTTTTCAAGTTTTTCAATAATATTCAATGCTTTAAGAGCGAAAATTGCAGCCTCTACCATTTTTAAAAAACTAGCTCCTGATAATTTTTTTAATTTTGAAAAAATGTCCAATGACTGATCGAAAACCACAAAATTCACATCCTTTCCGTTTTCCTTTAGAACTTTATCTTCAACAAATGCGTAATACCTTAACCTGCAAGAACCACCCAAGGCAGTTGGCATTAAGATTGTATCTGCTCCTTTTTCGATCGCTTCTAAAAAATTTCCGAGATTAACCTTTAATGGAAAACAATACATCTCCGGAGCAATTTTCACTCCTTTTTCAATCGCTTTCGGAGTCGTTTTTTCAGGGGGGACAACTTCCAAATTCAATTTTTTTGCTAAAAGTTCAAAAGCAACTGTGTAATTTCCCCAGTAAGGAAAGGTTATCTTCATAGCAATTAAACTTTGAAAATCTCGAGCTCTTTGACTTTTTTAAAATCACGAATATTGCGAGTAACCAATTTTGAATTTGTAAGAATGGCAGTTGCAGCAATAACCGCATCGGCTAATTTAAGATTATATTTTCTGCGCAAACCAGCGGCTAATTCTGCAATGCGAATGTCAAGATTGATTACAGTGGTTTGATAAACAAAAGCACGGAATTTTACCAAAGATTCTTCATCAATAAGAGGATAAGAAAGAAACTCCGCAATTACAATACTCGGAAGATAAAAAATCGCATTCTTATTTTTCTCCATAAAGTCGATAACTTCTTTTTTACCAGCAGCATAATAGATGAGAACATTGGTATCAAGTGTAAACATAGATTAGGGAATTTCCCTTTCCCATTCTTTGCGCAATTTTCTTTGCCATTTAATTGGAGAAATTAACTTCTTTTTCTTCCAAATTCCTGCCAATCCTCTCCAAGCCTTTAGATCTCTCTTAACTTTAGAAATTAAGAGTCTCTGAATGTTGTTCTTGGCAAGAGTTTTGGCCATAATTTAATATTATGTTTTCTCAAAAAAATGTCAATTTCATTTTATTGTATCGACGAAAGCTTCCAACCTTGTTTGAAATCCTGCTTCTCCGGTGTGTTCGTCAATTATCAAGTATAAAAATGGAATTTTGTTTTCCTTAAACTTTTTTTCGACAAATTCCTTTAAAACCGCATCGCAACCACAAGCAAAAGAAGAAATTTCGATTGCTCCATCAATCTTTCTACTTAAAATAAAATCTATTTTTTCCATTATTTCTTTTGCGAATTCCCAATGAAATTGAGGATGTTCGAGGTTAGAAGTTAGAGGTTCGATGTCAGAAGTTAGATGTTCGAGGTTTGAGGTAGGAATCTCTTCAATGAATATTGGAACTACTCCCAATTTTTCTAATTTTTCTTTGATCCTTAAGTTAACATATTCATCATACAAATTGTAAGGGTGAGAAATCAAAATGATCTTTTTTAAATTCGATTCCAATTTTTCAAGCGCCTCCTTTTCTTTTTTTTCTCTAATTTCCTTCTCTTTTTTCAAAGCCTTCTGAAATGCCTTTTCTATTTCTTCCTTCTTCTTTCCCAATTTCTCTCCTAATTTTACCAAACTTTTTTCAAACTTCTCTTTTTTCTCATCAAAAGTTTCAGTTAAAATTTTTGTTTTGACTAAAATTTTTGCCAAATCTGGAAGGCCAAAAAATTTTGGACAGTATTCAAGTTTTTCAAAATTCGTTTTTAACCTCGGCACAAAAATCAAATCGCACTTTTGATCTAACCATTTCAAGTGTCCAAAATAAACTTTGTTTGAAAAACAAGTTTC
>Ga0209225_1002211_pt1 | contig 17763 bp, 20 predicted proteins | sample WasSprMetagenome_FD_184732 | JGI IMG/M metagenome (GOLD analysis project Ga0209225, IMG submission 184732) | Sulfidic aquatic microbial communities from Washburn Spring, Yellowstone National Park, USA - WS (SPAdes) (version 3) | ecosystem: Environmental > Aquatic > Thermal springs > Hot (42-90C)...
GCATAAAGGATACCAGCGAAGATATCAATCAGGATTTTTAAGTTCTTCGTCAGTACCGAGAGGCTAACATTGCCGAGTATGATAGCAGGTGGACATGAACATGTTGCTGGCTTATCAAATATATTTTCGGAAATAATTGTTGAATTCTACTAAGATACTTAAAGATGAAAGCTATAAAGAAGCCGCGGAAAGGCAATTCTTCATAATCGATTTTAGGGATATAATGTATTCGGTGCCAAACATACCGGCAACCTATGCTGTCTTGAAGCTAAGAGGGTTGATGTGCGACATCCGAAGCCGCCTCATAAGTCATGTCAGATGAAGAGCTGGAGAGGCTTAAATCAAGGCTCAGCGAGAAAAATTTATTCTAACCAATATCATTCCCTTCAAATGCTTTGAGAAATGTTTCTAAGTCGTGCTGTGTTGGAAGGTTTTCTTGATCACCTCTCACCGTCACGACTAGTGTTCCAGCAGCTACTGCAAATTTCAGCGACCTTTCTAGGCTAAATCCTTTAAGAGTACATGCTAGAAATGTTCCGGCCAAGGCGTCTCCTGCCCCTATAGTGTCAACGACTGTCACCTGATAACCCCTAGCCATGACCCTTTCCCCCTTTGATGCGGCTATCGCGCCTTTTGCTCCAAGCTTGAAAACTACAATCTCGACCCCCATCGAGAGGTAGCTTTCTATTGCTTTATCCACCTCTTTCTCTCCTAGTAATATTATTGTATCGGCTAGGTCTGTGAAAAGTATGTCAGCTTGTTCCACGAATGGTAGAAGGGTTTTTGCAGCCTCCTCAGCGCTCCTCCAGAGCGGCGGCCTAATATTGGTATCAAATGATAATTTACATCCATGATTCTTGGCACATTCCACAGCCTTTTTAGATGCCTTTAATGCTGAGTCACTTAATGCTGGGGTTATACCTGTGAGGTGCAAGGCCCTCGCGTTTGCAAAGTATTCCGGGTTTATGTCTTCTTCACTGAGCTTGCTTGCAGCAGATCCTCTTCGATAATAAATGACCGAGCTTTTTCCCGGAACCGGGAAGCCCCTCTGAACGAAGTAAATCCCAGTAGGGGCAGTGGTGTCAAATTTTATCTGAGAGACATCCACACCCTCTCCTCGGAGCCAATTATAAAGATATATCCCGAATTCATCAGCGCCAAGCCTTGTGATAAAGCCTGAACCAAGACCCTGTCTTCTTACGCAGACAGCTACATTGGCCTCGGCTCCGGCTGCATGCTTCTCGAAATATGTAACATGGCGCAAGGGCCCCGGGGTTACGGCATTAAATTGCACCATTATCTCCCCCAATCCTATAACATCTGGCAATCCAGACCACCCTATCATCACTTAGGATTATTGTTTAACATTAATTTTTCCCTTGAAAAATGCTGATTTTATCCTACCGCATTCAGTAGACCAACGGCTTCGATACGATAATTTCTGGGGGAGTCATAATTTTCCATGCGCATCTTTAAGATTTATCACCTCCGGCATGTTGCGTTCATTAGAGCTTGATGGGCAGGAAGTTGAGGGTTATTGTCGTGGATTTCGGAGGCCAATATACTCATCTTATTGCGAGGAGGTGTAGGGAGTTCGGGGTATACTCGGAGATCGTTGAGCCTGAGAATATTGTCGCCGAGCTTGAGAGGGGTGATGTTGGTGGCGTGATACTCTCGGGCGGCCCTATGAGCGCTTATGAGCCCGGCTCGCCGACCGTGAACCTCGACGCGATAATCTCGAGGGGCCTCCCGGTGCTTGGCATCTGCTATGGCCATCAACTGATCGCGAGGATTCTCGGTGGGAGGGTCTCGCGGGGGAGGTTCGGGGAGTATGGCAGGACCCCCATCGAGATCCTAGATTATGATGATTTATTGGAAGGCCTGCCGAGAAGGCTTAATGTTTGGATGAGCCATGGTGACTCTGTTGTGGAGCCTCCGCCCGGCTTCAGGGTCACGAGCATGAGCGAGGGCGGCGTGATAACCTCGATGAGCGACAGGGCTAGGAAGATATACTCTCTCCAGTTTCACCCGGAGGTCGTTCACACGGAGCATGGCATGAGGATCCTTGAGAACTTCCTCAGGAGGATATGCGGGATAGAGCCTTGGTGGAGGCCCGGGGATATGATCAACGAACTCGTCGACGAGATAAGGAGGATTGTGCCTGAGGATGAGAGGGTTATCTGCGCGGTTAGCGGCGGCGTCGACTCCATGACGACCGCGGCCCTCGTCTCGAGGGCTGTTGGGGACAGGCTATACTGCATCTTCGTGGATCATGGCCTCCTGAGGAAGGGTGAGAGGGAGAGTGTTGAGAATAGTTTGAGGGGGCTCGGCGTCAAGAACCTGATTATGGTTGATGCGAGGAGGAGGTTTCTGGAGAGGCTTAGGGGGGTCGCGGACCCGGAGGAGAAGAGGAGGATCATAGGCGAGGAGTTCATAAGGGTCTTCGAGGAGGAGGCCTCCAAGATCCCGGGCGTCAGGTGGCTTGCTCAGGGGACGATCTACCCTGATAGGATTGAGAGTGGTAGGGCGAGTAGAGCGGCAGCACTTATCAAGAGCCATCATAATGTCGGCGGGCTGCCAGAGAGGATGAATCTCAAGCTAATTGAGCCGTTGAGGGATTTCTATAAGGACGAGGTCCGGGAGGTTGCGAGGAGGCTCGGTCTCCCGGATGAGATCGTGAAGAGGCATCCTTTCCCGGGCCCGGGGCTGGCTGTCAGGATCTTGGGCGAGGTGACGGAGGAGAAGCTCGAGATATGCAGGGAGGCTAACGCGATACTCGAGGAGGAGCTGAGGAGGAGCGGGCTATATGATAAGGTCTGGCAGGCCTTCGCCGTCGTCTGCAATGATAAGTGGGTTGGGGTGATGGGCGATAGGAGGGTTGAGGGGTACATTGTGATAATCAGGATTGTTGAAAGCGTTGATGGCATGACCGCCGACTGGCATAGGATAGATCACGAGCTCCTTGAGAGGATCTCAAACAGGATAACGCGAGAGGTGCCCGGGGTCACGATGGTCGCCTATGCCGCGACACCAAAGCCGCCCTCGACGATAGAGCCATGTTGAAAATAATCTAGGGCTCCTCATGGGTCGTCAAGGAGCTTGAGCTTCTCCCTCAGCTCTAGGACGTCTCGAATAATGAGATCCGGCTCTCCTCGGGGCTTATCTGCTACTAGAGCCGTCCTCATTCCAAGCCTCTTCGCGGGCTCAAGCTCAACCTTCCACCTATCCCCAACATAAAGTATCTCCTCGGGCATCAGCCCCAGCGCCTCAACTATCTTCAGATATCCCTCCGGCATGGGTTTGGGCTCCGCGTCATCGCATGTCACGATCACGTCGAAGATCTCCGGCGGTATCCCAAGGGCTCCTAGAACCTTCTCGGCGAGAAGCCTGCTGGCATTCGTGTGACATCCTAGCTTGAAGCCCATCATCCTCAACTCCTCGAGGAACTTGAGGAGCTCAGGTCTCGCGGCGATGAACCTTTCCGGGTCCAGCTTCTCAACAAGCCTCCCGTAAAACTCCGACCTTTTTACGCCCATGGACTCCACACCGAGCGTTATGCTCCCATATCTCGCCCTCAGATCTTGGAGAAGCTTGAAGGCGTCATCCTCACCCATCGAGAAGAGCTCGGCCAAGGTCTTAACAATCCCCTCCAAGAGATGCCTTGTGTAATCCTTCGAGGTATAGAGCGTCCCATCTAGGTCAAAAATCAGCGCCCTTATCTTCAAGGAACTCGTCCTTGATGGAGTAAGGCCCCCCATAAATATCTGACCGAGGGGGCAGCAACCAAAAGACACATCATCTTTTTCATATCTCCGCTATATGGGAGTTTTAAGGCAATACTTTTTAAGAGCAAGTCTTTTAAGACGATTTAGGGTGGATAAGCCCCTGTCGGAGGGGACTGTGGAGAAGGATAAGCACATAAGGCATCATTTGAAGTGCTGTAGCCCCGAGGTTGTGATAAGCCTGTTGATTGGAGATTCCGGGGAGGCCACATCAGAGTACGGTGGCGTGATCATCAAGGTCCTAGACCCAAGTAGATTCCCATGGGAGCAGGTGTTTAGAACATTACTGAAGCTGAATCACGAGATATACGTGGAACAGCAGGATGATTCGCTCATAATAGTCTCTAAGCCTAAAGTTGACTAAGAAGTTGGCCCTGAGCCACTCCCACCGGGCATTAGCCTCATCCTAACATTTAATAGTTGATAACGCTTAAATCGCTTGACTATGAGGAAGCCTCTCGCTTACTTGGCGACGACCATCGTTATCCTATTCTTCTCGCGTATTGCCGGCTTTAATCCTGCTCAATCCCTTTCCTTAACTGTCTTCCTCTCAATAATCGCCGGCGCGATAATGTTCTGGAGATTCAGGGTCGCTTTCGCTCTTGGAGGGGTGGCGATACTCTTCGCGGCCGGCTTACTCGACCTCGAATACTTCATACAATATGCTAACCTCGATGTCGTGATCTTCCTGATATGCATGATGATAGTCATAGGCTTCTTGGAGGAGAGAAGATTCTTCGAGGTCTTGGTGGATAGGCTGATGCGGTATTCAGGTAATAGGGCCCACACGACCGTATTCCTGCTCATGGCCCTCTCAGCGTTATTCGCGGCGATGGTTGACGAGGTCACATCCATACTCTTCATGATGGGTATAGCGATAAACATGGCCTCGAGGCTCGAGGTCCCGCTCATACCACTGATGCTGATGACCGTGTTCGCGACGAACATAGGCAGCAGCGCGACCGTGATCGGGAACCCCGTCGGCGTCATGATAGCCTTCGCGTCAGGATATGGTTTCTCAGACTTCCTTAGGTGGTCAACGCCGCTAGCCGTTCTAGCCCTGATCGTGATTGCGGGGCTTATGATGATTTACTTCAAGCCATACCTAGATGAAGTCGACGAGAAGGTGAAGAAGACAGCCCTAGCCGCGGAGCCGGATGGATCGGATGCTCTTCACCGTAAGATTGACCCAATCTCCCTTACCTTCTTCATCAGCATTATAGGCGGCCTGATCTTTCACACTCAGTTGGAGTATATTCTTCATTTACCAAAGAACACCATGCTCTTAGGGGTTCCGATGATCGGCGCCGCTATTGCGCTCCTGATCGAAAACGTGAGGGCCAGGGAGATCGTGGAGAGAAGGGTTGACTGGTGGACAATACTCTTCTTTCTACTATTCTTCACGTCCGTCGGCACGTTAAAATTTACCGGCGTGACCACGGTTCTCGCCCAATATATTATGCCCCTCGCAAGCCTCGATCCAATAATCTCCCTGCTCGTCGTCGGGTATGTCGTCGGGATGCTCTCGGCCTTCATGGATAACATACTCGCAGTCGCCCTCTGGATAGCGATACTGCAGGATATGGCAAGCTTCGGGGTCAATGTAGCGCCATTATGGTGGGCAGTCCTGCTAGGCTCAACATATCTAGGCAACCTGACAATAATAGGTAGCACGGCGAATATCGTGGCTGTCGGGATGGTCGAGAAGCAAAGGCTCGGCCATATAACGCTGAAAGAATGGATTAAAGCTGGCGCCCTTGCATCCTTCCCACCACTAACACTCGGCCTACTACTGCTTGCACTACAGACGCCGCTAATGGTGTGAAATAACGGAAGTTATCAAGATAATAGATTATGCAGGTCCCGCCTGTGGGAAATACTCAAATAAGCTCTAGGGCGATAGATTCGCGGGATAATGTCTCTCGAGCCAGCCTTGGCTATGAGCTCCATGGACCCGGTTCTCAGGTCCATTGTCACGATTGGTGTTCTGGTCTTCTTCGCGAAGATCTTCGCGAGCATGTTCTCAAGTATCAGGCTTCCACCGGTCATCGGCGAGCTCTTGGCTGGGATCATCTTCAGCCCCTATGCCTTAGGGGGCGGAATAATAGTATTCGGCGAGCCGATAGTGGTCTTGAACAATTACGTAGAGGCATTTGCCGAGATAGGCGCGATCATGCTCCTATTCTCGATGGGGCTCGAGATGGGGTTAACGAGCTTGAGAGAGACGGGCATGTGGGCTATTCTTGTCGCCACTTTAGGAGCGGTGATCCCCTTCATCGTCGGATACGAGTTCTATACCCTATGCGGGCTACCTCAGACCTCAGCCCTCTTTATTGGCGCGATAATGGTTGCCACGAGCCTAGCGATAAGCTCCAAGGTCCTAGAAAACCTTAATCTCCTAGCGACCGAGGAGGGAATGCTTCTAGTCAATGCAGCCGTGATAGATGATGTGCTCGGCGTGGCCGTCCTCGCGATTATAACGGCGATAATCGTCCACGGCACTATAAGCCTCTATGAAACCATCAAGATCGTGATAGCCTTCTTCTTGATCTGGTTCGCTATGGTGGGGTTCGGCGCATACTTCCTACCCAGGGTTATGGAGAGGGCCATGTCTCTGGGGGTTGAGGGCGCTGTCGAGACAGCTGCCGTGGCATCAGCATTCATCCTCGCGGCCATCGCTGGAGGGTTGGGATTATCCCCGATTATAGGGGCATATGCTGCGGGGATGGCCATAGCCGAGTCGAGGGCTCTCCAGCACGTAAAGGACTTCACACGACATATAAACACCGTGTTCAGCCCGATATTCTTCACGGTTGTCGGGGCCCGGATGAACTTGGGGATAATCACGGATCAGATCATCGCCGGGATACTGGTGATGGCGGCCCTAGCCATCGTGAGCAAGTTTGCTGGGGGGTTCGCCGGCGCTATGCTGAGGCTTAGGAGCTGGTTAAAGAGCGCCCGGGTCGGTGTGGGAATGATCCCGAGGGGGGAGCTTGGGCTCATAATAGCCAGCCTAGCCCTCAGCAAGGGCGTGATAGGCCAGGACCTCTATGCTCAGGCCGTCTGGATGGTGGTCCTAACCTCGATAATCGCCCCAATCATACTCTCAAGGATGTATCGCGTGGAGGCTGGGGGAGGCTAGGGCCATAGGCCCCGGATTGCCAAGCCTCAGCCCCAGAGCGGGGGCTCCCCTAGGCGGCTGGCGCTGCATAAGTTAATATTCGAGGTCAATCGCTTTGCGTTGAAAGAAATGGCGTGGTGCCACCTCCTAGTAGATCTATATGGCTGCGACGTAGATAGCCTGAACGATAAGGAGCTGCTGGAGAAGGCTCTCAGGGATCTCTCGGATATCATGGGCCTCCGGATAATCCTTGGCCCCATACTCGTCCACTATGCAGGCAGGGAGGGGAGCCCGAGCGGCGAGGGCTACTCGGGATTCGTCGTAGTAGCAGAAAGCCATGTCTCGATTCACACGGATATCAGGACCGGCTACGCCTCGATAGACGTCTACTCCTGCAAGGAGTTCGACGTCCAGCGCATCGAGGAATACCTGAGCAGGATCTTCAAACCCGCCGAGATCGAGAAGCAGCTCATATTAAGGGGGCTAATGCTGGAGAAGGCTAAAAGCACGGCGGCGGAGCGCGCTTAAAACACCATTTTTCCTCTTTCCCGGCACTTAAGCTTCTCCTTTTTATCTCACCCCCCAGCTTTTATCCCCATGGCCAAGTATTTTCTCAAGTGCAGAGTATGCGGGGAGGCTTTCGAGAGCTATGAGGAGCACGCGGAGCATGTTTTCTCAAAGCATCCGGAGGCTCTCTGGGCGAGATTCGGGCCCGAGATAGTCAAGGAGGAGTAGCTACGACCTCCTCCCCATTTGGTGTGGGGAGGTTTGGGCTACATCCCCTCTTTTTGAGGGTTTAGCCCTTGGCCGGGTCTCCGGCCATTACCCCTACCCTTTTCAGGGCTCGGGGTTACTGGCATTATCAAAGTATTATTCGGCGTTATTTAAACGATGTGCTACGGTGCGTGGATGCCTTGTTTAGCCACATGCATTTGAATAACCTCTCTTCCTTTCTTCCTTTTTATTCCTCCATTTTCAGAAAGACCAAAAACAGGAGCGGGTCTTTACTCCTAGGCTTGTAGGGCCATGACGGGGTATAGGGTCTTGGAGGAGGCTTTTCCCAATATTGAGGAGGATGGAAGGGAGGTGGCGAGGCTACTCAACCAAAAGCGCGAAGACCGGGCGATTATTATGAGAGGGTCGAGGGATATGGCTCACGGACGAGCAGGAGAACATGTATGTCGCCAGCGTTAAATGGGTCTTCCAGGTAATGGGGGATGGGAGGAGGTTCTGGCTCGAGGGCGTCGAGCTTGGGAGGGCCAAGGTGGAAAGCGTTGAGGAGGTTGTCGCGAGGATAACAGAGGAAGCTGTTGATCGCGGGGCTGAGTGGGAGAAGAGGAGGGTGAGGGTCAGGATGATCGCTAGGATCAGGGTTGGGGGCGGGATGGCGAGAGCTCAACAGCATACTACGCGTATGTGGATGGTGAGAGATATGTCCTGTCAAAAAAAAGCACCTATTATTGAGGGTGGCTGGAGCGAGGGGTTGCGAGATAATAGGGGAGAATATTCCGCTATTATCCTCTATAACCTGATATATAATTATACAGTCTCTAGTCTAATCTGGATGAGCTGGAGTACGAGGAGTAGCTATATCCCGGCACGCCGATAAATCTCAGAAGATGACCGCCAGCAAGAAGGATTATGAGACGTTCCTGCTCTCGGGCCAGAGGGTTTACAAGGATGATGAGAGGCTTGAGGCATGCGGCGCGGTTGATGAGCTCTCCTGCCTTCTAGGCGTTGCCAAGGCTTTTCTAGGTAATGGGGAAATATCAGAGATAATTACGAGAATCCAGGATCATCTCTTCATAATTGGGTCCCAGATCTCGGCTCTTGGAGCCGAGGTTGAGGCTCCGAGAATCGGCGGGGAGCACCTCGAGTATCTAAGCAACATTATACGTGAGTATGAGGGCAGGGTTCCTGAGCTCACCCGCTTCCTCTATCCCGAGGGGCCTCCGGCTGGAGCATTACTCCACCTCGCTAGGGCCTTCGCGAGAAGATGCGAGAGGATTATCGTTAGGCTCTCCAGGAGATTCGAGGTTGATATGACGCTGGTCACCTACATGAATAGGCTCTCGAAAGCCCTATTCCTGCTGGCGAGATACGTTAACCTGACGAGCGGTTTTGAGGAGAGGACTTGGACGAGATCTTAATAAGAGCTGCCCGGCATTATTCTTAGAGGAAGAGTTAGGGCGTTGAGCGAGGATCTTCGGGAGTATTCGAGGCTTCTTGAGAGGGTTTTGGCAAGATTTCCGGGGCTGAGTAGAGAGGAGCTTGAGGCGATGGTTGAGGCCAAGCTTAGGGAGTCGAAGCTGCTGAATAGGGTCGGGGCACTCCTGCTCGTTGCCGAAGAGCTTGGAGCATTCAGGGAGAGGGAGGATATTGGGGAGGTCAAGTCATATGCGAGGATCGGAGGCCTCGTACCCGGACTCCGTGATGTCTCGGTTAGGGGAATTGTTTACGCCATGGCTGGGCCGATTGAGGCGGGAGGCCATAGAATCCTGAGGCTTAAGATGGGGGATGAGACCGGCTCAGTAAACGTGATAATCTGGGATGAGAAGGTTGACGAGGTTAATGCTCTCAGCCTTAAGCTCGGTGACCAGATCGCGGTGCTCCACGGGTATACGAGGGAGAGAGTTGAGACGGGTAGGCCGGAGCTCCACGTCGGCGCCAGCGGTGTTGTCGCGAAGCTCGGCGAGGGCGTCAGGGATCCAAGAAGCTTCTACCTGGATCTAGGGGAGGCTCTTGAAGCTGGGGACGGAGTATACGACGTGAGGGCGATAGTCCTAGATGTCGGCGAGGAGAGGCAGGTTACCACGAGATATGGCGAGGCAACCCTCAGGGAGCTGAGGCTGATCGGGGAATCTGGGGAGGCTAGGCTGACGATCTGGAGGGATAGAGTTGGCGAGTTCGGAGACCTAGAGGTCGGCGAGACAATATACGTGACAGACTTGAGAATCGAGGGGGGCCGCGCCGCGCTAACCCCGAGAAGCATCCTCGCGATCAGGGAGAAGCCCACCGAGGAGACCCTCAGGATGATTCAAGAGAGGAAGGTCCGCGAGCTTATCCTAAGAGTCCTAGATATAATTGAGAGGAGGGCCGGCGCTGTGGCGATCGCGACCGATGGAAGAGAGGTGGTTAGGGTACAGCCGTGCCCACCTGGAATAAGGCCGGGCGACCACCTGCTGGTGAGAGACGCTGTCAGAGAGGTTAGGCGGGGCAGGATAAGGCTGCTATGCTCCGAGGGCGGAGTTGAGAGGATCGAGCCAGCCCAGCCCATCGAGCCGCCTAATAAGACCATAAAGTTATCCGAAGTGGTATCAAGCCGGGACACAGAATTCATGGACGTGATCGTGGAGGGCATTCTCTACACCAAGACACAGCCCTTCAAGGTTAGGACAAGGTATGGCGAGGTGGACAAAGTCGGGTTCTGGATAAGGGATGGAGACGCAGCCGTCCAAGGCTCAGCCTGGAGGGGCAAGGCCATAGAGATCGCCAGCATCCAAGAGGGGACAAAAATCAGGCTCAAGTGGATAAGCATAAAAATGAACATCTTCAACGAGCCGGAGATCCAGCTTGACGAAGACTCAATCATAGAAGTCCTAGAAAAGCCAGAGCAAGAAGATAAAGCAGAAAAATAACACATCAACCCCACCGAAATCCCGCGCCAAACAAGCCCCACCACGAGACAAGACCACGGCTGAGACTCGAACCTAACATCCTCTAACCCATCTCTTATCCCCCAGTCCTCATAACCTCAAGCGTTGTACTCATACAATTCACCATTACCCACAACCTTCCTAGGCGAAACGTCCAGAGCCATAAGGAGGAAAGCCGAGACAAGATAAGCCTTTATAAACTTTTTTCTTGAGCCCACCTTCCCCATCCACTTCCCCTACCACTACCCCTACCTCTACCCCTACCACTTTCCCTACCCCTACCTCTACCCTGTTTATATGCTGGTGTTTTGATTGTTTCTGGTAGGAGGGTCCCCGTTCCCGATGAGCCTGCGGCCCGGGGGCTGGGGGTGATGGCCGCAGGTGATGCAGGAGCTGCCCCTCATCCAGGATCCTCCATGGGCCGGGGGGATCCTGGATCCAGTCGCCGGCCAATGGCCCGGGAATGCTGCTCCCGATTATTGCCGGTGGCTGGCGGCGGGCTTCCCCGACAGCCGGGCCGCCCATAGCCCCCTGAAGCCACCCCGGGAGGGGAGGGGTGGATGGGAGGGGTAGAGAGCCCGGCAAACCAGCGAGGGCAGCCAAAACCAACGACATCCAAGCAAGGCCCATAGTATCCTCGAGTCAACATTAGCCCCTCCTCCGGAGGAGGATTGGGGAGGACTATGCGCTGGGGTCCTCCGGCCCAACCATCCCGGCTGCCGGAGGCATACCCCAGAAGAGAGCCTCTTCTGGGGGGAGGGGTGGGGCTGGCCGGGCAATGAGCTTCAGTGAGCTCCGACTCGCCCCGGGCCATGGCGCGCCTCCGGGGTGGGTGTGCGCGCGTTCGCGCCATCCACCCATCCTCCAGCTCGCGCGTTTCGCGTCTGGAGGAGCCCGGCCATGATTGCCCGGGCGGGCGAGGGTTGGGCGCCTCCTGGTGGTTCGCGCGTTCGCGTCCGCCTCGAGCGCCCCATGGGCTCCTGCTCGCGCGTCCGCGTCAGGAGCCTATGCCCCGCTGTGACAGCGAGTCCAATGATGTTGCCGATGGTATTGAGGGCGCAGGGTTCACGGATGTGAAAGATTGCTGAGGAGCGCGCTGACAAGCCTCCCAAAAGTCCCGGGAGACGGGCCTCGGGTCTTTTTTGGGGGAGAATATCCCCTGGCCCCCGACAGATGGGGGCCGAGGCCCGGGGGGCTTCTAGCCCGGCCCACCGGCGGGCCCATGAAGGGCTCCAGCCCGGAGGCCCGTGTCCGGTGAATGCCCATGTGCCTAGATCCGCCCGATTTAGCTGGTTGGGCGGTGCGGCCCATGGGCGTGTAGCCGGGCTAGCGGCCTCCTGGTGCTAGGGCCCGAGGCCCGCCTCCCGGGATTTGGGAGGTGAGAGCCGTGGTAGGTGATCTTGATGGCTGACAGAACATATTTCGTTGATACAGCGATGCCCGCCAACAAGAAAAAGAGAGGAAGAAGAAAAACGCATGCGGTATTTGATGGAAGCAGGGTTTTCAGTATTAGGAGGTTGACGGAACTTAAGGATGCAGGCGAGGTGTACGTTGATGCGATATTCCCGCAGATCTATGAGGAGCTGATGGAGCTAATCGAGAAGGGCGTCAAGGTCTTCTCGTTGAGGAATACTAGGATTCTTAAGAGGTTCAGGGAAGAGAATGGCGTTGAGAAATCCGATGAGGCTGATGCGAAGCTTTTAGGAATTATTCCGAGGAGCTGCTTCAAGCAACTTACAGCCAAAGAAATATGTCTATTAAAGTTGATAGGGGAATATGAGATGCATGTGAGATGGGGAAAGATCATCCGACAATGGGCGCAAATCCACCCATCAAGCTTCCTCAAAGAAAGCGCTAGAAGACTTCGATGCATAGCCAATCGGTATGCCCGCAAGATAATTGAGGATGTTAAGAGCGGCGAGGGCTACGCGACGACGTATAGGCTGGCATGTGATATGCTGGGGGTTAGGGATAGTGTTGAGGTCGCGATACTCGTGACAAGGCTGCCATTAAACTGGAAGCTCAGCAGACTATATGGCCTGCTAGGTCTAACACCACACAAAAACAAAAACTATAACCATAAACTACGCACACACCTCTCAAAACTCGCAACAAGCGTTTATCTCAATAATAAACGATATGGAATTGGTGCAGATCTTCTTAAGGATTTGGAGAATCTGCCGCCCAAGAAGGCGATCTACAAGCTGCAACTAAGAATTTTGAGAATCCTGAAGAAGGCATGGCAACAGCAAAAACAATACACACTAGCCGGCGGGCAGTAAAAGCCATGAAGGGTTGGTGGCATAACCCCGGTTGCCCGCCACAGAGATCTTCTGTGGTGGCTAAAAGCCGGGCGCCCCCGCCAACCCTCAGCTACGATAGCCCGCCGGCCAGCCCCACCCCCATATTTATCCCCGAGAACGATTACTGGGCAAAACAGGAAAAATGGGGCCGCGGCGGGGATTTGAACCCCGGCACCCGGCTATTTGCCTAGCTTTCTGCTAGTCCACAGGCCGGAAGGCTAACCGCTACCTCACCGCGGCCAGTTTGTCTGGGAGTTTATGTTTGTTCGTGGTTTTTAGTCTTATTCTGTTTTGTGGGTGGGGTGTGTTTTCGTGGTTTTCGGTTGTTGGGAAAGCTATTTTTAGGTGGCGTGTTTCGGTTTATTGAGCTTCCTTGGGGTTGTTGCAGTTTTTCCTTTTGGTGGTTTTTGTTTCGGCTTCGGGGGCTCTTGCGCCAGGTCCATTGCTCTTTGCTACGATGAATGTTTCTCTTAGGGCTGGGAGGTATGCGGGCCTCGTTGCCGCGTTGGGTCACATGGTGTTCGAGTTTCCCTTAATCTTGGCGATAGCGTTTGGTATCTGGGGCTTCATCCAGGATCCTGGTATAAGCTTCGTGATAGGTGTTGTGGGGTCTGCCGCGTTGATAGTTTTCGGGCTTCTTCAGGTTCGCTCATCATTTAGGGGGCTCTCAGCGGGTGGTGATCCCGGGGATGGTGGCCGGTCTCTTCTGCTTGCTCGCGGCACGGGTCTTCTAGCCGCCTTTCTAGTCGGCTTACTCTTCACAGCCTTAAACCCTTATTTTCTCACATGGTGGTTTACTGTGGGGTTGCCGCTGATCTCGGAGGGTGTTAGGATGGGTGGGCTGGTTGGGGTGCTCACGATGTTCGGCTTTCACATTTGGCTCGACTATGCTTGGCTTGGCGCGGCGGGCTATGCCACCGCAACCGGCGCCAGGTTCCTCAAACCCAAGCAGATGAACATGCTTTCCCTAGCACTCGCGGTAGCCGTGATCATCTTCGGAGCACTACTTCTCACCCGAACACTTGGAGTATTTTGAGGTGGATTAGCCTTGCTTGATTATCCTATTCTTCTCGTCTTAACGATCTTCATCGCCACAACAATATTCTACATTATCTTGTATCGGAGAGTTGTTTCCCGGGCACCGGGACAACGTGTCCCAGAGCTTTATGAGATTGGGGAGGCTGAGGTCTCGAGGCTTAGGGACGTTATTCCCCGCGGAGGCTCTGAGCTTGAGAAGCTTCTCTCAGAGTTAAAAGAGATAAGGAGGAGGGCTGAGCTACTTCTCGATGAAGGAGGAGGTTTTGAGGGCGAGGGAGGTGGCGATAAGAGAGGCCCTGAAGGAGATTAGGGATGGGATGGTTATCGGATATGGGTCTGGGACTACTGTGGCTCAGATGACCGGGATCCTGAGGGGCCTAATATGTGAACGGGGGCTTAACGTAGTCTTCATACCATCATCACTCCAGTCGGCGGACTTGATATTATCCCATGGCCTAAAGCTCGCGTCGCTCGCGGAGTATCCTGAGCCTGATCTAATGCTTGACAGCTTCGACCAGGTAGATGCTGAGGGTAATGTGATCAAGGGGGGAGGGGGAGCTCTCCTCAGGGAGAAGGTCCTGATGCAGGCGTCCAAGAGGGTTGTCCTCGTCGGCGACAATCTTAAGCTCAAGGAGAAGATGGATTTTCCAGTTCCCATCGAGATCCTCCAGTACGCCTACCCGCACGTGAAGAGGGTTTTGAGCTCATGGGGCTTGAGGATGGAGCCTAGAGTCTCGGGGGGTAAGATGGGGCCAATAATAACTGATAATGGGAATATTCTCGCAGATGTTTATGCAGGGATATTAGAGGATCCCGAGAAGCTCGATCATCTTCTAAAGAGAGTGGCAGGTATTTTGGAGACGGGGATCTGCATAAAAGCAGCCGACCTAATTCTGATAGGCTATCCGGATGGAAGTGTTAAGAGGATGGAAATTAATAGAAGAAGATATGCCCGAGAAAAATCACTTCCTTAAACATTGTCTAAAAATCCTTCCTCCTGTTAAAAGGGTAAAATAGCCCTAAGGGAGTGAAAGTGAATCGTAAATGGCCTCTAACGAGAAAATATCCCTTGCGTTGTTAACCGCCGGCCATTTAGTCAATGATCTTTATGGAGGTCTTCTCCCCGCTTTATACCCCATCTTCCAAGTTCTATATGGTAGCTCATATGCTCAAATTGGCCTATATACTGCAGCTTACCTGCTCGGCTCGGCTTTCTTCCAGCCATTTTTCGGTCATATGTATGATAGGTATCGCTTGAGGCTTATGCTTCCCTTATCGCTGGTCTTGGGCGGTGTTGGGATAGGCCTACTCGGTTTTGCTCAAAGCTTTGAAATATCTCTGCTCTTGGTTATTATTGCCGGATTTGGCGCCGCCATATTTCACCCAGTTGCATCAGCTCTTTCCACGAGTAAGCCGAAAAGCGCCAGCTTAATGTTCTCCATTTTTATGGTAGGTGGGAGGATTGGGGCGGCAATAGGGCCGCTTGTTGGCCTCGCCTTATACAACTCGTTGGGATTAGGTGGCCTGGCCCTATTATTAATCCCGCCGCTATTACTTTCCCATAGCTTATACAGTATATCTCATGCGGGGATGATTGAGACCCGAGGATCTGGAAAACCATCCATAAGCAATGTCGAAGATGATCATAGGTCAGGCATATTATTGAGCGTTATATCCATACAGGCATCTCTAGTAACATTTCTCGGTGTCGGGATATCAATCTTATCCAATGGAGTCACGCAATTCATTTCCACGTTTTCGGTATTCCTGGGTTTTGGCAAAGAGTTCGGCGCACTACTGTTGACTGCAAATTTTATTGGCGCGATGATTGGTGTCCCAATACTGGTTCGCCTTTCTGATAAGATTGGGAGACGGCTTGCATCCATCCTATTAGCAGTTTCCGCATCAATATTAACGGTGCTTCTCTGTTTTCCAAATTGTTATTTGATGATAGTTATGATGATCGGGCTTGGAGCATTTGCAACATCAATACATACCATCCTTATACTAATCTTGCATGAGTTAATGCCCGAGAGGAAGGGTTTGGCAACGAGTTTAATTTATGGTATTGCATTTGGTATAGGAGGCCTAACAGCCCCTCTAATAGGACATCTAATAGATGTTGGAGGCTTTATCTCCACATTCCAAATACTTGCGCTTATAGGCATTATATCCGCCACACCATTGATCTTCATGAGGTTGAGACCTTCGGGGTAGAAAATATCGAAGGATTGAGGAGAATATCAGATCCGCTGGCTTGTAATTTGGGTGGAGGAATGATGCGGGGTCTATCGACCTACTTACTGCTAATACTATACGAAACGTAACTAAAGATAGTAACGCTTAAGGGGGGCGTGGCCACAGATGGTTATGTTTGGAATGCTAACGAAGTGGGAGCGTAAGATCCTGCTTGACAAGCTTCACGGGGTTGAGGTTAATCCGGATCATCTTAGGGCTGTAAAGCATAGGGCTAAGAAAAGGCTGATTCAGGCGATGAGAGACCTGCATTTACTGCTGGCCGTCTTTCCGGATCTGGCTGTTACAGGTGTAACAGGATGGTGCGGGGGGTGGGATTTGAACCCACGAACCCCTACGGGACAGGAGCCTCAGTCCTGCGCCTTTGACCAGGCTTGGCTACCCCCGCCTGTGATGTGTTTCCTCGTACCCGGTATTTAAACTTAGGATTAACGGTCTTAAAAATTCCAGCTTGCATGATGTTTCAAGTCTATATCACGAGCCTTATTCTCGTTCCCGCTCCTCTCTTGAGGGCATTTTCGTAGACGATGTTTGCGACAGCAGCATCCTGTATTGCTAGGCCTGTTGAGGAGAATATCGTGATCTCGCTATCGTTTTCTCTACCCTTCTTCATCCCGGCGATGATCTCGCCAAGCTCTCCATAGATGCTGCTCGCCCCTATTATCCCCTCGCTTAGCGGCACGTTTATCTCGCCGCTGTGAATTGCCTGCTCAACATCGTCCACGACGATCTTTGATGCCCTCTTGAGTATCATCGGGTCAAGCTCTTGCTTTCCTGGGGCATCCGCCCCGATACAGTTGAAGTGCACTCCATCGGATATCCACTCGCTCATCACCACGGGCTTCCTCGACGGTGTCGTGGTGATTATTATGTCGGCGCCCTCAACAGCTTCCTTCACAGATGATGCGGAGACCAGCGAGAGCCCTGCCGCCGCATGAGCCTCGATAAATTGTATGAATGCTTTCATGGCTTCAGGCCTGATGTCAAAGACCCTTATCTCCCTAATGGATTGAATTACCCGTGTTATTCCGAGGAACTGCATTCTTGCCTGTGTCCCAGCTCCTATGAAGGCTACTATCCTAGAGTTCTTCCTTGCGAGGTATTTAGCTGCGACAGCGCCGGCGGCCCCGGTCCTGATCCCGGTTATCCATGTCCCACCCATAACCGCCTTGGGGAAGCCCGTCTCGGGGTCCACGAGGACTATCACGGCCATGACCGTTGGGAGACCCTTCTCGGGATTCCTCGGATGGACATTTACGATCTTGACGGATGAGATCTCGCCAGTCTTGATATAGCAGGGCATCACCCTCAGGTCTCCACTTCCGTAGAAGAGGTAGACCTTTGGCGGCATCTGGACGTTACCGAGCGCCTTTTCCCTGAAAGCGCTCTCAACAGCGCTTATCGCCTCATCCATCGAGACCAGCTTCTTAACATCCTCCTCCGGCAAAAGTAGAGTATCCATCATAACACCGCTCATACGAGATTTTATCTCGGGATCTTATCTGCATTCCTCTTTATCTTCTCTATGGCTCTTGGAATATCCTCTAGATCCTCCTCATCTGCTAGGAGGACGTATTGTGGGATCCATACCGCCTCCTCGTATGATG
>Ga0209225_1002212_pt1 | contig 17759 bp, 18 predicted proteins | sample WasSprMetagenome_FD_184732 | JGI IMG/M metagenome (GOLD analysis project Ga0209225, IMG submission 184732) | Sulfidic aquatic microbial communities from Washburn Spring, Yellowstone National Park, USA - WS (SPAdes) (version 3) | ecosystem: Environmental > Aquatic > Thermal springs > Hot (42-90C)...
AAATTTAACAATAAAATTTACTTCTACTCTTAACCAAGATGCAACAGATGAATGGTGGGGGATTGAATATGTAGCTATATATCCTCGCCTTCTTACGTATTCCGAAATAGGAACCGTGTCGCTCTCGCCTGAATCAGAACTCTCTTATCCTGCATATATAAATCCTACTCTTTTTGTAGATAGTGTCAGAGGTATGGTTGGGGTTGGTACAGAAAAACCCAAAGCAAAATTAGAGGTAACTGGCAATATTGCAGTATGGCTTAATAACCGCCGCTTGGTGTTAAAGTTTATGAATTTAGGAGAAGATATATACGGAGAATATATATCGACTTATTTACCCATTTCTGATACTTGTAATGGTGATGACTTCAATCCTTATATCTGCGATCCTTCTGAGCAAAGAACCTGTAATGATGTTTATGGAAAAACATATTATTATCAAAACGTAAGGGTTGTTACTTGTAAATTAGCAGCAGCTTTTGTAGAAGAATAGAATTTATTTATTAAGGATACATTTGTATTTTCAACTATCAGCGTTTATCTACGGTGTATCCGCTTTATCCGTGGTGGCATAAATCCGTGGGCTATCTGCGTTAATCTGCGTTAAAATCCGCGTTTATCCGTGGTGCGCGTTAATCAGTGTTGTATCCGCGTTTATCTGCGGGTTTGGCTAACTCAACTGCTTTTAAATTTAATTCTACAAATTCTGGTTTTACAAGTTCCTTTATCGATTTTTTTATATTTTCTATTTTTATTGGAATAAGTTTTTTGTAGGAAGCATATGAGATTAAAAACACACCGCTTAGGATTTGATTCTTTAATTTTTCTTCGCAAATTTTTGTTGCAGGAACAAAGATAATATTTTTCGAAAATTTTTTTAAACTCTCTTTAATATATTTATCATCAAAATTTTTCCCACCAATTATTGGTATGACAAAATCATTTATCAAAAATATTGTTTTATTTTTGGCTCCATAATATGCTAATCTTAATGCCTCTTGCTTTTCTAAAGATATTATTAAATCAGCATCTCCTTCCTTAACTAATGGTGAATATATATTTTTCCCAAATCTTAAATGAACCTCAACAGAACCTCTTCTTTGTGATAATCCATGAGTTTCAGATGTCTTTACATCATAATTTTCAAGAATACAAGAATTAGCCAAAATCTGTGAAAGCAATATTTGCCCTTGCCCTCCTATTCCTCCAATTATTAAATTAAACTTTTTCATTTTTTAATAAATACACAAGGATGTCTTGCTATAATTACTGAAACACCATCTTTTTTAGAAAAATCTATTAATGTTTTTTCAAATTCTTTAACATCTATTGGATCTATTATTTTTAAATTTTTTACACCTATTCCTCTTAAAATATCTTCTATTTTTATTCCATCAATTCCTGGATGTGGTTGATGTCCTGTCATTGCTGTTGTCATATTATCTAAAATTATTATTAAAACATTTGACTTATTATAAACTGCATTTATTATCTCTGGGATAGCTGCATGAAAAAATGATGAATCTCCAACAAATGATATAACTTTCTCTTTTGAAGATTTATTAATACCATGAGCAACCCCAACGCTTGATCCCATACAATAAAGATAATCTTGCATATTATAAGGAGGATAATATCCTAACATATAACATCCAATCTCTCCACCGAAAATAAAATCAGGAAGAACTCTTTTTATAGTTGAGAAAACAAAATGGTATGGACAATTTGGGCAAAACATTGGCGTTCTTTTTATTTTAATCTTTTCATATTCTTTTCTATGCTTTTCATAATCAAAATCCAATTTTATTTTTAAAATTTTCGATAATGCAATCAAAATATCTTCTGGTCTTATTTCACCAACTTCATTTATTAAATCTTTTCCATAAACTTTTAATTTAGGATTTACATCTTTTGCTATTCTTTTAACTTCTTTTTCTAATATTGGATCAAGCTCCTCTAAAACCAAAACTTCTTTCAAATTTTTTATAAATTTTTTTATTAAGTTTTCTGGTAAAGGATAGAAAAAGCTAAGCTTTAAAACAGGAATCTTTAATTTTAATTCTTCTAAAATTTCTAAAACATATTGATATAAAACACTAGAAGTTATAATTCCAAATTTAGAGTTATTTTTGTTTTTTACAAAATTTATTTTTGATTTCTCAACAAAATTTTTTATCTTTTCAATTTTTTCTAATAATTCTTTATGCTTTTCAACAGCATTCATCGTAGAAAATCTTTTTGGATCTTTTTCAAATTTTGTCTCTTGTTTAACCTTTTCTAGCTTATCTAAAATAACAATTCCTGATTGATGCAAAACCCTTGTTGTACCTCTTATAATAACTGGTATAGAGAATTTTTCAGAAATATCAAATGCTAATTTTGTAAAATCTTTGCATTCTTGTGGGTTTGAAGGTTCTAATGCCGGAATATGTGCCTTTAAAATATTAAACCTTGTATTATCTTCTGATTGAGCAGAGCTATGGCAAGAAGGATCATCTCCCACAACAATTACCATTCCACCCTTAACTCCTGTATAAACCAATGGATACAAAAAATCACTCGCTACATTTAAACCAAAATCCTTCATAGCTGTTAAAGATCTTAAACCAGATAAACTTGCACCAGCTGCAACCTCCATAGCAACTTTTTCATTTGTAGAAAATTCAAAATAATAATCAAATTTATCTTTATATTTATAAAAAGTATTCCCTATTTCAGAAGTAGGAGTTCCAGGATATGTTGTTACAAATCTTACATCTTTTTCTAATGCACCTCTTACTATTGCTTCATTTCCTAAAAGAAAAGCTTTTTCTCCTTTGTTTTTAAATATATCTTTCTCCATTCCTATATTATAATTATTTAATGAAAAAAATAAAAATCCCAATAGAAATATCAGCAAGACATATTCATATAACAAAAGAAGACTTTAAAAAGCTTTTTGGTAAAGAAGATTTAACTTTTTTAAAAAAATTAAAACATAATCAATTTTCTGCAAAAGAAACAATTGATTTAAAAAATGGTGATAGAATTTTGAAAAATATAAGGATAGTAGGTCCATTCCGTTCTCAAACAGTAATAGAGCTTTCTTTAACAGATTTTATATATTTAAAACTAAAACCAAATTTTTATATAGGATTGAAAAATGAAAAAATTAAAAAGATAAATAAGGTAAAAATTTTAGGACCAAAAGGATCCATAGAAACAAATAATGTTGTTATTCATTTAAGGCACATACATATTAATCCTGAAAAAGCAAAAAAGTATAAATTAAAACATGGAAAAAAAGTTTCTGTTGAGGTAAAAGGATTTAAGGGAGCAATTTTGAATAATGTTTATATTAGAGTTGATAAAGATTTTGATTTTTCTTTGCACTTGGATACAGATGAAGGAAACGCAGTTGGGATTATTAAAAAAGGAATTGGTTATATATTAAAATGATTTTGGTTTTAAATTGTGGAAGTCAGTCAATAAAATATAAGATTTTTGATAAGAATTTGAATGAGATAGAAAAATTTGAAATAGGGATAAAAAAGCAAAGTGATTATAAAAAAGTTTTGGAGAAAACCTTGAAGAATATTAATTTTAAATTAGATAAGATAGGGCATAGGGTTGTTCATGGGGGAAATTATTTTTTTGATCCAATAAAAGTAGATGATAATGTTTTGAGAAAATTAAAAAAAATTTCATATCTTGCTCCTTTGCATAATCCATATAATATTTTGGGAATAGAAATTTCAAGAAAAATTTTTAAAGATATTGATAATTATGCTGTTTTTGATACAGGGTTTTTTAAAGATTTGCCAGAAGTTTCTAAAATTTATCCCTTACCTAAAAATATAATAAAAAGATTTAATATTCAAAGATTTGGTTTTCATGGTTTATCGCATGAATATGTTTTAAATAAAGCATCAGAAATATTGAAAAAAGATAAAAATAGATTAAATATAATAAGCTGTCATTTAGGTGGAGGAGGGTCTATTTGTGCTATAAAAAATGGAAAGCCAATAGATATATCAATGGGATATACTCCACTGGAGGGAATTATGATGATGACAAGATCTGGTGATATTGATCCTGGAATCGTTATATTATTAGCAAAAAATTTTGGGGTAGATAAGGCTTACGAAATATTAAATAAAAAATCAGGAATGCTTTCTATTTGCGGTTATTCTTCAATGTTAGAGATAATAAAAAGAATGAAAAAAGATAAAAAATGTAAGCTTGCTTTCGATCTTTATGTTTATAGGATAAAAAAATATATAGGAGCATATTATGCTATATTAAAAAAAGTTGATGCTATTGTTTTTACAGGAAATATAGGAGCAGGAAGAAAAGAAACAAGAGAAGCAATTTATAAAGATTTAGAATTTTTGAAAAATGTTAAAAAGCTTGCAATAAAAACTAACGAAGAATATTTAATTGCTCAAAAAATAAAAAATCTTAAATAAATGGAAAAAATAAGATATCCAATAGTTGCAGGAAAATTTTACCCAGAAGATAAAAAAGATTTAGAAGATATGATTGATGAATTTTTAATGCAGGCAGAGGTTCAAGAAGTTGAAGGGAAAATTTTTGGGATATTAGTTCCTCATGCAGGTTATGTTTTTTCTGGTCCTGTAGCAGCTTATTCTTATAAAGCAATTTATAATAAAAATTTTAAAAGAGTTATTTTAATTGGAGATTCTCATTATGAATATTTTGATGGTGTTTCTATTTGGGAAAAAGGAAAATGGATAACTCCTTTAGGTGAAGTTGAGGTTGACGAGGATTTGGCAAAAGAAATTTTAGATTATTCAAGAAGATTTGTTATAAGAGATTCAGCGCATTTATTTGAGCATTCTTTAGAAGTTCAATTGCCATTTTTGCAAAAAGTTTTAAAAGATTTCAAGATTTTGCCAATAATTTTTGGATCAGAAGATAAAGATTGGAAAATTTTAGGAGAAGCGATTTTAAAAATTTTAAAAGATGATATTTTAATAGTCGCATCATCAGATTTATCACATTATCCTTCTTACGATATAGCAAATATTGTTGATAAAGAAACAATTAAAGGAATTTTAACATGTAATCCTGAAAAATTTTCAGAAAAGATTAAAGAATTAGAGAAAAATTATAATGTTGATACTTTTGCCTGCGCTCAAGATTCAATAAAAACAATTTTGGAAATTTCAAAAAACTTAAAAGCAAAAGCAAAATTATTAAAATATCAAAATTCTGGAGATACAAGATATGGAGATAAGTTTCAAGTAGTAGGTTATTCAGCAATAGTTTTTTATAAATGAAAAAAGTTAAAGCTTTGGTTTTATTTTCAGGGGGGTTAGATTCAATGTTATCCGCAAAAATTTTGATGGAGCAGGGAATTAAAGTTGTTCCAGTTTATTTTAAAAGTTATTTCTTCGGACCTGAAATAGCAAAAAAGTCAGCAGAAATTTTAGGATTAAAATTAAAAGTTGTTGATATATCAAAAGAACATTTAAAAATTGTGAGAAAGCCAAAATTTGGATATGGTCAGTCTATGAATCCTTGTATTGATTGTCATTTATTAATGTTGAAAAAGGCAAAAGAAATTATGAAAAAAGAAAAATTTGATTTTGTTGCTACTGGCGAAGTTTTAGGAGAAAGGCCAATGAGCCAAAATAAAAAAGCATTAGAATTAATTGAAAAACTTTCTTCGCTAAAAGGATATCTTTTAAGACCATTATCAGCAAAATTATTAGAGGAAACAATACCAGAGAAAAAAAGATTGGTAGATAGAGAAAAACTTTTTGATATAAAAGGAAGATCAAGGAAAAGACAGATTGAACTTGCTAAAAAATTTGGAATAAAATGGTATCCTTCTCCAGCTGGAGGTTGTATTTTAACTGATCTTGAGTTTGGAAAGAGGTTAAAAGAACTTTTTGAGAAAAAGAAAAAGATTGATGGAAATGATATCGAGCTTTTAAAATTGGGAAGGCATTTCTGGTTTGATGATATTAAAATTATTGTAGGAAGAGATCATGAAGAAAATTTAAAAATTAAAAAATTAGCAAGGAAGGGAGATATTTTGGTTGAGATGAAAAATTATACGGGTCCAACAACATTAATAAGGGGGAAGGGGATTAAAAATGAGATTTTAGAGAAAGCAAAAGAACTAACAAAATTTTATTCAACAAAAGCAAGGGGAAAAGAAGATGTAAAATTTGTTATAATTAAATAAGGTCGAAATTAATTATTAATTTATTACGAGTTGGCGAGTTTAAGGTCTGATTTAACTCGTAACTCGCTAAACTCGTTAATAAAAAATAAAAATGGATAGAGTAAAAGATAAAGTAGTTATTGTAACAGGAGGTGCAAGAGGAATAGGGGCAGCAATTTGTGAAGTTTTGGCAAAAGAGGGAGCAAAGGTCGCAATAACAGATATTTTAGATGATGAAGGTAAGGCATTGGAAGAAAAAATAAAAAATAATGGAGGAGTAGCAAAATATTATCATCTTGATGTTACAAATGAAAAAGAAGTAGAAGAAGTTTTTGCAAATGTAGAAAAAGATTTTGGAAAAATTGATGGTTTAGTAAATAATGCTGGAATTTTAGGAGCAAATAAACCAACTGATCAAATAACAGAAGAAGAATGGGATAAAGTTATGGCAGTTAATGTTAAAGGGCCATTTTTCTGCACAAAACATGTTATTCCTTATATGAGAAAGGTTGGTAAGGGAAGTATTGTTAATATTTCTTCTGTATACGGAATAATTGGTAATGGAGATGTTCCACCATACCATGCTTCAAAAGGAGCTTTAATTATGATGACAAAAAATGATGCAATAATTTATGCAAAAGAAAATATTAGAGTAAATGCTGTTTTACCAGGAGCAATTTGGACAAAAATGGTTGAAGACTTTATAGTTAAATCTGGAATGAGTATTGAAGAAGGGAAAGAATTGCTTGCATCATTTCATCCAGTAGGTCATATCGGAGAACCAATAGATATTGCTTATGGAGTATTATATTTAATTTCAGATGAATCAAAATTTGTAACAGGAAGCCTATTAGTAATTGACGGAGGATGGACAGCAAAATAAAAATTTTCTTTTTAGTTGGAAAGCCTGCATGTGGTAAAGATACTCAAGCTGATTTTTTAGTTAAAAAATTTAAAGCTAAAAAAATTACAACAAGCGAAGAATTAAGAAAGTTTTTTAATAGTTATAAGAAAAAATATATTTTAATTGATGGAAGAAAAATAAATGTTGAAAAGCAGAGAAAAATAATAAATTCTGGAAAATTAGTAGCATTTAGCCTTGTCGCTTATATTGTTAAAAATATAATTAAAAAAGCTAAAAAATCATTAGTTTTTGCAGGCTCTCCAAGAAGTTTGTACGAAGCAAAGATGGCTTTAGATTTAGTAAGAAAAGAAAATATTGAAGCATATTTTATTCATTTAAAGATAGATGATAAAGAAGTTATAAAAAGATCATTATTAAGAGGGAGAGAAGATTTAGATGTTCTTCCAAAAATTAAAAAGAGACTAAAAGAATTTAGAAAAATAACATTACCAGCAATAAATTATCTTAAAAAAGAAAAAGCTTTGATTGAAGTTAATGGAGAAGGAGATAAAAAAGAAATCTTTAAAAGAATATTAAGGAAAATAAATGAGCTTCGAAGAAAAAATTAAATTGATGGAAGAAGGTGGCGATATTTTAAGTAAGATTTTTGAAGATATTGTTAATTATATAAAACCAGGAATAAAAACAATCGAGATAGATAAAAGAACTGAAGAGCTATTGGAAAAATTTAATGTTAAAAGTGCTTTTAAAGGATATAAGCCAAGCTTTTCTAAAAAACAATTTCCAGCAAATCTTTGTGTCTCTATAAATGAAGAAATTGTCCATGGCATTCCGTCAGAAAAAATTATTAATGATGGAGATATAGTAAAAATTGATATGGGGATAATATATAAAAAATTATATTTGGATTCAGCATTTACTTTGGGGATAGGAAATATTAAAGAAAAAGAAAAAAGATTGATTGAAACAACAAAAAAAGCTTTAATTAATGCTATAGATATTGCTAAAGAAGGAAATACTTTGGGAGATATAGGATATGCTATTCAAAAAACAATTGAGGAAAATGGTTTTAAGGTTATAAAAAATTTATGTGGTCATGATATAGGAGAATTTTTACATGGGAAGATGCAGATTTTAAATTTTGGAGAAAAGGGGAAGGGAATTAAAATTAAAGAAGGGATGATATTTACAATAGAACCAATGGCATCTTTTGGATCAGAATATGCCATCCAAGTTGATGATTTTTTATTCAAAACAGAAGACAATTCTCCATCAGCACATTTTGAAGTAACATTAGCAATATTAAAAGATAGAAATATTGTATTAACAAAATTACCAGAAATATTATGGAAAAGTTATTAATAGAAGTAAGTTGGGAGGTTGCAAATAAAGTTGGTGGTATTCATACTGTTTTAAAAGAAAAGGCTGATTATATAACAAGAGAGTTTAAAAATAGTTATTTGGTTATTGGTCCATATTTAGAAGATAAAAGTCATTATGAGTTTTCATTTTTGATTCCGCCCTCAGAGTTTAAAGAAATCATAAGTGAATGTAATAAATATGGTTTTACAGCAGTTTATGGAGAATGGCTTATTGGAGCAAGGCCAAAGGGTTTTTTGATAGAGTTTAAAAATTTTCTAAATAATGTTAATCCTTTAAAATATGAACTTTGGGCAAAATATAGAATTGATAGTTTAAGGACAGGAGATGATTATAATTATCCTATAGCATGGTCAAAAGCAGTTTCTTTATTTTTAAAAATTTTAGAAGAGCATTTTCCTTCAACAAAAAAAGTTTTGCATCTTCATGAATGGTTATCAGGAGCAATAATTTTGTTTGAAGATTTGCCAACATATAAAAAAATTTTTACTACTCATGCAACAGTTTTGGGAAGGGCAATAGCAGGTTCTGGACAAAATGTTTGGGATGTTTTACAAACTATAAACCCCGATGAAGAAGCTTATAAATATGTAGTTGAGGCAAAACATAAAATAGAAAAACTTGTAGCAAATAAGGTTAATTATTTTACAGTTGTTAGCAATGTTTTAGCAAATGAAGCACAATATATTTTAGGAAGGAAACCAGACTTTATATTACCAAATGGAATTAATCTTTCAAAATATCCAACATTAGAAGAAATAACATATGCCCATAGAAAAAGTAGAGACACGATAAAAGATTTTCTTCTTTATTTTTTCACTCCATATTATAGTATTGATACAAAAAAAAGTTTAATATTTTTCACAAGCGGAAGATATGAAGTTAGAAATAAAGGGATAGATATTTTTATAAGAGCATTGGGAGAATTGAATGAAAAATTAAAAGAAAATGATCCAACAATATTTGCTTTTATCTTTGTTCCATCAAATCCAAAAGGAATTAACCAAGTTATATTTTCTAATTTAAATATTTATAGACACTTAGAGGATGTTATAGAGGATTTAGGGGAAGAGATTAAAAGCAGGTTGATAAATTATTTAATTCATAAGGAAGGAGTAGGACCAGAAGATATTTTAACAAAAAGCGAATATGTGGAGCTTAAAAAAATTATAAAAAATGTACAAACAACAGAAGAATACCCAATATCAACTCATATAATTGATGATGATATCACAAAAATCATAAAAGCAGTCAATCTTTTAAATAGACCACAAGATAAAGTAAAAGTTATATATTATCCAATATATTTGAAGTCAGTAGATGGATTTTTAAATCTTGATTATGAAGATGCTATAGTGGGGTGCCATGCTGGATTTTTCTTATCATTTTATGAACCATGGGGATATACTGCTCTTGAATCAGCTGCTAATGGAGTTATAACAGTTACAACAGATTTAACAGGTTTTGCAGATTATGTAAGTAAAATAACAAATCTAAATTTAGAAAATCAAGGATTGTATATTGTTTCAAGAAAGGGAAGAAGAGATGCTGATGTTGTAGAGGATGTTTCAAATATAATGTTAAAGATAGCAAAACTTTCAAGAGCAGATAGGGTTCAAAATAGAATAGAAATAAGAAGAATAGCATCATATTGCTCCTGGGATAATCTTATAAAAAACTATCTTGATTTATATAATGTTGCTTTTTCATAAAAATGAAAGTTAAATATTTAGAACTTAAAGAAAAAGAAGAATTTTTTATAAAAGAGATTGAAAATCCAATCTTCTGTTTGTCAAATAATAATCACTGGTTTTTATATAGTTTAAAAGAAAAAAGCAATTATTTTGGCTATTGGGTAAAATTAGGAGAAAATGTTTTTAAAATTGTTGAGGATATAGAGATAAGAGAAGAGATCAAAGAAGTAGAAATTTTTGATGAAAAGAAAATAATCCTTATAACAGATAATAACAAAATTTCAATATATTTAGATTCTCAAGGATTGAATATAGAATCTATTTTGCCAATTTTTATAAAAATATTCTTAGATCCGAGAAAATTATATTCAAAAAAACAATTAGAAAAATTTAGCATTTTGCCAAAAGAAAATAGTTTCTTTTTGAACTTTTCTGAAAAGGAAGAGGAATTAAATTTTACTATTTCGTATGATGGAAATTTAAAACTTTTGAATAGTAAGATAAAAAGAGTTTATGATTTTGATAAAAAAAGAAATAGCAAAGATTTTGAATTCGAGGTTTTAGAAGGATTTGAAGGAGTTGTTAGTAAAATAAAAATTTTGTCATTGGATAAAAAACCTTCCTCAGAAATTTTCGAAAATATTAAAAATCAATATTTAAATTTGAAAAAATTTGTTTTAAGAAGAATAATTTCTTTATATGATAATGGATTTTTAGCAGGGCTTATGTGGTTTTCGCAAAGATGGTTTAGGGATGAATTGCTTTCTTTATATTTTTTGAATATCAAAGAGATAAAAAATTATATTATCAAAGATTATTTAGAAAACTTGGATGATTGGTGGGATAAAAATAAAAAAGATGAAACAATTTCTGCTGATACATTTTTGCTTTTAGTAAATATTATGGATGATGAAGATATAGAAAACAATAAAGGAAAAATTTTAGAGATTTTAGAAAATTGGAAGAAAAAATTTATGAAAAATAACGAGATAATTTTACCCCCAAAGTCAACATGGATGGATACATTAGATAGAAAAAAAGCAATAGAAATAGATATTCTTTATTTGAATCTTTTGAAAAAGTTGAATCTTGAAGAAGAATTCAAAAAACATAAAACATTATTAAAAACTCAAATATTATCAAACCTATATCCTGAATCAGAAATTTATTCTCCAAACATATTTTTAGGATATGCTTTTTGCAAAGATTTGTTTAATGAAGTTGAATGGGAATCATTTTTCAATAAAGTTATAGAAAGAACATATTTAAAATGGGGAGGATTTTCAACTATAGATATAAATGATCCAAAATTTAAAAATAAACATACAGGAGAAGATCCAACAAGTTATCATTCTGGTGATTCTTGGTTTTGGATAAATAATTTAGGTGCTTGGTGCTTGAAAGATTTAAATTATAAAAAATATGAGGAGATAATAAAAAAAATAGTTGATGCAAGCATAAAAAATCTTTTATCATTAAGTGTTTGTGGTTTTATGAGTGAATTAAGCTCTGCAGAAAATTTAACTTCTGAAGGCTGCCTTATCCAATTATGGTCCCTATCTTCGCTTTTTAAGATTTTATAAAATATCAGGTTTATCTGAAGCTATGCCATCAACACCTTTTTCTTTATATTCTTTTGCTTCATCTTTATTATTTATCGTCCAAACTATAACTTTTAAATTATTTTTATGAGCATCTTCAATATTTTTTCTATGGGTAAATCTGTAGAGTGGTAAAAGATATTGGCAATTTAATTCTAAAGCAGTTTTTATTGGATTTTTATCTTTAACATAAATATAACCTGTTTCAATATTTTTGTCAGCTTTTCTAATATTTTTTAATGCTTCTTTATGAAAAGATATCAAAATAACTCTATTTTTTAATCCTAATCTTTTAACAAGATCAATAATTCTTTTCTCATATCCAACCTCTTTCAGTTCAATCAAAATTTTCTTAACCTTTTTATCAATAAACTCCAATGCTTCTTTTAATTCCAAAATTTTATTATCCGTTAGGTCTTTTAATTCTTTTAAAGTTAAATCTTTTACAAAATAATCTTTTCCAAAAACTCTTTTTAAATTATCATCATGAATAATAACCAATCTTTCATCTTTTGATTTTCTAACATCAAGCTCTATTGCATCAACTCCAATTTCTATTGCCTTTTTAAAACTTTCCAATGTATTTTCTATTTCATAAAACCTTGCACCTCTATGTCCAATCTTTAACATCTTTTTATTATAATACAAACTTTATTGAATCCAACAATTTTTCTAAAAATTTTAAAATTTAATATAATTTAAATAGATGGTGGGCGTAGCTCAATTGGTTAGAGCGGAGGCCTGTGGAGCCTCAGGTTGCGGGTTCGAGGCCCGTCGCCCACCCAATGATTTATTTAGGCTCCGATCATAGAGGTTTTTATTTAAAAGAAAAGATAAAAGAAGAGCTTAAAAAGAAAAATATTAATTTTGAAGATTTAGGATATTTTGAGTACAATGAAGACGATGATTACACAGATATTGCTATAAAAGTTGCAGAAAAAGTTAAAGAGAATCCTAAATATAGAGGGATATTATTATGTGGTTCTGGAGTAGGAGTTTGTATAGCAGCAAATAAAGTTAAAGGAATAAGAGCAGGTTTTGGGTTAGATGAGAATATTGTAAAAAGGGGAAGGGAAGAAGATGATATAAATGTTTTATGTTTACCAGCAGATTTTTTAGATTTGGATAAAGTAATGATTTTGATAGAAAAATTTTTGAGCACAGATTTTAAAAAAGAAGAAAAATATTTAAGAAGAATTAAAAAAATTGAAGAATATGAAAATAAATATAGATGATTTTAAAAAGATAGAGTTGAAGATTGGAAAAGTTGAGTTTGCAGAAAAAATAGAAAATACAAAATTGATAAAATTGATTGTAAATTTGGGAGATGAGAAAAGAACAATTGTTGCTGGTATAGGAGAAAGATATAGTGTTGAGGATTTATTAGGGCAGCTGATTGTAGTTGTTACAAATTTAGAAGAAAAAGAAATAAGGGGGATAAAAAGCCAGGGAATGCTTCTTGCCGCAGACTCAAAAGAAGGTCCAATATTGATAGTTCCATTAGAGCAAGTAGAACCTGGGACAATTGTCAGATAATCCTATTTTAAAATAAGTTTATATTGAAATCTTTGCTTTTTATCAAGATGAGAGAGGAAAGAAAAAAGAAAATAGAAGAAGTTTATCAGAAGAGAGATAAAAATTTTATAGTAGTTTTAGAAGATATTAAAGATAAACATAATGCTGGTGCGATATTAAGAAGCTGTGATGCTTTTGGAATATTGTATGTTTATCTTATTTTTAATAAAGTTAAAGAAACTTATGCTCCAGAAGAATTAATGTCAAGCTCTGTTGGCTCTAGTAGATGGTTAGAATATAAAATTTTTGATCAAAGAGACTATCAAAACCCAACTATTTCTTGTATTGAAGAACTAAAACAAAATAATTTTAAAATTATTGCTACAGTAATAGATGAAACTGCTATTAAACTTCCTAATTTTGAATGGCCTGATAAAGTTGCTTTATTTTTAGGAAATGAAGTAAATGGGCTAACTGAAGAAGCAATTAATTTAGCAGATTATAAGGTTTATATTCCAATGTATGGAATGGTACAAAGTTTAAATGTTTCTGTCTCAGCAGGTATTTTTTTCTATGATTATATTGTTAAAAGAAAATTTAATCAATAAATATTTTTAAGCCTTTTTCTTAGCAATAGTATAATCCCTTACTACTTCCCAAGCCGCCCCCTTTTTCTTTTTGATTCTTTATATTTTGATAAATCTGTCAGGAATTTCTACTTTTTTCATTTAATCTAACGATTTTAGTATATTTTTGTAAAAACCTGAAATAATTGTAAAATATTTTAAAATTATTTTTAGAGATGGAAGGGATAATTATATTAAACCTTTTAATAAGCTTAGGAGGAATTTTTGCTATATTAGCAATATATTTTTTATTTAAAAAAGATTTAGAAGTAAAATTAAAAGAAAAAGAGATTAAAGAATCACAAGATGGAATTTCTGCTCTCGAAAAACTATCAATACTTTTTCAAGAATTAAGAAAAGAGTTAGAAACGAAATTAGAAACTACTCAAAAAGAAATTCAAGATAAATTAGAAAAATCTGTAGAAAAAACTGCTAAAATAGAAGAAGTAGCTAAGGTATTAGAAAGTTATTCAGGAGATCTTAAAAATCTTAAAGAAGTTTTAGTAGGAACAAAAACCCGTGGAACATTTGGAGAAAAAGCTTTAGAAGAAATACTTAAGGAGCTTCCTAACAGTGTTTATGAAAGACAATATAGAATAGGATTAAATATAGTTGATTTTGTTCTGAAAATAAATGATACTATTATTCCTATTGATTCTAAATTTCCTTACAGTAGTTATGTCAAAATTTTGAGTGTAGAAAATGAAAACGAAAAGGAAAAGTTTAAAAAAGAATTAATTCGAGCATTAATTAACCATATAAAAACTATCCATGAAAAATATATTGTTCCTCTTAAAACATCTGTTGAGTATGCTATAATGTATATCCCTGGAGAAGGTTTATTCTACGAAATTTTAAGTAATAAAGATTATTCAGAAATTTGGGATTTTGCAAGAGAAAAATATGTTTTAATAACTTCTCCTAAAACCTTTGAAATTTTATGCACTCAGCTAGGATTGATTTTGAGAAAACAAGAATTTGCAAAAAATTTGAATGAGATTATAAATAATATTACACAGCTTGAAAAAGATATTTTAGAGATTGCGACTTTATTAGAAAGAGCTAAAAATCAACTTATGAATAGTTCGACTAATTTAGAACAAGCACATAGAGCATTTAATAAGTTTGCTTTTAATTTTAAAGAACTTATTAAAAAGGAAATTAAATTAACAGAGCCTGAAAAGGAAAAAGTCAAAACATTACTCTAAAATTTATTTTTTGAGGTTTAATCAAATCAATAAAGAAGTAGATAGATAATTATTTAAAATTATACCATAAGAAATAGGCCCTGATAGAGCAAATATAATTTATAATATATTTAAGAACTGGCGGCGGTAGTTCAGTGGTAGAACGTCTGCCTTCCAAGCAGAAGGTCGCGGGTTCGAATCCCGTCCGCCGCTCATCGTGAGTAAAAAGTATCGACAAAGAGATTTAATAGTTTTTCTTTATGCTCAAACAATTTTATATCCTATAAATTCTTTGGTAGTAAATTTCTATAGTTCTTTTGGTATCTAAAATTTAATTCTTTAGTGCTACTTGACTGCATTCTTTCCACATCTTTTAAGATTGCTTAATTATTTTATACCTATTTTATAATAATTTCAATAAAGGTCGCAATTAAATTAATTACTTTTAAATGAGAATAGCAATAAATGGTTTCGGAAGAATAGGAAGAATATTTTTTAGATTAGCATTCGGCAAAGAAAATTTTGATATAGTCGCTATTAATGATTTGTCTGATATTGAAAATTTAAGATATTTACTAAAGTATGATACTGTTTATGGAAAATATGAAAAAGATGTAAATTTTGAAAGAATAGGGCAGGGAAATTTGCAAGGAAAATTTATTATTGATGATAAGGAAATTTTTGTTTATTCTGAAACTGATCCTAAAAAATTACCCTGGAAAGATTTAAATATAGATTTGGTAGTGGAGGCAACAGGAGTTTTTACAGATTATGAAAAATCAAAAGCACATTTAGAAGCAGGAGCAAAAAGGGTTGTTATAACTGCGCCGCCAAAAGATGATAAAGTTTTTATGTTTACTCCTGGAATAGATATTGATATACCAAAAGATGTTTTAATAACTTCAAATGCTTCTTGCACAACAAATTCAGTAAATCCAGTCATATATATTATGCAAAAAAGAATAGGAATCAAAAAAGCAATCTTAACCACAATTCATGCTTATACAAATACACAATCAATAGTTGATAGTATCTCTAAGGGAAAAGATTTCAGAAGAGGAAGAGCAGGAGCATTAAATATTATTCCTTCAACAACAGGAGCAGCAGAAGCAACAGGAAAAATAATAAAAGAGATTCAAGGAAAATTTGATGGAATATCAATAAGAATACCAGTTGTTTGCGGTTCTTTGTCTGATATAACAATGGTAACTGAAAGAAAAACAACAGTAGAAGAAATAAATAATATTTTTAAAGAAGAGGCACAAAAAGAAGAATGGAAAGGAATATTAAAAGTTGTTGACGAGCAAATTGTATCTTCTGATATTTTGAAAGAGCCCTATGGAGCAATAGTTGATTTAACATTAACAAAAGTAGTTGATGGTGATTTAGTAAAAGTATTTTCTTGGTATGATAATGAATATGGATATTGTGCAATGCTATTAAAACATATAGAAAGATTAATAATGCAAAATTAATGAAAATAGAAAGAGATTTTTTTGAAAAGCCCACTATTTTAGTTGCTAAAAACCTATTAGGGAAATATATAGTCAGAAACTATAGAGGCAAATTAATAATTGGTAAAATCGTTGAAACTGAAGCGTACATAGGCCCTAAAGATAAAGCTTCACATGCCTATTCTAAAAAACTTCAACCCCTAAAAGAAAAAATTAAAGTAATAAATGAAAATTGGAAGAGGATAAAAAAATTTATCGATAATAAAGATACTTTTACCAAAAGAATTTTAAGATGTAAAAATTGCAAGGTTACTAAAAGGAATTTAGCAGAATACTTAAGGGGTGGGCATATTTACATTTATTTGATTTACGGAAATTATTATCAACTTAATATTACAACTTTCAAAGAAGGATATCCTGAATGTGTTTTAATTAGAAGTTTAGAGCCAATACCGCAGATTAACGCGGATACAACGTGGATTAACGTAGATCTTCACGCGGATTTACGCGGATATTATTATCAACGTTATAATCCAGGTATATCAGCGGTAAATCCTAAAGGCCCAGGTAAAGTTTGTGAATATTTAAAATTAGATAAATCTTTTTGGGGAGAAGATTTGTGTAATAGTAAAAGAATCTGGCTCGAATATGGTGAAAGAATAAAAGAGAACAAGATAGTTAGAGCCAAAAGAATTGGTATTGATTATGCAGAAGAATATAAAAATAAACTATGGAGATTTTACATTAAAAATAATAAATGGATAAGTAAAAAATGAGTTAAAAAGTTTTTAAAATTTAAAAGTTTACCCCTATAGTTTTCATTTTTATTATTCTACTTCTTCAATAATTAATTCATTTCCAGAAATATAAGCTATGTATGCTTTGTTGTCTTTTGTGAAGGTAAAGGTAGCTTTATCATATGGTCCATAGGTTTTTTCGTTGATTTGAATATAGTATTTATTATATTTTTTAAACCACCACCCATATTTTGAACTATCATTAGAGAAAGTAATATAATAAACATCATCATAAGGCCCATATATTTTATCATTTATTTGAATATAGTCTTTATTGTCTTTTTTAAACCTCCATCCATATTTTGAACTATCATTAGAGAAAGTAAGATAATAAACCCCATCATAAGGCCCATATATTTTATCATTTATTTGAATATAGTATTTATTATCTTTTTTAAACCCCCATCCATATTTTGAACTATCATTAGAGAAAGTAAGATAATAAACCCCATCATAAGGCCCATA
>Ga0209225_1002214_pt1 | contig 17743 bp, 19 predicted proteins | sample WasSprMetagenome_FD_184732 | JGI IMG/M metagenome (GOLD analysis project Ga0209225, IMG submission 184732) | Sulfidic aquatic microbial communities from Washburn Spring, Yellowstone National Park, USA - WS (SPAdes) (version 3) | ecosystem: Environmental > Aquatic > Thermal springs > Hot (42-90C)...
TTCTTTTTCAAAATTTGAAGTCTTTAAAGCCTTTTTTGAAACGCTTTAAACGTTTTTCCAAAGACAACGCCTGTTCAAGTGAAACGGAAGCTTTTAGCTGTTTGGATCTCAGCACAGCTTAGATAGGTACGATCAACGTTAAAGCCATCTTAGAAATAGGCTCGAAAACCCTCAAAAGAGGAATTAATACCATTTTTAACCAACTTAGCAACATCCTAGACGGGATGGAAAGCGCTTTTTGGATTTGCGTTGAGGGTGTTCGTGGTGGCTTGGGCCCGTCGCGCGCTTGGTCCGTTTGAGACCCTTGTCCTAGACTGGGCCTTGTCGCAGCGACTTCCAAACTGGCCTTCTCGAGGCCCTATAGGAGCTTGCCGCCTGCAAGCCACCATTCAACCATGAAGGAGGTGAACACCATGATGTATGTTGGAGTGGACGTTCATAAAAAGGTTTGCAGGGCCGCCATAGTGAATGATGAAGGCGAGTTAGTTGACGAGTTCAGCTTCATAAACTCTAAGAAAGGCGTTGAGGATTTCACGATGAGGCTTTCAGGGGTGAGGTCTTGGTCGCTGTGGAGTCTACGGCTAACCTTTGGGTTGGGCTTTACGATTTTCTCGAGGGGCATGGCGTTAGGGTTGTTCTTTCCAACCCTTCTAAGACTAGGCTTATTGCTGAGGCTAGGGTTAAGACGGATAAGGTGAATGCTAGGATTCTTGCTCAGCTTTTAAGGGCTAACATGCTTCCGCTGTGCTTTGTTCCTTCACGGGATCAGCGCGGTAGACGTCAGCTTATACGCCACAGCCTCGTCAAGATGAGGTTAAGAATAGGGTTCACGCGTTGCTTGACAAGCATGGTTTGAAATGCCCATACACTACTTTGTTCAGTAAGAAAGGTGTTGAGTGGCTTCGCAGCTTGAGGCTTGGCTTCATTGACGATGCTGTTTTGAGCAGCTTCCTCGCATTGTTGGAGGCTTTAGACGTGCAGATAAGCCTGGTGGAGGCTGAGATCGCCGCCATCGCCTTGGATGATGAGAGGGTTAAGCTTTTAACGACTATGCCTGGATTGGACTATTTTTCTGCTTCGCTTCTTGTTGCTGAGATAGGCGACGTTAACCGCTTCAGCAGCGATGAGAAGCTTGTTGCCTGGCTGGTTTAGCTCCCAGCGTTCATCAGTCCGGCGGTAAAACTGTGCGCGGCAGGATTACTAGGCAGGGGAATAAGCTTGTTCGTTGGGTTGAGGCTGCTCAGGCCGCCAGGATGAGAGGTTTAGGGAGTTCTATGAGCGTTACGCGGGTAGGAGGGGTCACGGGAAGGCATTGTTGCCCATGAGATGCTTCGCGTAGTCTATTTTATGCTTAAGCGTATGGAGCCTTATCGTGGGATCGCGGCCTTTCGGTGAGAAAGTTTAAAAGGTTGAAGTGTAGAGCTGTTGCTGGCTTGCAGGGTTGATGGGTTGCCGCTCGACATCTTTGACGCTTTCCTTTGGCGTTTTCCATAGGAGCGCGCAATCTGTGCATTGTAGCCCGAATAAATCGAATTCTGATGACCTTGGGATCTCTTAAGGACGTTTAAATACAGCATTTGTCGTGAGAGCGGAGGCCAGTAATCTGATTCTCGAAAATCCTTCTGTCTATATTATGGAAGGAGAAAACCTCAGATACACAGTGCATTTTGGTGTGTTAAACGTACATATTCAAGCAATAACACCAAACTTCAGCATCGTAACGTTAAAATAAAAGATTTTAACGTTACAAAATCGAAATATTTAGACCCCGGCAGACTAAGCGAAATAGATATCTCTTTTGCAGGTGAGCCTCGAGAATACGTATGCGTTATTGCACCAGAACCTAATGATCTAAATTCCAAAATTCGGATTAAGGCAAAAATACCGTTAAATTCTGGAAGTCTGTTATCTAAAGGGGGAACCATCCAATTTCAATTGGGGAGTCTACTCTTAGAAATTAAGTTATTCAATTTTGAAACTAGAAATAAAACTGTTTACGGATGTTCCTTACAAGTCTTCATAACTGTTGAGTCAATAAGTTAAAGCTAGACTATTTTGTTTTGCAAAGCACGCTTTATCCATTGAAAAATCTAAAGTTTTGGCAATTTTAGTCTCATTTAATTCATCGAACCGTCCAAACTGACTTTAGGTATTCCTGCTCAAGTATTTCATGTAGAAGCTTAAGGGGTGCTTTATCGTTTTGCATAGTTCTGTTGGGTTTATGCAGATTCCGTGGGTTTGTAAAGTTTGGCATTTTGGTGTTTTATAGCGGGTTCTCGAGCCTCTTTCGCCTGCTATGTGTTCCACTTGGTAGCGGGTTAGGCGTTCATTGAAGTCTGATGTGTTTCGGAATAGGTCGATTATGTTTTCTGTTGGCATTCCAATGTTTACTAGGAAGGTTGTTAGGGTGAATCTTGCCACGTGGGGGAGGTGGTGTCCTCTTTTGGCTGCTTCGTAGAGGGCTGCTATGCATGGTGGGAAGGCTTCTAGCTTGACTGTTTTTGGTATACCTTCTATTTCGGTTTTGCTAACTCTTTCTAAGGTTAGGGTTTTTAGCATTTCCACTATATTAACGATTTTCTGGGGGAGTTTTGGCAGTTTACCTATTTCTAGACGTTTTTCTATATGGCGTCTAACTTCTTCGCTTAGAAGCCTTGCCGCCTCGTTTCTTGTTAGGTAGACGTTTCCGTAGGCTAGGGGGCGGTTGACAAGCTTCCATTTTTTGTCGCGGAGGTTAACCGTGTTCCTCAGGTAGTCTGTGAAGTGGAGTTTGAACTCGTAGGGTGCAACGTCTTCATCCGCGTCCACTAGCCTGATTTTCCATTGGAAGTTTTTTGCTACCGAAAGTATCTTTTCTCTAGCTTCGAGCTTTAAGTCGTTGTAGGCCTGCTTGGCCTCCGCGAGGGCGTAACGCCTCTTAATGAAGGTGTTCTCTGTGGCGGCGGCGAGCATGATGGCTGTTGGGAATGAGAGGATTTCCACTTCTTCGTTTTGCAGCTTCCTTGAGACGCTGGCATAGAGGATGGCTTCTTCCACCCTTTCTTTGGCTCTTTCAAGGATTTGGAAGAACTCAGGGCCGGCGAGGTCTTCGATTTTCAAGTCTAGGCTTCTTACGTATTCGGCTGCTTCCCTCAAGAAGGGGTATTTGGCTAAATCGTTTTTCGTGAATTTTACCGCGGCGGCTTCCATTTTTCCACTAGGCTGTCTCTATCCTCGGCGCTAGGTAAAAGACAAGTTTTCCTTCCCTAGCCTGTTGGAAATCGAGTTTAATGGGCATGTCTGTGGAAAATTCTAGGGTTACGATGTCGGAGGTGGGGGAGGCTGCCTTAACTATTTCCGAGAGGTAGTTTAGGCTGAAGGTGGCTTTTGAAGGCTCTTTCGCCTCCAAATCCAGAAGTGCGTCGCTTCCCTTCTTAAGTTCTATAGTGGCCCCCATAAGGTCGCCTGCCGCCTGAAAAACCAGTTTCTCGCCGTCTGCCTCTATGCGTACGTGGTCGCTTACCAGTTCAGCGTCCTCCAATGCTCTGCGAAGCCCTTCTGTTGTGGCCTTCGCCCTAACGTTGAACGTAATTTTTGGTGTTGGCACCTCCTCCTCGGATGCTTCGAGAAGCGGCATGGTGAAGGTGCGCGTGTATTTTCCGGTTATCCTCAATTGTAACCGTCCAGTTTTCTCGTCCAGAGCCAGCTCCACATACTCCTCTTTGCCAGCTCTTTTCAACAACTTCAACAACTCGCTAATATTTAAGCACATTTTTGATGGTTCAGTGCATACGTACTCGTCGAAAATCGTCTTTGGCCACTCAAAATCCACCATGGCCACCCTCGAAGGGTCCATAGCCCTTAACCGCAGGGCTTCTGGGGTTATCTGGAAGGTTGCTTCGTCCACGAGGATTGATATGGCGTTGGCCATGTCCTTCAAAAGTCTAGCGTCTGCAACTTTAAGTCTGAACATGTCTCTCCCCTTCTAAAGGTGATGCCTAAAGTTATAAAACTTTACACTCTTAAAGGTGACGCTGACCATGCACGGTCAGCTGTATTCTCTGAACGTGTAGCCGCATTTTGTGCAGCGTAGGAACTGGGTTGAGGATTCGTCTGCTCCTCGGGTTTGCACTTGCCAAACGTAAGCTGTATTGTTTCCGCATTTAGGGCATTCGATTCTCACCGTTGGCAGTGTTCGCAATTTCTGTTCTTCTCTTCCTATTACGGCGACTTGTTGCTGGGGATTATGCTGTATTACTTTAGCCACTTTAGGCGTTGCTTTTTCGCTGATTATCTGTTTCTTGTACCCGCATTTTTGACAGACGAAGGTTGGAGTTTCTCTTTTCTCATCTTTACACTTTTTAGGCACGAGGCGGGTTCCGCATTTTGGGCAAAATTCCATTGCTTTAAGCTCCGTCTTCGCTTGTTTCCCCATGCTCAAGGTGTCTTTTAAACTTTTCTAGCCCTTGATTAGCTTGATGTTACAGTGGGGTTATGCCGGAGGCGATTAAGTGGGCAACCCGGAGGGCTTCTGGAATGTTGCTTCTGGTTGAGGTGAGCCTCAAAATTTTTATGGCGTCTTCTAGGCTTATCCCAACAGCCTGCACGTAAATCTTCTCCTTTCCGCCTTTAACCGGCACTTCGACGGGTTCGCCGGCGTTGAGTATGGCTTTCCAGCGTTCCTCGCTTTTTGGGAGGTTTTCTAAAGCCCTTCTAATCTCTTCAAGGTTTGGTTTTTCACGGGTTACGGTTATTACTGGGAGGCTTGTTTTGGCGTTTAGCTCTTTAATGTCTACTACGTTGAAGCCTGCGAAGGTTATTCCATCCAACATTATGACCCTTAACTGTTTGTAGTGGGGTGAGTTTATCACCATGGAGGCTATTTTCCTCGTGGCGTCTGTGCCGTCAACCTTTATTTTGGTGTGCATAACCCCGTCAAACCAGTATCCCCCTCTGAAGACAACGCCTATGACCGGCACAAACCCCTTTGTTCTCGGTTTAAAAACTCCGTCGTCCACGCCTAAAACGCGGATTTCCGGCTTGATAACCCTAAACCTTTTCTGGACCACAATTTACTCCTCTCGTGGCTAGACCATTTAAGGGAGAAACTTGTTATAAGGTTTCGCAGAAAACCTGTCCTTATATTAGACTAAAGTGGGGGGATGCAATGTGGATCTTCTCGTTTACGGTGGAACGGTCGTCACGATGAAGGATGGTAGGATAATCAGGGACGGAGCCGTGGTTGTTGAGGGCGAAGATATCGTGGATGTTGGAAAATCCAGTGAGCTTATGGGTAAATATCCAAGGGGTTATGAGCGGATAGACGCGAGGGGGAAAGTTGTCATTCCAGGGCTTGTTAACACGCATCAGCATGCAGCCATGAGTTTGCTGAGAGGATACGCGGACGACCTGCCCCTACAGGAATGGCTGGAAAAGTGGATTTGGCCCGTTGAGGGCTATATGACTGCAAACGACATTTACGTGGGCGCCCTCTTAACGGCTGTTGAGTCTGTCTTAGGCGGTACAACAACCGTTAACACCATGTACCACTACACGCCCGGCGATAATGAGGCGAAGGCCTTTGCCGAGGCGGGTATGCGGGCTGTTGTTGGGCACGTCTGTTTTTCTTGGCGAAAGGAGGATGACAGGAAAGCCTTGGAAGATTTAGCCAAAAACTGGCACGGCGGGGCGGACGGCCGAATAAGGGTTAGCGTTGACCCTCATGCTCCGTACACCGTTGACCCGGAATACATGCAGGAGCTTAGCGCCCTATGCGGCGAGTTGAACGAGAAATACGGGTCCGAAGCGCCGATTATATGGCATATTCACGTGGCTGAAACAGACGACGAACCGGAGAAAATACGCAAAGCCTTCAACATAAGTTTGAAGGGCGGCGTGATAGAGTACTTAGATTCCTTGGGAGTCTTAGGTAGCCACGTGGTTGCAGCGCACTGTGTGGCCTTAACGGACATGGACATAGCAGTAATGAAGCTTAGAGGGGTGAAGGTGTCCCACAACCCCGTTTCAAACCTAAAGTTGGCTTCGGGCATAAGCTCAGTTCCCAAAATGCTCGAGGAAGGTGTGACGGTTTCGCTTGGTACCGACAGTCCGTGCTCCAACAATTCGGCGGACATGTTTGAGGTTATGAAGATAACGGCTTTGCTTCATAAAGGCGTGAACAAGAACCCTACTTTGATGTCAGCGGCTCAGGTGCTGGCTCTAGCCACCATTGAGGGAGCTAAGGCGCTTTCATGGGACTCTGAGATAGGCTCCATAGAAGTAGGCAAAAAGGCTGACCTGGCAATAATAAACTTTGACAAGCCTCACCTTCGTCCAGTGCACAACGAGGTAAGTCACCTCGTTTATGCGGCTAAAGCCACAGACGTGGAAACAGTGATAGTGAATGGGGAAATAGTTGTGGAGGACAGGCTTCTGACAACTGTGGACTGTGAAGAGGTTATGGAGATGGCTGAAAAGGCGAAAACACGCCTCCTAGAACGGGTAAAACACAACGTTAAATAGTTAAGCCGCAAAATTGCAGGAGGGAGAGATTTGGAGGAATATAAAGTTAAGGACGAAAGCCTAGCCTCGAGAGGCTTTCTCCAAATAGAGTGGGCTTCAAAACACATGCCAGTGCTAAACCAGATTAAGAAGAAGTTCAGCATAGAAAAACCTTTCAAAGGTGTAACGCTTGGCGCTTGCCTCCACGTGACAAAGGAGACAGCAGTTCTCGTTGACGCCTTCCTAGCCGGTGGGGCTGAAGTTGCCTTGTGCGGCTCCAATCCTCTTTCAACACAGGATGAGGTGGCGGCAGCCCTAGCCAAGCTTGGCGTTCATGTTTACGCGTGGCGTGGACAAACAACGGAGGAGTATTACTGGTGCATTGAACGGGTGATAGACCACAAGCCTTTGGTAACATTGGACGATGGAGCAGACCTCGTAAGCACAATTCACGGCAAACGCGCTGACGTGTTGGTTCACGTGAAGGGCGGGACTGAAGAAACCACCACCGGTGTTCTGAGGCTTAAGGCCATGGAAAGAAGCGGCGCCCTTAAATATGCGATCATAGCCGTTAACGACGCGTACACGAAATACCTCTTTGACAACCGTTACGGGACGGGGCAGAGCACAATAGACGGCATTTTAAGAGCCACAAACATCCTTCTGGCTGGCAAAAACTTTGTGGTTTGCGGCTACGGCTGGTGCGGGAGGGGCATAGCTCTAAGGGCCAGAGGCATGGGCGCCAACGTTGTAGTCACGGAAACCAACCCGTTAAGGGCTCTCGAAGCGGTCATGGACGGTTTCCGTGTCACACCTATGGACGAAGCTGCGGCCATAGGCGAAATTTTCGTCACAGCCACGGGCAACATAAATGTTATCCGCAAAGAACACGTGATGAAAATGCGGGACGGAGCAATTTTAGCCAACAGCGGCCACTTCAACGTGGAAATAAACCTGAAAGACCTGGAGGAACTTGCCACTTCTAAAAGGCTGATAAGGCCAAACCTTGAAGAGTACACTTTAAAGGATGGTAGAAGGCTTTACCTTCTCGCCGAGGGAAGGCTTGTAAACCTTGCAGCCGCCGAAGGACACCCGTCGGAGGTTATGGACATGTCCTTTGCAAACCAAGCCCTATGCGTTGAGCATTTAGTTAGGTCTGAAAAGATGCCTCCGAAGGTTTATCCGGTGCCAAGGGAGATAGACGAAGCCGTTGCAAGGCTTAAGCTTGAAGCCATGGGAGTGAAAATAGACACGTTGACAGAGGAGCAGAAAAAATATTTAGCAACTTGGGAAATGGGGACAACTTAGATTCCCACGGTAAACTTTAAAAGGAGACGCAGATACATAGGCTCTATGTATGGTGATATAGATGGTTAGTAAAGATCAAGCCGTAGGTGGAGCAATATTCGTTGTCTGCGTTGTGATAGCCTTTCTCTACGTGGTGACGCTGTTTTACCCCCAGTGGCTCACCTTTCTCGTGAGCGATATTAACGCCATCAAATTCTGGACTGTAGCAATTCCGGTGTTGATAGCATTTGTAGCCGTCATGGCTATAGGCGCATGGATAGGCTGGACCATGGCAACAACACCTCCACCGAAACCTATAGAGGAGATAACGGCCGAAATCGAGGAAAAGAAGGAAGAGGAGAAGGCGGAAGCCAAAGAAGCCGAGGAAAAGAAAGAAGAGAAGAAGACTGAAAGGAAGGCTAAGGGCGAGAAGTAGCTTTAAAAGGACGAATGCAGGACAACTTCACAACGACGGCTATAACAGCACTAGCATCACCGTTTTTGGAGAAAACAAAAACTAACTGAGAGTTTCCTCCCCTTAGGCTGAACTTCAATAAGAATTTATCTCCTAACTCTCAGCATCCCCGTGGATCACTGCAGTAAATTTATTACTTTCCACTTCAATCTGAGTAAACTCCATTTTCAAGCGAAACCTTGAGGTGGGGCAGCAAGCCTTTTTAAGTCTTCTTCGCCCTCAGCGTAGCCGGAGGCTATTAAAATGTCGCCGGCTTGAATTGTAGTGTCAGGCTTAGGTCTTATGCATTTTTCATCCCTTTTGATGGCGAGAACCCACATGCCCGTCTCCTCGGGAATTCTGGCTTCCTTCAAGGTCTTATTAACTAACGGGGAATTTTCAGCCACATGCACGTAGGTTATGGTTTCCTCAGCTTCTTCTATGGCTAGCTTCAAAACTGGGTGAGGTTCAACTCCTCTCAAAACTACTTCGGCTATCTGTGCGGCGGCGTCGGCTATCTTCTCAGCGGCAACACCGAGCCTAACAAGGCCTAGAAAACCTTTAGCTTCCTCCTTTTTGAAGCCGCTGGAGAGAACTAGCAGCTCAAACTCCGTGTGAAGTTCGTCCACACGCTCTTCAAGCCTTGCGACTTCCTCGGCAAGCTCCCTGCTGTTTAAAAGAAGCGCAGAATAGGCGAGATCTATCATTAACTCCGACGTGTCTTTAAGCTCTACAAAACGCCTCACTATTTCCTCAAACTTTTTCTGGCTTCTCTTCGACACATCTACTCCTCCAATTTGTCCAGTTTTCCTTCACACAACGCCATAAGCTCTTTTAACCCTTCGGAAGTCCCCCTTGCAATCAAAACGTCTCCGAATTGAATTTTCTCTTCGGCTTTTGGGTTTATTATCCAATCGTTTTTCCTGTAGATGGCGATTATGTCTATACCCATCCTTGGGGCTAGGTCAAGCTCGTTCAGCGTTTTCCCAACGAGAATGGATTTCTCGTGCACTTTGACTTTCACGAGGTGTTCTTCAACCCTCTCAAAAATCTCGCTTACAATGGGGTGGACGCCTATGTTCCGAATGACTATGGCGGCTATGTCGGCGGCAGCGTCTGAAATTTTATCCGCAGCGCTTGCCACCCTGGAAACCCCCACCAACGCCTCGGCGTCTTCAGCGTCTCTGGCGGCTATCATAGTCATCATTTCAAGTTGGTAGGCTAAGGTGTCTATGCGTTTTTCCAGCTCCAAAACGTCTTCCGCAAGCTCTCTGTCGTTGAAGAGGGCGGCTGAATAGGCGAGGTCTATCATAAGCTCGGAAAGGTTTTTCATTTCACGGAGAAGTTCTCGGACCGGTATGGGCTTATACTCTATTTTCTCGAACGCCATAGCGTCTAGAGCGCTCCGAAACTACACTTTAAACATCTGATATTTTAACCCTTATCCTAACCCGGTCTTTAAACCCAAACCCAGAGGGTTAAGGCGACAAAAAGCGAAATGGTCGTTAAAGTGTCGGCTAAAGAGCTTTCAATCGGAATTAGAAAGTTGTCTGGGTCTAAGCCTTTTTGGAAAGTTATAACTGCCACGGAGTAGGACACCAAGACTATTAAGGCGGCAGCTAAAAAGTTAACCGTAAACAGCAACGTAGTGAACCTTGCAAGGTTTATGGGTGAAAGTTTCCCAGTTATCGTGAGAGCTGAGAAGGAGTAGGCAAAAAACATTATTAGAGAGGCTGTCAAAGCACCTGAAACTTCTGCTAAATGATCTTTTATTGAGGAGAATGACGCCTTCAACGTGCCGAGGGCGAGTTTTGTGGTTGAAGTTGAACCAACAACGGCGCCGACGTCGCCAATAGTGTCGATTAAGGCTGGGTAAACCACGTAAACCGGGTAGGCTTCGTAAATCTCAGATCTCCAGCGTATAAGCTCGTCAACCTTTCCTAAAAATGTCCCGGCGACATTGATTATGAAGGAAACCGTTATGAGGGTCAGTAGGGACTCCTTAAGAGTTTTCGTAAATTCTGGTTCATGGAAGTTTCTGATAACAATGTAAACCGACGCGAAAAGCAACGCTAGACTTACGACCATGAGGAGATAACAGAAGAGGACGTGCATAAGGTATAGATTTAACACTGAAATGTAGATGGCTGTTATTAGGAGGTCTGAAGTAGTGGATTCCACAGGGTACAGAATTATGTCAGGGTCTAAGCCGTGTCTAAAAGAGAGGAAGGAAACCGTTAGGGTTAGCGGAGAAATGACGACTAACGCCAGAGCCATGGTTGCCACGAGCACGTTTATCATACCCCAGAGTTCAGCGGAAAAACCAGCAAATATTGTTATAAAAAACACAGCCACAAATCCCATAAACAGGCTGGCCTCAAAAGTTAGGAAGACAATTGCGTGAAAGAGTAGATAGAAGCTTTTCGTGTTTCCGAAGAAGCAGGGTTGAACGGTGCCTAGGTGAAGAGCTGTGCTCAGTCTCCCACAGAACAAGCCTCCTATAACCCCCCTAACGCTTAAAATCGCAGGGTAAATCACAACACTCCAAGGAACCCGTTCAAAAATCCCCGAATTGTAGGCAAATATGGTTCCAGCGGCTATCCCGAATACGTTAAACGCATAGGCCATCACCGACTGCTTAAGGGTTTTGATGAAAGTTGGTTTGGCATCAACGGTCAAATCCATCGACCCCTCCCTTGAAGTTTTTGAAACAGAACAGTGTTTGAATGTGAAGGTCTACAAAACGTGGAGTTTTGGCATAACCTTTCGGTATGATGTGAATTGGTTAAACACGCTTCGGCACCTGTAATTTTCCGCGCATTGCAGGCCGTTTTCATCACTTTCGCCTTCTTGGCTTCTTCGAGCTTCACTCATGCTCCATGGGCACTCCTTCAGGCACGCTGAAAAGCGTGCCTTCAAACTTCACCTTCACTATCGCTCCAAACCATCAGATGGTTATTAAACACCTTAATTAATTTTTCAACTACGTATCCATAACCGTTTTAATGACTGGAGTTTAAGGCTAAACCAGACATGCAAGGAGTGTGCGGGCAAATGTACGCCGTATGGGTTAAAATCGGCGAGGCAATGCCTTAGATTGAGTTAGAGGGAATATGCAAGACGAAGACGGAAGCCCAGAAAGCGGCAAAGGAAATTCTAAGCAAGATTCAAGTAAAATTGTCAGGGTTAAGGTAAACCAACGAAAGCCGTGGTCATGGCTAAACGTTGAATCGAAACTCAAATTTTGGGCTGTTCCTTTTCGGCTTTAAGCTGCGGGTAACATGTGGCGCATTTACAAGCGTCAAGGGCTGGAAGGTCTTCTTGATGAAGCTTGCATATAACCCCTTCATGTCTTATAGTTGTACATATTTCGCAAAGTTTCTCTATGACGTTTTCGGTCGTGACTTCTTCTCTGGCTAGGGCTTCAGCAAGTTTCGAAATCATCTTCATGGCTTCCGGCGACCGCTCTATTTCGCGGGCTAAAACCGTCCCCCTTTCGCCCTTATAATACTGTGTTATGGCGGCGGGCGTCAACTCCATCTTTTCAGAAGCCTCGATTTTTCGCATGTTATGCTTCTCTATGAGCTCTCTGGTTACAAGCACTCTTATGGCTGGCAGGAGGTATTTCACGACGACAACACATGGAGGCTTCATTTTGTTCCCGTGTTGTTTTTGGCGTTAAATTTATATATATTTTTAACGGTGTTAAATGTTGTTTAACGATGTTAAACGTGTTCCAAACAAACCTCCAAACACACCTCGTGGAGCTGGAACAGCTACACCCTCACGAAGAGGTGGACCCAGACCGCTTAAGAGAGCTAATCCAACAAATAGCCTCAGACGGTGTCTTAAAGTATGCAATAGTCGCAGACCGCAAGACAAAAGTCATCCTTGATGGTGAACACCGCTATACTGTGTTAAAAAGCCTTGGATGCAGGAGGATACCAGTCGTATATGTGGACTATGATTCGCCGGACATTATAGTTCAAGCGTGGAAGGAAAACTGCCGCCTTACAAAGCGGGACGTGGTCGAAGCCGCCTTATCGGGGAAAAGGCTTCCGCCTAAAACTTCGCGGCATATGATAAGGAACAGCGATGTCCTAGTGCATATTTCAGCCATAGAACAGAAGGTAGACGTCCCTCTGGAGGTTTTGAAAAGCGAACTCGCATATGTACCGCTAGAAATGGTTAAAACCGCTATGCACGTGGATTTAAAAGACGTTCTCCCATTTTACTCTAGATTCTTGAAAACGGAAACTGCCGACACTCCACTGGTTTTGGATAAGAAAACGAAGGTTTTGCTTTACTGCTATGAAGCGTTCCAAGCCCTGGAACTGCTTTCTGCTAAAAAGGTTCCAGCTTTCAAAGTTGACATAAACAAAGTTGAAGTTAAAACAGCGGAAGGCTTAACGAAGGAGACTATTATTAAGGCAGCTATTGAAGGTGTAAAGCTTCCGCCCAAAAGCTTTACTATCATGGGCGGAGAGGTTAAGATAAGCGTCCCGCTGAAAAAGCTTCAGGGGACGGAGAGACATGATGTAAAAACGTTAAGAGTTTACAGCGGGAGTCTTGAGCTGCTTTTAAAGGGTTGGCCGACACCCCTAGTCAAGCTGAATTCGCTTTCCACAAACAGTAGAAGTGTTTGGGCGAAGCTTGAATGCTACAACCCCTTCAGCAACAGCGTCAAAGACAGAATAGCCTGGTATATGATTAAGGAGGCGATGGAGAAGGGCGAGTTTAAACACGTTTTGTATGAAGCAACATCCACAAACACTGGAATAGCCTTGACTTCGATAGCAAACATTTTTGGAGCCAAGACGAAGGTTTACGTTCCCATGACCGTGCAGAGGGCAAGCGACATCTACCTAAACGTTCTTGGAGCCGAAGTTGTGAGATTGCCCGTAAGCCTAACAGTTGAAGCCATAAGCCATGTGGATGCCGAAGCAAAAGCCCATGAAGCGGCTCACTTAAATCAGTTTGAAAACGATGCTAACTTCAAAGCCCACTTAAAACACACGGCAAGGGAAATAGACCAGCAGCTGGTGAGTCTGGGCTTAGAACCAACATGCATAATTGGAGGGCTAGGCACTTCTGGACACATGAGCGCCATATCCCTATACTTCAAAACCAAATATGGCGACAAAGTCAAAATTGTAGGGGTCCAACCGGCACAAAACGAAGTGATCCCCGGCATAAGAAGGATTGAAACAGGTATGAAGTGGATTCAATGGATAACATTAGACCAAATAGTAGACGTATCGCAGCGTGAAGCCACAGAAGCGGCCATAAATATTGCAAGAAAAGAGGGCCTCCTGGTGGGGCTAAGTTCAGGCGCAGTCGTCCACGTCTTCCAGAAGATAGCCCAAGAGAAGGGTGTATACGTCCTAATTTTTCCGGACAGCGGATACAAGTACGCCGAACAGTTCGAAAAATACCTTAAAAACGAGTTTCCCAACGGGCAAAATTGACGCTAAACCGCCGTTAAGTCCGCTTTTGTCGCGTTTCACGTTCTCTATCTATTCTCTCCATAAGAGCATTAAGGGCTTTAGCTTTCACCCTAAACTCCTTTGGCGAAACTGTGAGCCTCGCTGGGCAAAGTTCGTCTAACGTCACGCCTTCCCCCTCCACATAAACAACGGGATAAAGGCGGCAACCCAAAGGCCTAAAAGGGTAAACCCTGCAAAGCTTCTCCGAGGGATTGAAAAAATAACACCAGCCATCCACGTTCTTCAGGCGTGGGACACCATCACGAACCACTATAAAATCTTCCGGCGTGTAGCCGGCATTCACAAGCCTTTTAACATCGTCTTCCGAAAGCTCCATCTCAGTGTTCCGGCAGCATCTCCCACAACGCAGGCAACGCAACCGCACCATCCTCCGACGCTAAAAATGTTGGCGCTGAAAGTGGGGTTCCCACGCTCAGGTTCGAATCTCCGCGGCTCCTTTTAAGCTTTCAGGAAACTCTACTTTTGAGACGTCAGCTTCAGCGGAGATCTACAAGGGAAAGCTTAGGCAGTATAGGAGGAGTATTGGAAACCTTAGAATGGGGATTTGGGCCCTACGCTTCCTCGACCATCTGGCGGCGTTGGGGCTTTCAAAGGCTGGGGTGTCAAAGTACGCGAGTCACCTCCGCCCTTGTTAAGGGTTGCAGACTTTGACTCGCAAAAGCGTCAAGGCAGGACGTGGAAAAGGTTGTGGCGTGGATTAACAGCCAGCCTTATAGGGAGTGGACTAAACACGACAAGAAGCTTGTTTTGAGGAAGCTCGTTCAATACGCGAAGTTCTGGAGCCGTGCTAGGGATGTGCCATTCCTAAGGAGGTAAAATGGGTTAGGTTGAACGTGTCAGGTAAGGATGTGAGGGTTACTTCGACAAGCTTCTGAAGGCTGAGGATTTCAAGGCTCTTGTTAAAGCTGCCGAGAACGGCAGGGACAAGGCTCTTTTGTATGTGCTCTTCGAGGCAGCCCTTAGGCCTGGAGAACTTCTGAAAATGGATGTTGGAAGCGTCGATTTTAAGGACGGCTACTGCCTTATCTCAGTCAACGGGAAAATGGGCGTGAAGCGCATACCCCTTGTGGTATCCTTTAAACCTCCTCCTCGAATGGCTTGAGGAGCACCCTGACAGAGCAAACCCGAACGGCTCTATGGACTTCAACCAATCGTAAAGGCGTGAGGATCAGCTACCGGCGATTCCGTTACATGATCAAGAGGATCGCTAGAAAGCGGGGTTGAAGGCCGGCGTTTGGCCCTACCTTTTCAGGCACTCCATGCTGACGGAGCTCTCTAAAAGTCTTCACTGAGGCGAAGCTTGAACAGTACGCGGGCTGGATACACGGAAGCAAGATGGCTAAACAATACGTTCACTTCTCAGCAAGGGATTTGGAGGCTGTTCTTGAGCTTCATGGCCTTAAAAAGTCTGAGGCAACAGATGGACTGCCTAAGCTTGTTGAATGCCCACGCTGTGGAAATAAGAACCCGCCTGGCAGCGTTAGGTGCGGTTTAGCCAGCTTGGAAAGGCAAGGCTTCATTGTCAAGATAAAAGCCCATCAAAAGGCGGGAAAGACCAGCCTTCGCCTACTCCTCACCTCCATCAACAGAAATACACTTAAGTCTATCTATTTTGGAACTGCTAACTACGACGTTGCCGCCACACCAGGTGTAGTTTGACAATCAAGGCGAAGGATATATACGTTCTTCAGCAACATGCCATGAAGAAAGAATAAAAGAAGCCTGCGAAAGGTTGAAGAAACTATACCCTGGAGCCCAATTACTTCATAGCGCGAAGTTTCAATGTTTTTGAAGGTATACCAGTTTGGGGGTATTTCCAGCCAGTGCAACTTTTCCCTTGTAAATTATGAAGACGCCTTCCACTCCCTTTATGTGAAAAGCTTTTTTAACACCGTTTCTTATTGCTTGATCCACATCGCTCCCCCGAACAACATTGCATACCGCCGTGGCGGCAGCATCCGCCAGGCTTGCATTTCCAGCAAAAATGGTTACGGATTCAGCCTCTCCGAAACTTAAAGCATGCCCGTAAACGCCAGAACTGGTGGCTATGCCTCTGGGAAACTTTTCAATTCTGAAACCAAGCCTTCCGGATAAAGGAGAATCGCCCGCTAAAAGTGCAACATCCACAGGGGTTTCAGATACAGCTGCTACTTCTCCACCGTTTTCGATTATTGCTGTTTTCGCTCCCACCGAAAGCATAGCTTCAACAGCTAGGTCGGCAAGGGCGCCTGCAACAGAGGCCATAGGCCCAACCCCAGCTTTCGCGGAAGCGGAAGCCATCAACCGAACAATTCTTGGCCCGTCAACAACCTTTAACGGCTTTAGGGAATAAAGGAATTCTTCATGCGTTCTGATGTAGGATTCCAATTGCTCGCGGTGATGGGTGATGGCGCATTCAGCTGCCTTAATGGCTTCCTTTTTGTCAGCTATTACCGTGCAGGCGGTCTCTTTAATGCTAAACCTCTTTCTAATTAGAGCTTTGACTGAGCTTGTCTTCAACGTATCGCCCTCCTTGGACAGCCTATAATTGGCAAACATTCCTCGCAGTTTACACACTTCGTTATGTCCACTTGAATTTTTCCGTCTACTTTTTTGAACGCCTCATAGGGGCAGAGAGCAACGCATAGCGAACAGAGAACACATTTATCCTCTATCCATTTTCTCGGCATTCAGTGTTACACCATCTTCATGTGGTGATATTCTACATTCAGGGGAAGTCTCTCAACGGGTTCTGTTAGGAAAAACATGCCTTCGCTGATCCACTTCTTAAGCTCAACCATTATTTTCCTAGCAATTTCAATGCTGGAAGTGCAGGCCGTTTTCGCCGTTCGGCCTCTAATCTCAACTTTTCCGGACTTTAGCTCTGCATAACTAACTATCTGAACCACTGGTCTATCTCGACTCCGCACCCCGTAGTCCACTACCTTTACGTAGATCTCCCTATCTCTAATCGCGACATTTTTAGCTAATTCCTCGTCAATAATCGGTATTGGAACCCCTATGCCCACGTAAAGTGTTACGCCATAATTGTGGAAGGTTGCGCCTTTTAGATATTCGGGTTTCATTTTTTTCAAGTCACCTTTGACCATTATCGTTCCAGCTTCATTTTTGGGGTCATGCTGGGTGCCTTCACCAATCACGTAGCCGACCCCGCCGCCGAGGAAAATTCTGGATCCAACGCCTATTGTTCTATATGTTGGATCATTAACCAGCGGGTTTAGCTCGCCGCACCCAGCGTAGTTCACGTTGCCGTAATTTGGAAGGAGAATTCCCATATACGTGTAAAGCGTTTGAGCAGTGCTGTTTGTTGCAGCGTTATACTTTTGATAGCAGTTTCTAGGATTGCAAAGTATTGCTTGATTCAATTCGTGAATTGTGAACTTTTTCTCCAAAACCTTTCTTGGGTAGCAGTCCGTCCCATATGCCACCGCTTTAAGCTCTATCTCCTTGCCAGCAACCAAATCCTCAATAACATGCCCACCGCCGTATTCAAATCCTCTGGTACAGCTCATCTTTGTGGCGCCAATGTAACAGTCTACAGCTGCGTTTCCATGGTAGGCTTCAACATCGTTAAGCCAAACTTTCTCCATTTTGATTGGGGGTTCACTATGCCCGAAGTTCAGAAACGCCCCCGAAGAACACATTGGCCCAAAAGTTGCGGTTGTTACCACATCTACCTCCTCAAAAGCTTTCCTTACGCCGCTGCTTTCAATTAGCGCCTTCATCTCTTCAACTGTTAAAACTTGTACGTCCCCGCGCTTGATTTTCTCGTTGATTTCCGCGATAGTTCTATGTCTCAGCTCCACATACCTCCGAACTTCTAAGGAAACAAATTCCGTACTAAAGTACTTTTTTGAAAAAAATATTCCAAAAAGAATACAGCTTTATGGGAAATTTTGAGAATATGCTGCCGCCCTTAGATGAGGTGGCCAGAAAGAGGAGAATGTTGGGTTTAACCCAAAAACAGCTGGCAAAAATTGCGGGCGTAAGCCAATCATTCATAGCCAAAATTGAG
>Ga0209225_1002215_pt1 | contig 17738 bp, 19 predicted proteins | sample WasSprMetagenome_FD_184732 | JGI IMG/M metagenome (GOLD analysis project Ga0209225, IMG submission 184732) | Sulfidic aquatic microbial communities from Washburn Spring, Yellowstone National Park, USA - WS (SPAdes) (version 3) | ecosystem: Environmental > Aquatic > Thermal springs > Hot (42-90C)...
ATATTAAGCAAGCTTGCGTCGTTGATCAACAACGTACCCGCGGCGAGCGCGCACACCATAGCGAGGAGCGTCAACGGGGAGTTGACGATCGGCCGCATCAGGACCTTGAAGGCCAACGTGTTGGGGGTCAAGTATGAAATCAGCGTGGCCGACGGCGACGTCAGAGTGGACGTCCACGACCCGCTGAGCAGGGAAGAAGATTACTCCAGGCTCTTGCTCTACTTAATCAACGCCCTCGAGAGGGCCCTACAGGGGAAGCTGGCAACACCAAAGAAGCTCGTAAGTTTGGTCCAGCTCGCTGGAGGACAGGCGGCTAAGCTCTACGAGAAGAAAGCCATAGACTTCTTGACCATCGAGATGGACGGGTCGACGCTCGAGGGGGTGCGCAAGGCAGTCGAGGACATAGGAGGGGTGGTGGTCGAGCACTTGAACGCCACTTGGAGCTTCGAGGTGACGCCCTTAAACGGAGTGAGGATAAGGGTGTCGTTCTGGCAGGGAGAGGAGAACGTGCCCTCGGGTGCGTCGGTGCTGGTGGGGCAGGAGGTCGAGGAGGTCGGCGTCCCGATAGAGGAGCTGGTGACGATGATAGAGATGACGATAAACAGGTTCGTGTTGTTCTACAGGAAGGAGACGGGAAGGCGACCGAAGCTCTTCTACTCGTTGTACTTCTAAGCTGCGCCTCACGTCGCCTCGGCGCCCCTCCTCAGCGCGATCCTCGCCGTGACCACCTTCTCAGAGCTAAAGAACTTCGTAGCTATGGAGAGGACCAGAACTGTGAAGGCGACGTTGTACAATATCCCGAGCAATGGAGTGAGATAATCGCCCACGAACACGGCCTTCGCGGCTATCATCGGGTGCGAGAACGGGATCACGTATAGGAGTATCTGTAAGCCCAAGGGCAACGCCGAGACGTCGGCATACATCAAGAGAAACGCTGGTATTAGTATTGGAATGAATATTAGGCCGAAGAGGCTTTGCGCGCTCCTGACGTCCTGGGCGTAGGCGCCGATGAGCAGGGACAATGCCAGCAGGGAAATTAGGGAGAGGAAGAGCGACGTCGCGAGGACCAAGTAGCCCTCTACCGGAACGCTCAAAGAGGCTCCGCTGGGCGAGACCTGCTGAACCGGTAAAAAGACCGCCATGTAGTAGCTGAAGCCAGCTACGTAAGCGAGGACCGCAAGGGCAGCGACAATAGTCGAGCCCACGAGCTTCCCCCAAAGCACCGTGACCCTCTTGACGGGCAACGTGAGTAACGTTTCAAGGGTCTTCTCCTCTTTTTCGATAGCGATCGACGTGACGGCCGTTTGAGAAGCCAGCACCATTATTATCAACATCATAATCGGCATTGTAAACGATTGGGCAATGGCAGAGGAGACGAAGCGCTCTGGCGGCGCGTCGACCACTTCCCCCTTGAACACTGTCCTGCTCTCGACGATTAACGGGTTCAAAACGTTGGTCGCGTTGAGCCCGGGCGCGTAAGCACCGATTATGACCGTGGAGAGGGCTCTCGAGATGTAGCTCAATGCCCCGCTTAGAGCGCCTTGCACTCCGCTCTCGCTCATGCTGAGTGACTTTACGACTACGTAGAGCTCCACATTTCCTCGAAGCCCTTTGCTCAAGTTTTCGCCGAAGCCATCGGGTATCCTTATGATGGCTCTAGCGTCTTGAGCAAGGGCGTTGTCCATCCAGTTCGCTCCCTCGACGTCCACGAGGATCACGTTGGGCATGCGACTCAAGACGTCCTTCACCAAGGAGGAGTATTGAGAGTGATCTTCGTCCACGAGGGCGACACGGATACTTGCGAGTTCCTTCTGGGCGGACTCCATGGCTATCGAGGACAACCCACCCATCAACGGGAAGATTAGGAGCGGTACCAGTATCACGCCCACGAGTATTCTGGGGTCCCTCACGAGTTCCTTGATCTCCTTGAGCACTATGGCCTTGAAGTGCCTAGCCAATCCTCGCCACCTTCGCGAAGACCTCCTCGAGGTTCTCGGCCCCGTAAGCCTCTTTGAGCTCGCGCGGAGAGCCCTCCGCCACTATCCTGCCGTCGTGTATGAGGGCGACCTTGTCGCATAGGAACTCGACTTCGAGCATGTTGTGGCTTGAGAGCACGACCGTCAGGCCGCGTTGCTTCGCGTATTCCCTGATCATCCTCCTCACGTGGTGCGCGTGTAGGACGTCAAGCCCACTGGTTGGCTCGTCGAGTATCGCGAGCTTGGGCCTGACCATCAACACCCTGGCGAGCAGAAGCCTCCTCCTCATGCCTTTGCTGTACGTCGAAGTCCTGTCCCTGATCCTGTCGCCTAGGCCAGCTATTCTCAACCCCTCATCGATTATCTTCCTGAGCTCCTCCTCGTCCTTGGCGTAGAGGCTGGCCATGAACTCCAAGTACTCGAGCCCCGTCAGGCGGGGGTAAACCCCCGCCTCCTCAGGGAGGTAGCTGATTATCCTCCTGACCTCCTCGGCGTCCTTCACAACGTCCAGCCCGAAGACCTCTACGACTCCGCTAGAGGGGACGAGCAACGTGGCTAGTATCCTCAGCATGGTGGTCTTGCCGGCGCCATTGGGCCCTATCAGCCCGAAGACCTCCCCCCTCTCGACGTTGAAGCTGATGCCCTTGAGGACCATTTTCTTGCCGAAGTACTTGACTAGGTTGGAGACTCTAACAGCCATAAGACCTGGGATAACCCGCGACGAGAGCCTGTTAAAATCTTTGCGTTTCGGCCGTTCTGGTCTAGCATTAACTTTCATCCCTTCAACCTCACCGCTATGGGTTCATAGGTTGCTTTCAGGGAGAACGGGACTTCCCTCGTCCTGAGCATGTTTATGCAAGCCGTCACGTCTCTATCGTTCTCGTATCCACACTCACACTTCACAAGCCTGCGCCCATTCGATGCTAATCTTCCACCACACACCGGGCACACAGGCTAGTATCCCTCGGGCTGACGTAAACGACTGGCAGGCCTTCGAGCTTAGCCTTCTACTCCACGTAGAACTGCAACCTCCTGAAGTCCCAGCTGTGCAACCTCCCGTTGAGCTTCCTTCCATATCTTATGCATTCTCTAATCCCCTTCAAGTCCTCCATTATTACCCCGAAGCCAGTCGCTTCGCGAAGTCCACGATCGCCCTCGAGATCCTGATGCCGTCCCCGTAGAACTTGTAGAGTTGTGGATCAAGTTGCATGGACAGCTTCTTGGCCATCGGCTTGCCCTCTCTACGCTTCTTCCTGTAAGTCTTGAGCATCGCCAGCGCTATCTTGCAAGCCGAATGGCAGAAGTGCGTGGAGTAGCTCCATCTGCGCTTCCACTCCTCGTAGACGCCCTTCCTGAGCTTGGCGTAGGAGGTTATTCGCCTCTTGTAGGCGTAGTCGATACAGAAGTTCACCACGTCTCTGAAGTCCTCTAGGAGCTTTCTGCTTTCCTCGTTTGGCTCGTAGCCGAACGGGACCCCTAGTACGCACTCCACGTAAGCCGCGCAACAGAGTATACACTAAAGGTTAATAGACTTAATGCTGGGGGAAACAGCTCCCAAGCCCTACGCTTAAAACAGCTTTGACAGCTCTCTTAGAGGCTCGACAGGATTCTGTGTTGAGACCGCTGTTGCCGATTTCTGACCCTCGATTCGTGAGACAGATGTACTGATGTACTCATCGTTAGCCAAGGATCCTCACCTCTTAGAGGCTAGTTCTAAATCACGGCGCTCCACCTCAGTCGCTGTCGGCCCTCGGCGCATTCGTGGAACAGTTTATCAAGGAGTGAGCCGCATTGGGAGTGTGAAGCCTATGTCGAGCGAGGAGAAGATCCGTGCTTTCTTGGACAAGCGCAACGTCTTCGCGGTGGTAGGGGCCAGCCGCGACCCTCAGAAGTACGGCCACCAGGTGTACAGAGACCTAAAGAGCGCTGGCTATAAGGTGTACCCGGTGAACCCGAGCACCCAAGAGGTTCTGGGCGACAGGTGCTATCCAGACCTAAAAGAGCTCCCGGAAAAGCCCGACGTCGTCGTGACGGTTGTCCCTCCGCAAGTGACCGAACAAGTCGTCAGGACCTGCAAGGAGCTTGGGATAAAGAAGGTGTGGATGCAGCCGGGCTCTGAGTCAGAGGAAGCGGTGAAGTATTGCGAAGATAACGACTTGGAGGTTATTTACAACATGTGTGTGATGGTCGAAAGGAAGAGAAGGTAATGGTCACTTAAGAGGATTAAGACTTAGCGCAAATACTCTAGTGCTTTGCAATGAAGCCTCTTAACACAAATCAAAGCATCCTTTGTGCCATGAGATTAATGCCTTTGTCCATTTTGCCTTTGACGTTTGATTCAGTATCTAGCCACACCCGATGAGAAATTTATAAGTTTGCATTAAGTTTTGGGTTATAGATTATGCCTTTTAAGACCATAACCATCACGCTCAAGGCCTACGAGACGTTGTTAAAGCTCAAGAGGCCGGGGGAGAGCTTTTCAGACGTCATTCTTAGGTTGGCAAGGGGGTTCCTGACATTTTAGAACTAGCAGGGGCTTGGAGCGACGTTACTCAAGAGGAGGCCGAAGGCATTTTAAAGAGCATCAGAGAGGCTTGGGCCTCATGGAAGCCCCAGCGAGAAAGATAGTGTTGGACACCGACGTCCTCATAAACTTCTTGAGAGGGTCGAGGAGCGGAGTCAACTTCATTAAAAGGCTTAAAGCGGAAGGGGCAGAGCTTCTGACGACGTCTATCAACATTTTCGAGCTGGCTTGGGGGCTTACAAGATCGGCAGGGTCAAGATCGAGACTATCTCTAACTTAGCAAGGGCCTTGGACGTCCTAAGTCTGTCCGAGAAGGGAGGCCTTGAGGGCTGGCGAGGAAATGGGTATCTTGAGTCCATAGGAGTGCCCATAGACTTGAGAGATGTGCTCATCGGAGTTGTGACGAGGGAGAACGGAGCATCGATAGCTACTGGAAACGCGAAGCACTTTAAAAGAATTAGGGGCTTGACAGTCATCGAGTACAAGAGGGATCGTGAAATCTCTTAGAAATCTTCGGTTTTTCAAAAATTCACTCGGGCGATCACGTGTACGAGTGATGACACGTGACTTTCTTTCTAACTTCAATAACAGATAGATGTTTGCCGAAAATATGTTTAGTGCGGCCGCCGGGATTTGAACCCGGGTCCGCAGCGTGGCAGGCTGCCGTCCTAGTCCAGGCTAGACTACGGCCGCCCCTTCTCTACATCGAGAGGGTAGATTATAGGTTTTTCTTCGAATCCCTTAGTAGCTCCTCTATCTTCGACAAGTGCCTCGAGAGGTAGACCGCTTGGCTTGAAACCTCCATCAACTTTCCTCTCTCTACTACTAGGTGCCTTATCCTCACATCGGCCTGCGCTATCCTCTTCGCCTGCTCCGCGACTACGTGCAACTGCGTGCAGTGAGGTGAGCCATCCATCGTCAGTATCGTTATCGAGGAAGGTCTCACGTAAGCAATTATCGTGGCCAACTTAAAGCCTACTTTGTCCAAGTGCTCCTCGCTCATGCACACAGCGAGCGCCGTCTTCTCCTTAGCCACTTCCTCGAAGACATTCAGGTGCTCTGTCGGTAAGCACTTGCTGTAGATTAGTAAGTCCTTCCCCCTTAAAAGAGGGCTCGTGACGCTTACAGACATTAACTCCAGTCCTCTTTGCATGAAGTTATTTATGTCTGCTAGACGAATAAAACGTTCACCACAGTCTTGGGGCATGACGATGTCCAAGAGGAGCGTCGTCGCCCTAACGCTGTCCATGTTCCTCATAACCACGTCCATGGGCATAGCGAACCCAGCGGTCCCGCTCTACGCCAAGGACCTAGGGGCCACGTACACCGACCTGGGCCTGATAGGCGTGGCTTGGTCAGCGCCCTACTGCTTCTTCCCCGTGCTCGCCGGGCTCTGGAGCGATAGGGTAGGCAGACTGAAGGTCTTCCTCGTGGGGGTGTTAACGAGCGTCGTGGTGCCGCTACTCCTCTTGGCCTCTAAGTCACCCCTAGACATAGCGCTCGTAAGACTCTTCCACGGCGTGGGCCTGTCGTTTCTATGGGTCCCGGGAGAGGCCCTAATATCCGACGTGACCAAGGAGGACGAGAGGGCTAGGCAGCTGGGCCTCTTCAACGCCTCGTGGGCCATGGGCTACTTCATCGGGCCTATGATAAGCGCCTCCATCGTAGAGCGAGTGGGCTACACCGGTGTCTTCTGGACCTCCTTCTACGTGGGCTTAGCATCGCCACTGGCGCTCTTGTTGGCCGAGGGTGACGTTAAGCCGGGCCGGACGGCGGGGGGCGACGTGATGAGCCGCGTAAAGGAGATCCTCTCCAAGGGCTCGGCCCTCTACTTGGCGGTGACGTCGTCCAGCATAGTCATATCGATAATTTACAGCGTCTACCCGGCCTACCTCCGAGAGCTGCGCTTCACGGACTCCGAGGTGTCGCTCGTGGTGGGCGCGGTGGCCGCGGCGAGAGCTGCGGGCTTCTGGTCCACGACGGTCATCCCAGGCCTTAGCGAGAGGAGGGCAGTTTACTCCGGGCTATCTCTTCAAACGATGGCCTCGCTCTTCATGGTCCTCGCCCGCGACTTTGCCTCAGCGGCTTTGGCCGTGGCTATGGTCGGCTACGCTATTGGTATCCTCGTGCCGGCGTCCACTTCGGCCATCTCTAGGACGCTCGGCAGAGAGTTCGGCCTGCCCCTCGGGATGATGGAGTCCATGTTCGGGATTGGATGGGTCGTGGGCCCCGGGGTCGGCGGCGTCTTGGCCGATTACTCCTCGTGGAGCCCTTCTCCGTACCTGTTCATGGCCCTCGTGAGCGCGACCTCGCTGGCCTACTTCGTTGCGAAATCTAGGTGGCGAGTGGAAGATTGATATGTCCCCCTACGCCCTGTCATTGCGTGAGCTTGGCTAAGCGGATCGACCACACGAACGTGAGGCCGGACGCCACGTTTCGCGACATCCAAGAGCTCTGTAGGGAGGCCCTCGAGCTCGATGTTAGGGCCGTGTGCGTCAACCCCTGCTACGTCAGCTACGCCAAAAAGCTCGTCGGGGACGAGCTATTGGTGTGCGCCGCAATAGACCTGCCCTTCGGCTCCTCCAAGATGGAGGTCAAGAGGAGGGCTGTCGAGGAGGCCATAGCCGACGGGGCCGACGAGGTGGACTACGTGGTGAACATAGGGATGCTGAAGGGCGGCTTCTTGGACTACGTCGTGCGAGAGGCGCGCGAGGTGCTCAAGGGAGCTGGCGACCGCGTGGTCAAGGCGATAATCGAGGTGGGATACTTGACTGTCGAAGAGATGGAATCGGTGGCGGTGAGGCTGGCTGAGGCCGGCGTCCACTACGTGAAGACGTGCACTGGCTACGGGCCTAGAGGAGTGACAGTAGAGGACGTCTTCGTGCTGAAGAGGGCCTTAAGGGGGAGGGCCGGGATTAAGGCGGCTGGAGGGGTAAGGGACTTGCGGACGGTGCAAGCGCTCATCGACGCTGGGGCGGACATAATAGGGACAAGCGCCGCGAGGCGCATTTTAAGGCCCTAAAGGCTAAGACTTGCTCTGAACAATTGGTGCGTACAGCTCTCAGCGGCTAACATCCGCGGAGTCCTTACCTTGCATTCCCTCGACATGTGTGCAAGGAGCTATTGAAGTATATCACGCAACGAGGGTTGCGTGGTAACGTAAGTTACAACTGAAAGCCTCGCACTTCAGGGCGGGGAGGAGGTCAGGAATCGAAAGTTCTCGTGGTCAGGGCAAAGTGCGTGCACAGAATTGAACGCCAGCTTTATGCTCGCCTGAATTCTGCTAACACGCTTGTGTCGTCCATAAATATACGTATATAGCTGAGCCAGCTCGTCTTTTGTGACGTAGTATACCATCTCGTCCGCTTAGACTTCTAACTTTCCGTAAACTCGCCGAACTTCACCGTCACGCGCATAAAGATTGCTTGGTCATAAACCATTCCGGCGTACAAACTTTTATAGCCGGACACATGACAGAACGGCTGGTTACGCAAAGGGGGTCGCTAAGGTGCCACCTTCCTACGCGGGCGATGAGCTGGCATCAGCGCTTAGAAGCATTGTTGGGGATAAGTACTTCTTGGATGAGCCCACAGCAATGATACCATATGTAAGAGACTCTGGGATATTTGAAGGGGTTCCCCCTAGCTTCGTCGTCAGACCTGGTAGTGTAGAGGAGGTCATCGAAGTAATCAAAGTTGCCAACAAGTATAAAGTCCCCATAAGGATCAGGGGCGGGGGATCTAGCTACACCGCAGCGGTCTTGCCTCAAGAACGTAGGGAAATATTGCTCGATACGACACGTTTGAATAGAATAATAGAGATCGATGAGGAGTCGAATTCCGTGACGGTTGAAGCGGGCATCAACTGGAGTAAATTATTGTACGAGTTGAAGAAGCGAGGCTTGATGACTTTCGGAGGCCCTGGGTCCCTGTATACCGCTACCGTTGGGGGATCAGTCTCTTGCGCGAGTTTAGGTGCGGGCATGTCAAAATATGGTGGCATAGGCGACTGGATTCTAGGCCTTCAAGTGGTACTGCCTACCGGCGAGGTCATCAGGACAGGATCAGGGATAAACCCATTTGCCAAGAAATTCTGCAGGTACGGATTAGGTCCTGACTTGACGGGGCTCTTCGTCGGCGATCACGGAATTTTTGGGGTTAAGACCGAGGTGACACTTAGGACGTATCTGTTGCCAGAGGTCACGGGAGAGGTGGAGTACGCATTTCAAAGCGAGGAAGATGCCTTCAACGCGTTCCGTGAGATGGCCAACGTAAATGAGATGGCGGATACGTTGAGACTTTACGACGCCGATTGGGTGAGAGGGGTCTCGAGGAGCTTTCACTATTTAGAAGGTGCGAAATCATTAGTTCTGGGTTACATAAGTACCTATAGCAATAAACTCTATGAAGCCCAAAAGGAATTGTTCGACGCGATCGCTCGAAAGCATGGAGGTAGGGAGACGGAAGGAAAATACGCGAAATATGTACACGAAACGCACCATGACTCCTATTATTTAATAAGAAGGACTCATGGGATCGCTATAAGCGCTTATGGTCAGGCGCCGCTGGGAAGGGTCCTTGAAATCATAAAATCGTATAGAAAGTTTCTCCGGGACAACCAGGAGGTGGTGAAGAATTACACGAGTTACGCTGGCATAATGGTCACTCTCGTCTCCAAAAGGCATGCTAATGTATATCTCGCAATCTTCTTTCCTTGGCACCTTGACTCAGACCCTAAGGCGAGGCAAACCATACTTGGGTTCTGGGATAGATGCATCGACTTCTTCATCGAACAGGGAGGGATCCACTATTGGGTGGGAAAGCTTATAGGTGATAGGATCTACTTGAAGGTGCCGAAGGTGCAACATGATTTTCTTAAAACCTTGAAAAAGGCCCTTGATCCAAATTGCATACTAAACCCTGGGCTCTTCCTCATCACGAGGGAAGGACCGTGAGCGCGCGGAACTTAGAAAAATACAAGGATTATGTCTACAGTTGCCTTAGATGTGGGTCGTGTAGAGACGCGTATTACGTTCAAGAAAACACCTTCCTCATATGCCCTGTCAGAGAACTCACGGGTGGCTTTGACGTATACTACGCTAGGGGCAAGATGATGTTAGCGAGAAAGTATCTAGAAGGCGCGATAAAGCCAAGCGAAGAACTGATGAGATACATCTACATGTGCACGACGTGTGCAAATTGCAGGGAGCATTGCAGGATTTCGATGAATTTGCCGGGACGTAAAACCATATTGGACCAGATAGCGGTCATCGAGGCTTTTAGAGCAGACCTCGTGGAGCAGGGCTTTTGCCCACCCAAGATAAAGGCATTTGCCGAGAGCATCCGTAAGAACTACAACCCCTACCATGAGAAACACTCCGAAAGGACTCTATGGATGGTCAAAGAGGTGAGGCTTCCCGAAAAAGCGGACATCCTATACTTTGTCGGTTGTACCTCCTCTTACAGAAGGAAGGAAATAGCTCAAAACACCCTTGACATCCTACTTAAGGTAAACGTGAACTTTACGATATCGCCTAATGAATGGTGCTGTGGATCGCCCGCCCTAAGAACCGGATGGGTCGATGTAGCAAAGGAAATGGCGCGACACAATATTGAGCTGATAGAGTCGATAGGCGCGAAGACCGTCGTAACTTCCTGTGCAGGTTGCTACAGGACATTAAAATTAGACTATCCCCGACTCGTAGGCAAGCCAGGTTTCGAAGTGCTCCATACGACAGAGCTCCTTCAGAGGCTTATTGGGGAAGGCAAGATAACATTCAGGGACGTGAACGCATCGGAGAAGATGATCGTAACCTACCACGATCCCTGCCACCTAGGCAGGCATGTAGGGATTTACGATCCGCCAAGGGAAGTTTTAAAGAGCCTACCCTTTGTAGAGCTAGTCGAAATGCGAAGGACCCGTTCCGGTTCTTGGTGCTGCGGGTCGGGTGGCGGCTTTAAGTCGGCCTTCGGAGATCTGGCAGTCCAGCTAGCAGAGGAGAGGCTCCGCGAAGCGCGAGAAACAGGCGCTAAAGCCCTCGTTACCTCTTGTCCCTTCTGTGTGCATAACTTCCTCGATGCTAAATTCTCGATGGAGAAGAGAGGCGAAAGGGTGCCCGACATCTACGACATAGTTCAGCTCGTCTCAAAGGTACTATAGATAACAATCCGACAACCACTTACTATGATTTTTACGACAGTTCACTGAAACCCTCAAGGCGCGCTTCCTTGAGAAAATTTTTAAGTTAAATGAAGGGGAAATAAGGAGAGGTGATTTTACTTGAGCACCGGAAAAGACATCTACGTTTCGCCGTACAACTTCATCAAGGAAGTCGTTGGCGAAGTTCGACTCCCAGAAAAGGTGGGCCTATACGACTGCACGTTAAGGGACGGTGAACAAGTCCCCGGGCTGGTCTTTAGGAAGGACGAGAAGATAAGGATAGCACGGGCGCTTGACGAATTGGGTGTCCAGAGGATCGAGGTCGGCATGCCAGTGGCATCGCCAGAGGACAGGGAGGTCGCAAAAGAACTGGTGAAAATGGGTCTTCAAGCTGAGCTCTGGGGTTTCGCTAGATGCGTAAAAGGCGACGTCGATGCATGCATAGAGTGCGACTTGAGCTCCATAATCTGCGAAATCGCCGTAAGCGATCTCAAAATGAAGGCCTACGGCTTTACTAAAGAGAGGGTTCTTCAAAGTGTCATCAATACGATTACCTATGCCAAGGAGCACGGGCTTAGAGTGGCCTTCTTCAATGTGGACATGACCAGAACCAGTCTAGACTTCCTCAAAGAGGTAAACGTAGCTGCCGTGAAAGAAGCACATGCAGATGAGGTAGTGGCTGTGGACACCCTCGGCGTGGCCACGCCCGAGGCCTTCTACTATCTCGTCAAAAAACTGAAGGAGTGGGTAAACGTCCCAATTCACGTACACTGCCACAATGAGTTCGGGCTCGCGACGGCCTTATCGATAGCAGGCGTCAAGGCTGGGGCCGAGTGGATCCACGTGACTGTAAATGGCATTGGCGAGAGGTCGGGGAACACGGACCTTGCCGAGGTCGCTATGGCCCTCTACCTCCTATACGGTAAGGACATCGGGATAAGATATGAAAAGCTGTGCGAGATCTCAAGACTGGTCCAAGAGCTTTCTGGCATTAAGATGCCGCCGAACAAGCCTGTGGTGGGGGATTGCGTCTTCAAGCGTGAGTCAGGGGTTGCGGTCTTGCAGCTCCTAAACTACCCTCCATCCGTTGAGCCCTACCCTCCAGAGCTCGTGGGTGGGAAGAGGGAGATAGTGTTGGGCAAGAAGAGTGGGACTCACGCCGTAGAATGGAAATTGAGGGAGATGGGGTTCAGTGCAACAAAAGAGCAGGTGGCGGCAATACTCGAGAGGGTTAAGGCCTACTCGATAAAGAAGAAGGGCCCGCTTACTGACGACGAATTCGCAGAGATAGCCAAAGAAGTCATAAAGGGATAGCTTAGTTGAAATGTCGTCGAGGGGAGGTGTTGTGGAGAAACCTTTAGTATTACTAACTGAGCCCTACGTCGAGGTCACGGACGCGAAGCCTCTAGAAAGGCTAAAAGAATACGCCGAAGTTCGGGTTGCGCGTGGTACTTCAGAAGAAGTGCTAGCTCAAGAGGTAAAGGACGCAACAGCCCTCATCGTCAGGCTGGCGAAGATAACGAGGAGGATAATAGAAAGCGGCAAAGCTCTCAGGGTTATATCTAGGACGGGCGTCGGGGTTGACAACATAGATGTGGACGCCGCGACGGAGAGGGGCATATTCGTCTGCAACATCCCAACTGGTGTGAACTCTGACGCTGTAGCCGAACACACGTTCTGCCTAATACTGGCTTTGGCGAAGAACCTCATCGAAGCTGATAGCCGTTTCAGAGCAGAGGGATGGGCCATTAGAGATCAGCTGTGGGTTCGTAACATCGACCTCTATGGGAAGGTCATAGGGATAATAGGCCTGGGTGCCATAGGGTCTAGGGTGGCGAGAATAGCCAGAGCGTTTGGCATGACCGTTTTAGCGTACGACCCCTACATCTCAGCAGAAAAGGCGGAGAGCGTGGGGGCAAGGCTCGTGGACCTCGACACTTTGCTGAGAGAATCAGACTTCGTGACCATTCACTGTCCTCTGACGAAAGAGACCGAGAACTTAATCGATGAAAAGCGGATAAGGTTGATGAAAAGGACGGCCTTTTTAATCAACTGCGCGAGAGGGCCAATAGTGAAGGAAAGCGCGTTGGTAGAAGCGCTGGAGAAGAACATGATAGCCGGAGCGGCCCTCGATGTTTTCGCGGTCGAGCCTGTGAGGCCCGATAATCCATTACTTAAGCTGAAAAACGTCATCGTGACTCCACACATCGCCGGCATGACTTACGACGTGAGGGTGAAGTCTATGGAGATACTGGTCAACGACGTTATTAGGGTGTTAAAAGGCGAAATCCCTGAAAATCTGGTGAATCGAGAAGTCCTCAAACGTCTTGGACAGAAGTAGTAAGAAGATGGCAACTTACTACTAATCTAACTTATTTGAGTTCAAAGGGGCTTAAGTATGGTCTCGTATGAAGAAGTAGTTGACTTCGCCGCCAAACTCTATGACATGGCTAATAGAAGAGTGCCCCCTGACGTGAAGGGGGCCCTCAAAAGAGCCTACAATAAAGAGAGCAATGCCTACGCTAAGATCATCTTAAAATCGATGCTAGAGGTCGCCCACATCGCCGAAGAGGAGAACATTTTGGTGTGCCAGGACACGGGAGTTCCAGAGTTCTTCGTCAAGGTGGGCACGGACTTTCCTCTTAAAATCGATCTCAAAAAAGCTTTGAGCGAGGCTGTAGCTAAAGTTACGCGCGAATCCTCGTACAGGGGGATAGCCGCTCATCCCATAAAGCGGGTGCGGTCGTCCACCAATACTGGCGAGCGCGTGCCCGTGATATCACTCGACGTGGAATACGGAGCGGATTTCTTAGAGATAACGGCCCTACCCCAAGGCACGGGTAGCGGGGCGTGGAGCGCTATGAAGGTCTTCGGTCCCTACGACATTGTCAAGACCATTAAGAAGTTCGTCGTAGACGCCGTTGTTGAGGCCGGCACCAATCCTTGCCCCCCCATAATCGTTGGAGTCGGGATTGGGGGTACCCCTGACCTTGTCATGAAGCTTGCAACTCTTGCTATTGTCAGAGATTTAGATAAAAGACATCCCGACCCTGATGTAGCGAACATGGAGCAGGAATTACTAGAAGCAATCAATAAGACGGGGATCGGCCCAATGGGTCTTGGCGGTGAGACCACGTGCCTCGGTGTAAACATAGAAACTGCCTTCACGAGTGCCTCTTGGAATCCCGTTGCTGTGAAAATTCAGTGTTGGCCAGGGCGCAGGGCTACGGGCCGAATTTACGCTGATGGACGCGTCGAGATGAGGTGAAGGAAGGATGAGAGAAGTCAGGCTGAGCACGCCTATACCTAAGGAAAAGGTTTTGGATCTCCAGCTGATGGACATAGTATATCTATCGGGAAAGGTTTATGTCGTCGTGAGCCCTCAAGCCCACATGCTTTTATTAGATGCTGCGCGAAAAGGCCTTAAACTGCCATTCGACTTAACAAACGCCGTCGTGTACCACTGCCCAGCTCTTCTGAAGGAGTCCGCGGGAGGTTACAGGCTCATACTTGTCGGTTCCACTACAAGCTCTAGGTTCAACCCTCTTGCTCCAGAGTTCATTGAGCGCTTCCGGATTAGCGGGATAATTGGAAAGGGTGGCATGGATAAGGCAACATTGGAGGCTTGCAAGAAATATGGATGCGTTTACTTTTCAGCCATAGGTGGAGCTTCTCCGATATACACGAAAAAAGTCGAGGGACTTACAAACGTTTACTGGTCAGATAGACTGAGTATCTATGAGGCAATTCTAGAAATCGTGGTCAAGGATTTCGGGCCTTTATTTGTCGGGATGGATGCACATGGAAATAGCATATACGAGCAAATACAAAGAGAAGTTAGACAGAATATACCAAAAATCTATCAAATGCTAGGAATTCATTGAATGTCCTCCTATAGTATTTCACAACTAAATCTATCGTTTTTGTAGGATACTCTAATGTTCTTGACCCGATGACTTTCTTCTTCTGGATAATCCAGTCTAAAGTGAGCCCCTCTGCTCTCTCTTCGCGTCAGCGCTGAATATGCTACAGCCAGCGATGTAAGCAAAGTATTTAACATTTCCGAGCACTTAATGACCTCGCCAAAACCTGTTATTCTAATCATCTCCAAATTTTCATAGACCTCTAATAACTCTTCAATGCCCTCCCGCAACAACTCTTCACTCCTTACGATGCCCACTTTAGACCACATCACGCCACGAATCCTGTCTCTCACTTCAGATGGCGAATATTTGCCGTCTCTAAACTCGTACCTCTCGAGGACCTCTTTGATGCCCTCTCCCACACTTTCATTGACGCTTTGCGGTTCGCTCTTCACATGAGCCAGAACGTTCTCAGCTACTTTCTCAGCGGTAACAACGCAAGCCGTCAAGGCATTACCTCCTAATCTATTAGCTCCGTGTATGCCGCCTACCAGTTCCCCAGCTACGTAGAGCCCATGGATGGGAGTCTTTAAGGAGTCATCTACCTCAACACCGCCCATGGAGAAGTGGGCTGTTGGCAGAACTCTTATAGGGGGTTTTAAGCTGAGCCTCCTCTTTAATTCGCTGGCGTATGCTGATAATTCGTCCGCGCCCTCTTCCGGGTGTAGATGTAGCGCTCCATCGATGCCGTTGCCGTTTAAGACTTCCAGCATGATGTATCTAGACAGTTTGTCTCTATTAAAGACTATAGCCATGCTTAGGCTTTCTAGGCCGTATTTGACCACGATGTCTTCGCCCGATCTGTTCACTAGCCTCCCTTTGGTGAAGGGGATCATAAAGTTAGGCTTCCTGGGCTCTGCGACGCCCAAAGGAAAGAACTGAATAAACTCCATGTCAATTAATGGTAACCCCAGCCTGAGGCATGCACCGTGGCCGTCACACGTCAACTGTTGAGGGTTGTCGCTTCTTATGAACACGTTAGCCGCACCTCCGGTAGCTAGTACGACGGCCTTGCTCTTGACGACTACATAGTCGCCTTTGCTCCTTGCACAAATGGTACTTAGGACTCCGTTGCCATCCCTAGTTATGTCCAGCATGTGGGTATTTTCTAAGAACACGGCATTAGGCCTGCTAAAGACGTACCTTCTAAGAGCTGTCATCAATTCTTTGCCTGGGAAGAGAGCATCATCACTCATCACTCTCAAGTACCCCCTAGAAGATCTGAACCTAAGGCCCAATTTCTCTAAAGACCTTATGCAATCGGTAGACCTCAAGGCTATCAACTTCACCAGATGTTTTCTGTTGACAAACCTACCAGCATTGAGGGTCTCAGTCACGTAATCCTCTACGGAATGCCCATCAACGGGACAGCGAAAGGCACCGGCCGAATAGTATGTTGATGTTCCGTAGCCCAAAGACGACTTAGAGATTATAGCAACATTGACCCCCTCTTCGCCGAGCAAATCCAAGAAGTACGCAGTCGAGAGCCCAGCCAAGCCGCCGCCAATGATTGCCACGTCAACTGCGATGACCTTGTCTATCAACTTCATTCTCTCATCTCACCGTGAGAGCTGGGGATTCACGTAACTGCGAGCTGCCCCGCCCTAAAAGAGCGAGGCTTCCAGCGTTCAGCTGGGGCTTTGCGCCTCCAGCCGCTGGTCCGGGGGCTCACGGCTCCCCCATCCCATGCCTCTCGTTAAGGCATGGGCTATTACCCCGTGGGCTGACGTTGCGCTGCCTCGCGCCGGCCCCACGGGGCCGGGTCATGGGGAACGTCCCGGGGCTCTTGGGGGAGGGGAGACTTTAAAGCTTTTCTCGCCATCCCCGTTGTGAAGGGCGAGGTTTTCAGCTATAAAACTAATCGAGGCGTGAGAGGCCCCAGGCGACCACACATCTTTAAGCGAAGAAAATGATGAGAACCTTTCATAATACTTCTCGCGATAATCCCCAAATATTAGTACGACGTTGCGGGAGTTGCCTGAAATGCGCGGGCTAAGCTAGAGCAAGCTCATGACTCGAGAGTACGTTCCCGCACGATTAACAACGAACTTGCATGTTTAGCGCAACGCTAATAATTTCAGCTTATCGAAAGTTCCAAGGGTGTGCAGGTGAAGCTCTACGAGTTCGAGAGCAAGGAAATAGCCGCGCGCTATGGCATTCCAACCCCCCGAGGACGCGTAGCAACGAACCCTCAAGAGGTCTCGCGAGTTGCTAGAGAGCTTGGACCGGTGGTATTGAAGGCGCAAGTGCTCGTTGGCGGTAGAGGCCTTGCCGGTGGCGTGAAGATCGCCGAGAAGCCCGAAGAGGCTTACAGCATTGCCGAAAGGCTATTCTCCAGCAATATTCGAGGCGAGAAGGTAGAAAAGCTCCTCGTCGAGGAAAAGGTGGGCATTAGCAGAGAGCTGTACCTGTCGTTGACGGTCGACAGAGCCACTCGTAGGCCTGTATACCTTGTCTCGGAGATGGGCGGCATAGAGATAGAGGAGCTGGCTAAGAAACATCCCGAGAAAATTCACAAGATATACGTGGACCCCGGCGTTGGCTACACCGACTACATGGCCAGGGAGGTTCTACAGGCACTCAAGTTAACGTGGACCTTTCTTCAAGACATCGTTAACATCACGAGGGCCATGTACAGAATCATGACTGACTACGACGCTGAGCTTGTGGAGTTCAACCCCCTAGCGCTTACGAGCGACAACAGGCTCGTAGCGCTCGACGCCAAGATAATCATCGACGACAATAGCCTCTACAGGCACCCGGAGTTACAGAAGCTACGTGGTAGAGAGCTGTCGGAGTACGAGAAGAGAGCCCGAGAGTTAGAGTTCAGCTACGTCGAGCTCGACGGCGACATAGGCGTTATTTGTAATGGTGCGGGCTTGACTATGGCTACTATGGACTCCATACTGTACTATGGCGGCAGACCAGCGAACTTCCTTGATATCGGTGGCGGCGCGCGTAGCGAGCGCATAAAGGAGGCCGTTAGGCTGATGCTCATGCACCCTAGATCGAGGGTCCTACTGATAAACGTTTTTGGTAGCATAACGAGGTGCGATGAGGTGGCCATGGGCATCATCGAGGCTATAAGAGAGGTGGGTGCTCGAAAGCCGATTATTGTAAGGATGTTGGGCACGAACGAAGAAGAAGGCCGGAGGA
>Ga0209225_1002217_pt1 | contig 17727 bp, 12 predicted proteins | sample WasSprMetagenome_FD_184732 | JGI IMG/M metagenome (GOLD analysis project Ga0209225, IMG submission 184732) | Sulfidic aquatic microbial communities from Washburn Spring, Yellowstone National Park, USA - WS (SPAdes) (version 3) | ecosystem: Environmental > Aquatic > Thermal springs > Hot (42-90C)...
TTTCTTTTGCTTTTGTTATGTCGAACCATTTGCTTGGGTTTATTAGCCATTCTCTGCCTTTTTTCTCTATTCCTATGAAGCCCATGAGTTCGAGGTCTCCTAGTATGTCTCTTAGTCTTCTTTCGCTTAGTGGTAGTAGTCCGTATTTTTCGGCGAAAACGTTGTATTGTGTGTAAGCGTTTCCTACTCTTTTGTATGTTAGGGCGCAGAAGAGCATGAGTTTGTGTGGTTTTGAGAGTGATTTTATTGACATTTCGAATTCAGCTTCCTCGATTGCGGTCTTTGCTTCATTTATGTGTTTTTCGTTGATGAGTTCGGAGCCTGATATGATTGCTTTTTTCAATGATTCTCTCAGCAAGTCTATTGAGTATCTTGCGTCACCGCCCCTTTTAGTGGCTAGGGCTGCGATTAGTTCTATAGTTCCTGGTTGGAAGAATTTTTCAAAGTTATCTCCAAGAGCTTCTTGGGCTCTCATTCTTATAATTTCCTTTAGTTCATCTGCATTGTATGGTTTAAAGAATTTTATGTTAGGTTTTAGGCTGCTTTTGACCCTAGCATCTTTTATGTAATCTGCTAAATCAGTCTTATTGCTCACTAGTGTGAGGCTGAGGCCTTCTTTTCTGCTTAAATAGTATAGTAGTAGATCACTTTTCTTATCAGCGATCATGAATCGCTCGGCTTCATCGAGTACTAGGACACAGTTTTTTGGTAGTTTTGCTTCTATTTCATTCCATAATGGGCCGAAGCTTAAACCCCAGAGTCTTCTATTAAGCACGATCTCCCCGAGGGCGACTAGCGTTCCGTATGCGGTAGGTTCTGAAGTTAAGTATACGTGCGGGATTTCGGAATCTTTTAAAGCCTTGCGGATTGTTACAGTCTTGCCACTACCAGGAGGCCCAAGGATCATCATGTGCGATGGGGGGAAACCGTGAGCAATTAGTTTATACTCCTTCATCAGGTCTTCATACTCCTCTTCTCTATGCGGGAGTTTTAATGGGATGTAAGAGTGTGTTAAAGCATTAGCGTTAAGGATCTTCACACTAATACCACTATTAATATTACTGTTTATGACACCTACTTCCCTATTAGACACCTATAGACACCATTTTCCACTTTTCATTCAAAGTATTTAAAATTAATCCAAAACTTTCATGAGAATTATATTGATATTTTGATTATGTGTTTTGAGTATTTTTTCTTATAATAATGTGGGAATGCTTTGAGTATTTCATACACAGTATGGCGTATTCCTGCGGGTGATACGTTTGCAACATCCGCTATCTGCTTCTGTGTTAGCTTGCGTGGTGATGAATTTGCGGCTATGTATAGTGCTGATGCCGCCAACAGTGATGGTTTCTTACCAGTAAACTTTGGATTATTGTATAGTTCTCTTAAAATATCCTTCGCCATGATAATCGTGTTCATGTCAACATCAAGCCTGTGGGCGAACGCGTCAACAAAAATTTCTGCTGACGGTCTCTCAACATTCATGAGCCTGTTTTTTATGAGCATGCGATAAAACTTTGTAATCAGCTTCATATCATCAGCACTCTTCCCGCATGCAACCTCAATATCACGAAACTGCAATGGAATCCTCGCATTCCTGCACACAGCATAAATGATTGCCAACGCAATATTATTGGATGACCAACCCCTAATAATCCTCCCATTCAATTTCAAAATTCTCTTAAAAACATGCATCGTCTCATCAACAACAAACTCTGGAAGCCCCAATCTCGACACATAAGTTTTTGCCGCATAAAACACAGCATTAATCCTTCTCTCATACGGCAACTGCCATTTATGAACAAGACGCACTCTTGAACGACCAGCTATTTCAGTCCTCTGCGTTATGAAAGAACCAACCTGCACAGCTGGCCCATGATCAATCTTAGCATAATACTCATCCGATGAAAAAGCCCTTATCTCCGCATCACTCACTTCATAACCAAAAACATAACCACACTCAGCACACACTAAACTACCCTCACTCGTCCTCACCTGCCTCTCACTCGTACACACAGGGCACTTCATCTTGAATCAATAATATTATAACAAAAACATATTTAAGGAACGGCACATCTTAAAAAGCACATTTTCTGAAAAGTTCATAGCATACCTACAAGGATTTAAAACTTTTTTACTTTTTTTATGTCAAGTAATTGATCATAAACTGCGATTGTGTTTTAAACTATTCACCATCATGAAGGCTAGTCGTTGATTAAGTGATGCTTGCTCCTTTAGGGATTATTGTTGAAAAGTCTATTTCCTTTTCCCTTTCAAGCCTGATTTGTTTGAGGGTTTTCACAACATCTTTGCATGTTGGTTTGTTCTCTTCTCCTTTATTGGGTGAGTAGTGCTTTAGCATTCTCAACAACCTTCTCATACTTATAATATCAACCTTATAAACCTATATGAATTCGAAAACAGCACGCCACGGCGTCTTTACAGTGTTTCTATAAGTTCTATAGAAATGTTTCCAAAATATCCATCCAGGAATGGGTTATCATGGCAACAGCTTCACGTTCAACTATCATCAATACAATCATGCTTGAGCATTTTCACTTAAGTAGCAAACTATATAAGCATTAAAGTAGATAAGTATATTGGTATCGAAGATGGGCAGAATAGTCCTAACGATTCCAGACGATCTTGAGCAGAAATTTAGGAATGCCGTTTTCAGGCGTTATGGTATGAGAAGAGGGAATTTAACGAAGGCTGTTAAGGAGGCCATAGAGCAATGGGTCTTAAGTGTGGAGAAAGAAACAAGAAATGAGCATACAACTTCCAGTTAATACTGTTGTAAATAGAGGTTTAAAGCTATGAGTTGGAAGGAGAAATTTTTAGATAAGATTGTTTGTGGTGATGCCAGGACACTCTTAAAGGAAATACCATCAGAAAGTGTCAATCTTGTGATTACAAGTCCTCCATATTATAAGCAGAGAGATTATTCCGATCTTGAAGGTGAAATTGGAAATGAACCTACAGTTGAAGCCTATATTAACAATGTGATGGAAGTCTTCCATGAATGTGTCAGAATAGTTAAACATGATGGAAGTATAGTATTCAATCTCGGAGATAAATATGAAGATGGTGGATTATTGCTTGTTCCATATAGATTCGCACTTGAAGCACTTAAAAGAGAGCCTGTAAAGCTTGTTCATAACATAACTTGGGTAAAGCTCAACCCCACACCAAGGCAGTTTAAGAGGAGATTAGTGAGTAGCACAGAACCCTTTTTCCATTTCGTGAAATCTGATGATTATTACTTCGATCTTGACTCCTTCATGGACATCTACAATAACAGACAAGAACGCATTAAGACTAGTGATAGATTGGGCAGAAAGTATTTTGAACTAATAGATAAATCTCAATTAACGGAGGATGAAAAGAGGAAGGCAAGAGAGGAACTTTCGAAAGTTATCCAGGAAGTTAGGGATGGGAAAATTGTTGGGTTCCGCATGAAGATCCGTGGAATACATGCACCTGCATTTGGGGGTCAAGAAGGGGGTAGGAAGATTCAATTAGAAAAGCAGGGATTCACGATCATTAGGATACATGGAAACGCTGTGAAGAGGGATGTCATAGAATACCACGTTGAAACGTTAAAGGGATGTCCTCATCATGCAGTTTATCCCGAATTTATAGTTCAGGAATTAATTAAACTTTTGACAAGACCAAACGATATTGTCTTAGATCCCTTCGCAGGTTCGGGGACGACTTGTGTAGCAGCTAAGAAGCTAGGTAGACATTACATTGGGATAGACATAAATCCAGAATACTGTAAATATGCCGAGGGAAGGGTTAGAAACGTAAGTCCGGAACTAGAATTCTTCATTTGATAAAAGATAACATAATCCTCGTAAGTGATAATCATGGAAACTTACCATCCCGCTCAAAAGATCCTTAAGGAAGCATATGACATAGCATTCTCTGAATTCAATAGGGATGAAGGAAGAGCATTCCTTGAGGGTCTACCTGATAGCATAAAGTCTTGGATGTCAATAATAGGGGAAGAACCCGAAAAGCATAAAGCTGTGATTGCTGTTCTAGCAACGCTTCTTACAAAGAAAGTAGAGACTCCAACCCAAGATATAAGGTATCATAGAGAAGACTTGAAATCGGGATTTTCAGGAAGAAGTTATGATACTAGATACATAACCCCTTTTATTAAAGAGCTGTTTGGAACAAAGTTTGCAATGAAGGAATCCGGTTGGCTTACAAGATCTTTTGAGAAGCCAGAACCATACCTACTTAACTATACAGGTAAAATATCTCCGTCAAAGCTGAAGAACGCTTTCCTACATATATTGGATGAAGTCCAAAAAAGAGATGGTGATTTGGCAAGAAGACTTCTAATAGCTTTATTCATCTACTTATTAAGGAGGAAGCATGAAATCGAAAAATTGACATCTGAGGAGGCAGTCATTCCTATGAAAAAAGAAGTTATAATAGCTCAAATAATTAAAGTTTTAAATGAACATTTCTCTACCCATAAAGCATCTAGACTCCCTGTCATAGCAATATATTCAGCCTACAAAATTTTGATGAGGGAAGTTGAGAGGTTCAAGAGTAAAACTTTGAAACCACTAAGAGGACACGTGTCTCCAGACTTTTATACTGGATTAGGAGATATAGAAATAATTGATGAAAACGGCGAATATTTTGAGGTAGTTGAGGTAAAATACAATAAGCCTATTGATGCAGGCATGATCGAGGATGTTTATTGGAAGATTAAGGGAAGAAATGTTAGACGGTATTATTTGCTATCAACAGCGGAACCATACATAAAGAACGATGAGAAAATGAAGGTTAGAAACTGGACTGAAAAAATAATGAAAGAGTATGGATGTGAGGTCATAGTAAATGGTGTAATTTCAACAATTAATTACTACTTGAGATTGATGCAGAATCCCTCTAAATTTTTAGAGGTATATACACGTACTCTATATGATGAATTTGAAAGTAGGTCAGAAGTTACAGAAGAACATATAAAAGACTGGCAAAAGAGGCTCCGTACAATTTATGAAATTCACAATTGAACAAAATTTTCTTCCCCAAATTATTGATGAGCTACGACCTTAAATAAGAATGTTGTGGCTGGTTTTGGAGTATTGATTTCTTGCCGAGTATTTTTGTAATGTTATTAGGATAGTTTATGGTGTAAATGTTAGTATGCTTTTGAAGAGTTGTGGTATTAGGGTGTTCATTGTGAAGATTGAGATGATTGCTGTTGATGTGAGTATTGCGATTTTTATTGTGTTTTTTGCTGTGAAGTCTATTGTTTTTGCTGTGAGTATTGCTAGGAAGACTGAGCTTGTGATGACCATCATGTTTGAAATGTCTATGAGTGATTGTGGGATATGCGAGAGTTCGCTGAGTATTCCGATTTGTGTTGCTGTTGATGTGATTGTTGTGAATGCGCTCATGAGTGATGACATGAGGCTGATTGCGAACGATAATCCTATTGGTGTGAATACTGCGAGGGCTTCGTAGAGTCTCATTGAGGATTTTGTTTCTTTTTTTATTATGTATACTTGGTTTGTGAAGTTTGTGAGTGCTTCTAGTGCTGAGATTGAGCCTCCGCCCGATTCTACGATCTCTGCTAGTAGGAACATTGAGATTCTTGTTATCCATGATCTTGTGGGCATTTTTACTTCTTTTAATGGTAGTCCCAGTTCGAGCTGTTTTGCTATTCCTTTTATGTATGCGTCGAATATTGTGTTGTACGTGTTTTCTCCCGCTATTTTCATGATTGCCCTTGCTAAATCATACCCCATTTTTCTGTATTCTGTTATATCTCTCAAGAATTGTGGGAGGGCTTTTTCAGTCATATCAATTTCTTTTTTCTGTATCATGATGCCCGTTCCGTATACTACTGATGAGGCTATGACTCCTGATGCGAATGCGAGCCATGATGAGCCGTATGCGAGGAATGCTGTGAGTAAGCCTATGATGCCAGAGATTATGGCGAATATTATGTTACCTTCTATCATATCATAATTTTTTGGCTGTGATGCATTTATTATCATGTATGACGCTACGACGAGCAGTGGCTGAACGACTGCTACAACAATGCTTAGTGTTGTTATGCTTGCGCTTGGATATATGAATGCTGATGTGAGTATTAGTAGTGGCAGGACGAAGAAGAGACTTATGACAAACTCTCCTATGTCAGTTGCAAAGTTTGCGTAATGCTGATATCTGAAGCGCATTTCGTGTAGGAGATCATCCGCTTTTGCATCCAAGTATGCTGAAACATCACCGCCCGCTCGCCACTCACTAGTATAACCTAGTAGTAGTGTTTTGAATTTTTCATTCGGGTGTGTTCTCGCTATTTCTTCTAGGGCTGTGACTTGGTCTCTGTAGAAGAATTCAACGTTCCTCTTTATGAGCAGTGCTTCGTGTTCAAGTCTTTTGAAAATGTTTTTGTTGATTATGCTGACGAAACTATTGTATAAGCTGAGACCAACACTCTGCATTATACTTGCGTATATTGTGAAGAATGGTATCTCATCCTCAATTTCTCTACGCCTGTTTCCAGTCTCATTCTTTATCCTCATTCTTGGAATGTAAAATAGGATCGCTGGTATGCTGACGAGTGAGAGGAATACTGGATGTATTAGGATTGCGAGTATTATTGCGATTGGTAACGTGATGAACATGCTTATGAATGTGAAGAAGAGATATTTGCTCACATAAATGTACGGACTTCCTATAATACCCGCCTTTAGGAAATCTTCAGCCATCCCCATACTGTATTTCTTTGCAAACACCTGCAACCTCTTATTTTTCGAAATGAACTTGATCGCATATTCTTCTGAGATGGGACGCACACGCACAACTGCCTTCTTAACTAATGGCTTCTCAACCAAACTGGATTTATAATAATAGATAAAATTCATAATACCCCCAACACTCAATCCTAAGAACACATAACCAACTATTGGCGCAAAGACTGACCTCACAATACCCAGTATAATATACACAACACCCACAAAACCCCAAAATATAAAGAACGCCAAATTGACCAATAAAAGAATACGAAAGCGCATCACCTATCACCAAGTATCCTTTTACTATAAAATTCCCCAATAACTGTTGAAAACTCACCAAATGCAATCTTACCATCTTCAACAGCCTTCTTTATGAATGCTGAGCGCTCTTCAAGCTCCCCCGCAATATCATCCTCCGACCAACCCGTAAGTCTCGAAATCTCCTTTAAACGATAACTCTTCCTAACAACTTCATAAGGCTCATCTGGCATGAAAGTGTCCGTACGAGCATCCCACTCAAAAACTGTGCTTAACCTTATTTCATTAACACTTGGTACCAGCTCCTTACTAACTAAAGCCCTCCTTACAATTCTTCCATCCTCCCTGCGGACACGATTCATTAGAAGGAAGTTCCAAACAAGCATGACTCCTCCTAGTGCAACATCCATTGGAGGTGACTGCATCCTCACGATTGCCGCTTCAGGGCTTTCAGCATGAAACGATGTTATGCATCCATGTCCAGTTGCCGCCGCTTGAACTAAAGCCCTGATCTCCTCACCACGAACCTCACCAACAATAATATAATCTGGTCTAAACCTCATGGACAGCTTTGTGAGATCCATTAAACTAACATCAAACTTTGTCTCAGTAATACTGTACGTATGTCTAGCCTTCAAACGCTCCCAATGAACATGGGGGAGCCTCAATTCAGGCGTATCCTCAATCGTGCATATCTTCATCGTTGGTGAGATCATAGTTGCAAGGGAATTAATCATACTAGTCTTACCAGAACCCATCGGCCCAATAATCATCACAAAACCCTTATTCTCAACAAGCAACCAATAATAAGCCGCCATGAGCGGACTCATAGTCCCAAACTTCACAATATGACCAATCGTGAAAGGCTCCTCAGGAAAACGACGAATATCAAAACTAGAACCAGGCAAACTAACCTCACCACTAAAAGTTACCGCAATACGATGCCCCTCCTTCGTCATAGCATCCGTGAAAGGTACCGCAACAGTAACACTCTTCCCACAACGCTGCGCAAGACGCTGAACAAAACTTCGCAGCACATCCTCACTACCAAACTTAATATTCGTATCCAACCAATCATACTCAGTATACTTCCTGTGAATAACAGCAACAGGCTTATCATAACCCTCACATGAAATCTCCTCAACATAAGGATCATTCATTGGGACGTTTATGAGACCATAACCAAAAGCATCCCTACTAATATAATACTTATACTTTTGAAAAGAACGTGAAACAGCATCAACAATACCCAAATCACCAGCAGCATCCCAAATATACTTCTCAACATACCTACCAGGATCATCAACAGCAACAGCAGGCTTCAAACTATAATACAAATACTCCATCAAAAGCGAATAGATATTTTGCTCATCCTCACCCATTTCAGGCTCACTAATAATATACCTCCCCCTCCCACCCTCATCCACAATAAGCACGCTCGCCTGCCCAACATTATACTTATCAATAACATTCCCACGCACGACAGCAATTAAGGGCATTAAGCGGAAAGTAACCTTAGCAGTAGGCGCATGTGCTTTCCTCTTTAATACTGGTAATCGTATGCCCTTCAAAACCATCATTGTCATTCACAAATAAATTATATAAGACCTTAAAAAGGAGAAAAGTTATTTTAATTTAAGATGTTCAATGCTTTAAGTTTTAGCAAATGTTATGTTTCCATCGAAATGCACATATGTTACTGCTTGAGCAATTTTTTCTTACTCGCTTACGCATATGAGTTCTTCTCTGACCATTTCTTTACCTGCTATCATATATTCGTCAACCATTATGTATTTGATTTTCCATGTATGGAGATTTTATTGGTGCTGAAAGGTGCAGTAAAATCTATGTGGAGTAGACATGCATGGAAGAAAATACTTTCACGCCTCTGAAGTTTCTGCTCTTAAACGATCTTTTCCATAAGTTCTGTATCTAAATCTGCTAAAAATTTTTAATAGTTGTGGTGGTAACTTTATACCTCTAACTGCTAAGATAACTAGCAGTAATACTCCCATAAACATTGTATAGAGTGCAGGTTCTAGACCCAATATGTATACACCCATTATTACTGCATTTAATAGAAATGCTGCTATACTTGTTCTAACAACACTTCCTGTGCCACCTAAAAGAGAAGCGCCTGCTAAGATAGGTGCAGCTATAGCTTGCATCAAATATCCTGAAGCCATATATGCCCTAGCAGATAGTGATCTACAGGCCATTATGTTTCCAGCAAACCAGGCGAGTATGCTAGCTATTACAAATATTATAAACTTTACTTTTCGTACATTAATTCCTGTATAAAATGCTGATCTAGCATCTCCACCAACAGCATATATTTCTCGACCCAGTACAGTGTATTTAAGCATAATTCCTATAATTATCGAAATTCCTAAAAACCAGTAGAAAGATATTGAAAAGCCAAGTATCTTAATGCCGTAAAATATATTTACTATTGTATAATCCATTAATGGTATAGAGGAGTATTTAGTGAGTATGAGCGTAGGTCCTAATAAAGCAGTACCTGTAGCTAATGTTACTAAGAAGGATGGTATTCCAACTCTTGATACAAAAAATCCGTTGATACACCCAATAATTATTGTACCTATGAAGGACACTACTAAGATAAGTAGGGTGTCTTTATAAGCGATACTCATGATAGCTGTTATTGTTGCTGCCCATTCCATTTGATTTGTTAGTGAAATATCTATTTCACCAGCAATCAATACAACTAATACTGCGTGAGATAAAATGCCAAGAATCGCTGTTAGTTCAAGAAGTATTATAAGATTAGATGCAGTTGCATAACTTGATGATAATGAAGAGAATAGTACGAATGATAAAATTATAGCAATTATTAGTATAGAACCCTCAATTGTAAAGAGGGTATTTTTTATTTCATGAGTCAATCCCAACATACTCACCCTTAATTTACTCTATTTCCACAACGATCAAAAATTCCTTCAAGTTTTGGTTTATTATTTTGAACACCATTAACTACTGCAACATATGCTCTAGAAGCAAAGACTTGAGGGCGTAGTGCAAATATTACTGTATCACCAATTTTTATCCTCGCATCTTTAGGTACATGTAGTGGAATGTAATAGTCAAAATATCCAGTTATTATACGCGCTAAAGCTCTTCTCTCAAAAATTGTATCTGGATTGTCTCCTACAAGTGCTGAAGTCATGAAGTGATGATAGAAATAGTCCCATATACCAACACACATATCGGCAGACATAAAGTTTCCTCCAAAAACATACGGTATATCATTAAGTATGTGTGATACCTCTGTAACATATGCCCAAGCTGGAATTTCTGGTAAATCTTCGAATGCATGCCAAGGAGTGGTGCCCGTAAAACCATGACCAGGTTCTGCATGAGTTACACCGTAACTAGCTAAAATCTCTATTTGCTTAGCTGAGTTATCCGCAGGTGCATTAATTTGCTCAATTTGCACTTCTAATTCTTTTTCTAAGCGAGAAGCTACTCTAAGAATTGTAAATAGATTTGGTGCGGGTTCTTCTCTTCTAGTATAGAAGTTAAATCGAAAACATGGAAATGATGTCACGCCAACAACCTTTACATTAGGTAAGCTATTTATAGTTTTTACAGCCTCAATAACATACTCCTCTGGTATACCTCCTTCTTGGTTAGGATAGAAGAAATCTCCCTTATCCACAGGTCTTATGAGAAGTTTCTGTACAATTCCGAGTTTCTCAGCAACTTTAGATATTTGTTTTGCTTTTTCTACTGTAAATACTGTTATCACCTCTGGCTGAACTTTTTCTAAAACAAATCTTATTTCATTTGTAGGAATTTGGGAAAGATGCCCCACATGACCTATTGGAATATTGTGCTTCTTTAAACATTTAATATCTTCTATATCTACTGCAACAGCCTTCATCCCTAAATCAGCAAGAACTCTACTTATTATTGGATTTCGCCCAAACTGTTTTGTCATGAAGTAATTTGTTATTTTATATTTGTCTGCCGTCTCTTTTATAATACGGGCATTAGCTTTAACTACATCAAGATCTATTACAATGGTGTTTGGAGATATGATTCCTTCTTGATGCAATTTTACGGCGGCTTTAATTAGCTTTGGGTTACGTTTTATAGTTACATTTAAAAAGTCCATATTTATTCAGCTCTTTATTATAATTTTATGTAAAATTGGAGAGTATTGTTCTGAGTTTATCTGTGATAGGGTAAAGCAGAAGTTTATCCTGCTTCAATGCATCAATTACTCTCTGAAACTCTATGCCACCTTTTTGTATAATGTTATCAAGAATTTCTTCTTCAATGAATATCCCTATTGAACATTTCTTACCTATTTTACTTTCTATTATAGTGATTAAATCCTTATAGCCTTGCTTCCAATCATGTTCTTCTATTTTTAACGGCCTTAAGATATCTGTACTTGTAATAAGATCTATTCTCAAATTCTTGTTAAAGCCTAGTATAAGGCTTGCTTTAAGTTTTTGATTTGCAAATATAAACAATGCTACAAGACTATTAGGCAATATATAGGTATTTACAAATTCTACTATAGCATCATAATTGATTTTTATTGTTGGTACCCACCCCAGGTAATCCGTTGGTTTACTTGGGTAAGTTACTATAACGCCTTTCTCATAATACTTATTCAGCAATCTTCGCATTCTTATGGTATACTCTACAATACTTTCATTAGGATTCCAAGATTCTTGCACTTCAGCAAAGTATTCATTTACAGCATCTCTATCTACTATAATCACGTATTCTATTAAATCTTTATTAGCTTCATATACATTCTCAGCATCCTTAAATGGATCAGTTATTTTATCTATTATTCTTCTAATAGATTTACCATGACTATGTATAAACTTTAATATCTTACCCTTTTCATGAATTATTATAATTCTTTCTTTCTCTCTTCCTGATCTCACTAATTTTGATTGTAGATAACCCCAGTGATTAATATTTATATCAACCATTTGTACATGTAGGTCTAGCATCTAAATCACCTCTTTAACAATAAGTAGGTTTTAATATTATATGGGGGAAGTTCATCAACAAGCTCATACCTTACTTCAGAAAGCTTTTTTTCAGACCAAACTTCTACAACTTCTTTAACATCATAAGGCAGGGTTATTGTAGCTTTCACGTACTGTGATGTGGGGTTAGCAACAAAGAGCAGAGCCTCGTCTGGCTTCTCTCTATTTATATGCAGTACGGCATCTATTGCTACTGGGGCTTTCTCTATTTTATGTATGTTATAAAGTCTAAACAACGATTCTAAAACATAAGGCATATCATTTAAATTTCTTACCAATGCTATTGCACCTTTGCTTAATTTATACTCTATAGCAATAGTTCTACCATCATGAATTATATCAACTTTTTGAGATGATGAAATAGCATCTTCAATTACCTTATACTCTTCGAAGTATTCATTTAGCTTTGGTATTTTAGGTCCTAACACAACAATACCGCCATCTTTAGCTACCTCATATATCTTATCCTGAAGTTTTTGAGTCATGAACTCGAATGAAGGTATACAAACGGCTTTATATTGCTTCATTCTTGCGATATCCAATTCAGAATCACTTATATCAAATGTGTATTCTAGATCAGTTAACACCTTATAGTATTTTTCAAACCATAGCGACTTAACCATTTGAACAGTTTCTTCAAAACCAAAAGTATCGTCACTAACATATAATGCATTAGGATATTCTGAAAAGCCAAGTAATGGCTCTAGGAAATCACCTGGAAATGAAATTAGAGCTGTAGCTGCCTCCAACCTATCATACTCCCTATCCATTAGAATCAGTACTTCACGTTTTTTCTCAAATTTCACAAACTCATACTTTCTCAGTGTTTCAATGAATTTTTTGTGTACTTGATACCTATCCTCTCTTATATAACCATCTCTAGCTATGGGTGATCCCATCCATCTATCTCTCTCAACAATCATATACCTGCTAAATCCTTTAATACCATGCATAACAGCAGCTTTAGATACAAATTCTTCATCTTGTGGAGCTGTAGGTCTAAGATACCAAGGCCATACACCAGCTATGAATTCTGGTATGAAAGGTACTCGGCTACTGCCTACAACATACGATGTTACTAGTTTAACATGATCGTATAGTTCCTTACGTGAATAAATATCGAATCCTACGAAATTTAACTCTTTCTCTAAGGCAATTAAGTTATAAGGAGTTGTAGTAACACCTTTTGCTATTCCTGGACTTAAAGGATGGGGATAATTGTGAAATAGCAACACATTATTGCCAAGCCTTTCTTTTAACATTTTAGCTAGTTTTGTCATGGTCTTAATCAAGTAATGTTCTCTAAATTCGATCCAATCTAAATAATATCTAAGCTCCCTCACAGTTTTTGCATTGAATTTAGTTGGAGGTTTTACTTCATCAAATCCCTTATAGTTTGTCCCATAATACTTATTCAACTTATTTATATCGTTACCGTACTTTTCTCTCAAGAATTCTCGATAAAGTTCTATTGCGAATTCGCTATAATCAACAAGATAAGGAGTTACATGGAAAAAGAAATTCATTTCATTATCTACTTGAACAGCTATTATGCAACCCTTAGGTGTTAAATGCTTCTTGAGAATAGAGCATATAGCATCATACCATTTAGCAAATTCTTTATATAAATCCTCATTTGCATAGTTTAATGCAGGTACTGGTCTACTAGCCTGATTCAATATTGCTTTAGTGCTATAGGATGTTTTCATATGGTATTTTGGATTATCTAATACACGTTTTGGATAGCCAAAGTAAGGTAATTCACTATTTATTTGAGGACCTGGCCTAACTATTACTTTAAAACCTTTTTCTTCACATAGTTTTAAAAATGTATCAATATCTTTTTTCGGATCAAGGCTTCCAAAATCAAATCTGCCATCTTCTAATTCATGAATTTCCCAAGGAATATATGTCTCAATAGCCGTAAACCCCATTCCTTTTACCTTATCTAAAATTTCACTCCATTTTTCTCTTTCTAACCTCCAATAATGTACTGCAGCCCCATAGATTGGAATAAAGCCATCATCCGTACAAAACTGGTAATTCTTTAAAAATACATTCATGTGTATTCCCTCAAATACTGTATTCGGAAATGCTTAAAAACTTTATTAATCTTTATTAATATGGTGATAGTACAAAGCTTTAGAGAGCTACATTTAAGGTGGTAATATTGTCAGGTGATGTAGTACTCAAGGCTGTTAACATAACTAAGCGATTTGGGGCTATTTGGGCTCTTCGAGGTGTCAACCTTGAATTGAGAAAAGGAGAAATCTTGGGTTTAGTGGGAGATAACGGTGCAGGAAAAACTACATTTCTCAAAATTGTTATTGGTATTTATCAGCCAACAAGTGGAGACCTCTATGTGCTTGGTAAAAAAGTTGTGTTTAAAAGCCCTCAAGATGCTATACATATGGGCATATACATGGTTCATCAGGAACAAGAATTAGCATTAGTTCCTACCTTAACTGTTGAAGAAAACTTCTTCCTAGGGCATTACCCGGTTAAATCATATCTTGGTGGTTTAATAAAGTTTGTTGATTGGAATAAAATTGAAAGAGAAAGCAAGGAATTTCTTTATAAATTTGGCTATAAATTTGAAGTTGATAGAAATGCCGCAACAATATCAGGAGGAGAAAGACAAATATTAGCCGTACTTAGAGCATTTAGCCTTAGACCAAAAATACTCTTACTTGATGAGTCTACAACAGCTTTGTCGGAAAGAGGTAGAAGAGAGGTTTTCTCTCATTTAAAAGAGTATATAAGCAAAACACAGGCTTCAGCAATATATGTCACACATACACTAGATGATGCATTAAGGATATGTGACCGAATAGCACTTCTTAAACATGGAAAAATAGTTTATGAATTCGAAACAAAGGCAGGTATTAGTAAAGAGGATATAGTACGTCATTTATGGGAAGAAGAGTAGGCTTAATTTAATAAAATAAAAAATAAATTATTTTTTTAACTTGGCCAAGGCTCTTCAAGTAGCTTAAGTATATCCTGTGGAAGGTCACCAAAATATCTATTGTTTCCTGTTATATACCACATTTCTTTTAGATTAGATCTTGTAATTGGATAAACTGGTGCAACCCAGTAACCATTATGAATCTCTTTTTCTCCTAATAACCATTTAATGCCTGCTATACTCATGTATCGACCCATAGTAATTAAATCTGCTTCTGCAGCTCCCTTTATTGGATTATTGGGATCAGCAATATCTTTTGCACCTTCTAATCCACCGAGATCTGGTGCTGTTATTACAATATTTTTTTGCCTCCCTAAAGCTATAACTGCTTCTGCAGCTCCTGTAGCAGGTCCGATCATCCATGTAGCCCAAATTCCATTGATTTCTGGGTGTGCCTGAAGTGCAGCTAATACTAAATCTCTTACCTGCGTAACATCGGTAAATGCTACTTCATCTACAATTTTAATACCAGGGTACTTCTTAAAGGTGTCTACAGCACCTTGGTAACGCATAACATTTGTCCATTGTACCAAACCAAATTTAACGATTAGTATGTTCCCTGTATAATTTAACATGTAAGCAAGCATTTCAGCAGATAAAGCTCCCTGAGCATAACCATCAGCATCAACAAGACCTATATAATTAGGATTATTATACATTCCTTGTGGTGTTGTCCATACAGCTACTTGTGGCACACCTGCATCAGCAAGCCTTACACATGAAGGACCTACACTAACAGCTTCATATGCCTCCATAGCCACAAAACTTACAGTATTTGCTTTTGGTATCATACCCTCTATTTGACCGATCTGTTCACTTATACTCCATGCATCTAAATGCTTTACTTCTACACCAAATTGCTTAAGAACATCATTCATTCCTATCATATTGAGCAATTCAGTAGGATCTGGTGTCGCTATAAAGTAATATACATCCTTCCACTGTAACTTCTTCGCATTTTCAATTTCATTTGCTGTAAGATTTGATAGTATTGATGGTTTTTCTCCATTAGGTCCTTTAGGAGTCATGGGAGCAATCTTTGTATAATTTTTCCACAAACTCATAACCCACTCATATGATATTGCCCTAAACTTTTTAGGAGTAGGGCTCGAGGTCAGAGTAGGAGTAGGACTTGGAGTAGTAGTAAGCGTTGTAGTAGAGGTTAGCGTTGGTGTTGGTTGCATACTCATATACAGAGCAACACCTACAACAGCTATTATAACTATGAGAGCAATAATAGATGCTTGAATTTTTGTGATGCCTAATTTAGTAATTCTTAACATGAATGACCCCCTTTATTTAATTGAATGACCATACTTATAAACATGTTGGTTTTCGTGAGGTTGTCGGCTAATTCGGTTTGAATAATTTTTGTGGTGTCAATCTAAACCAATATTAAAAGATATACCAGAGAAGGACATACCAAAGAATTCTGTAACATAGTATTTAATCTGTTATGGTAACGCACCTCACGCTTGATGATTTTATTTTTGTTATGATTGTTTCTGTGTTTAGTGTTTGTGCTATGTTTTGCAGTGTTGTGTTTAGTGTGTTTGCGAATGGTGCTAGTATTAGGATTTCGTTCGTTCTTAGGATGAGCAGGGTTTCTGCTGTTCTTTTTCCTTCTTGTATTGTTTCTTGTGTGATTGTTGTGATGCCTTTTTCTTGCAGTCGTGTGATTTTTTCTTTTAGTGGTGGGTTATCGTTATAGTGTTTTTTGTATTCGTTGTTTATTAGTGCTTCTATTTTCTGCAGTATTGCTTCTTTTGTTATTTCTTTTGCACTTGTATCAACTGTTGTTTCTGTTTTTCTTTTGAGTTTTAGTTTGATTTCTGTGTTTTGGTTTATTATTATTTGTGTTTGTTTTGTGAGTGGGTGTGTTTTTCCTAGGTTTGCTCCTATGATGCTTGTGAGTGTGTAGTTGTCTGGTATGATTGGTGTTATTGTGTATATTCCTGGTTGTAGTGTAAGCTCATCCCCGTGTTTGTGTTCTGTTTCGTTTATTCGTATTTTTGCTTCATTTACTGGGCTATCATTTTCATCGGTTATTATGATTTTGACTGTGTGTGTTTCTGTTTGTTTGCTTTTGAGTTTTAGTTTGATTGTTCCATCATTTCTTATTATTGCTGTTGTGTTTTCTGATGTGTGGTCGTTTATTTCTACAGCGTTTTTATCCATTGTGATCCATTTTTCTAGAAGGTAATGCTGTGGTATGATTGCTTTTAAAGTATAGAAGCCCTCGTGAAGTGTTATATGCTCATCGTGTTTTTTAGCTGTCCCCCCTATTACTACTCTCGCTTCGTTTACTGGATTGTCGTTTTCGTCAGTGATGAGTATTTTAATGTTGCATGCTTCTGTGTTTTTCTCGATGTTTTGTTCTGTTTTGGTGTTTTTGATTATTATTTTGTAGTTTCCAGGTTTGTAGTCGTCGAGTATGTTGTTGGTTTCGGTTGCGTTGGTTTCTTTCAAGATTTTTCTAAGTTTTTCTGCTTTTTCTTCGCTTGGCACGATAAAGATGACTGGCATTCCCATGTCCCTGCATTTCTTGTAATTATGAATAACCCTGTCTGGATGCTTTTCTGGATATATCTCAATTTCTACTGCAAATTTGTGAGCATTATCCCACAATGATGGATGCATTCTTCGAATCCCCCTATTATCAATGTAGTTTATTGGGTATATGATGAGG
>Ga0209225_1002222_pt1 | contig 17677 bp, 19 predicted proteins | sample WasSprMetagenome_FD_184732 | JGI IMG/M metagenome (GOLD analysis project Ga0209225, IMG submission 184732) | Sulfidic aquatic microbial communities from Washburn Spring, Yellowstone National Park, USA - WS (SPAdes) (version 3) | ecosystem: Environmental > Aquatic > Thermal springs > Hot (42-90C)...
GGAACTGGCGTTCTCAAAGTATCAGCAAAGCGGAAGCCCTTCAGAGAGCCCAATTGAACTTACTTCGCAGCAAACAATGGTCTCATCCCTTCTTCTGGGCTCCCTTCGTCCTCATCGGAGATTGGCGTTAGTCCGTCACATGCCCTTTCCTAATTCCACAAGTTCTACCCATTTGGGTAGACATTTTCTGCCTTTTCTCCGTCCTTCAGGCAATATGCGCCCCTTTTCGGCAATTAGATTTTACGGAGGCGAGAAACCAACATTCAAACCAGGAGGTGTCATGAGATGTTCGTCACCAAGCGGTCGTTGAAAGCACAAACATGGTGGTATGGTTTATGCCTTGTCGCTTTTACGCTTGCCTTGCTAATCGGTTGTGGGGGTGGTGGAGGAGGCGGAATTTCTGGAGGCACACCGGGAACATCAAGTGGCAGGGTCAGTTTTACTGCCACCGTTACATCGCCTGCAGGAACACGGACTTTCAATGCCAATTTTGTTGAGGTAGGATTGGGAGTAGATTACATCGGTGTTGCTGGTGGTATCGTTGGGGATATCGGAGTAGCCTTTGTCTTCCGCCGCCCCTCACAGATTCCAGCCACCATAATTTTAGACCGTGACGCTTGGTTAGAAGATTATAATCAAGAAGCGAGAGTTGTGTTTGTTGTGGGTGGTGCAGCAGAGGAATTTACTACAAGGGTAGAAGGAGGTAGCGCTACCATTAGGATTACCTCACTTACCTATAACCGCATTGCAGGCACTTTTCAGATAATAGCAAAAAGTGCAACAACTGATACATTTGTTACTGCTTCTGGTTCGTTTGATGTGCCGAAAGGCAAATGGAGCTTTGTTAATGGTCAATGGGTTGGCGGACCGCAGTAACGAAAAAACAGTCTCTTCATCGCAGCAGTCAAGTGGGCGGCAAGAGTGCCGACGGGCAAGATACCTCATTGGGTTCGGTCAAGGAGGCGATGAACAGGGCGAAAGCCCTGAAGAAGATGCTTAAACTATCACGGAGGTGATTGGCATGAAGAAGTGGTTGTCGTTGGTCGTAGGTGCGTGCATCATCGGAGGTGTCGTCGCTGTCGGGTTCGCTCAGGAATTTCCTGAGGACGAACTCGTTGAGGAGCAAGTCGTGGTCATCCCCTTCAGGACAGGACTTATCAACAAAGGCAAGGTGCGTCAGATTTACAGACACACAAGGAAAATCCAAACCGGCTGGCAAGTTGAGCGAAAACCCGTCTATGGTGAGCGTCAATACCTCTACACTTACTTGCCTCATCCAGTAGTCATCGTCCCTCAGCCTCCTGAGATTATTAAACACCCACGCCCTCCCGTGATAAGAGTTCTCCCTCAAGTCGGTGTCACGACATCTTCTCCCAGCAGTTCCTCCAAATCCCGTAGCCGTCGCAGTAGGCGTTGAGAGATGGTGACATCTTTGTTTGGGTGGGGAGGCTAACCTCCCCACCCGCCAAATTGTAAGGGCAAGGAGATGAGGACAATGAAGCGCATATTCGGTTTATGGTCTCTTCTCTGCGCGGTCACAATCGCTGCCGCTCAAACTTACACTTACGACGCAAGGATAGGCTTTGGGATGGCAGTGCCACCGACATGGCAAAAACTGACCCGTGCCCCTCAAGGTTACCCAATCAACAATTTCCTCTTTGGCTGGCAGAGGACGGTTGATGGAGCAAAAGCAGTGTTGGTCGTTACGGTCGTGCCCATCGTTACCGAAGGGACACAACCTGCCGTGAAGCAACCCACCTTAGATTTGGGTTGGCTGGAAGCAACGATGCGAGATTATTTCGCCGTTGATCAGGGCGCCTTAGTGACAGCGGTGAGCAAAATAACATTGGCTGGGAAGCCTGCTGTCGCTATTGAGGCGGTGGGAATTGGCAACGGCATCGCTATCAACCCACGCATCGGTCAAGAATGGACGAAAGTCCTTTGCTGTGTCACTTTCCTTTCTCCAACAAGCATCTTGCGGGTTCAATATGGAGCGCCTGAATGGCTCTTTAACGCTTTGGCGCCAGAAGTGAGGGCAGCCATCAACACAGCTCACTTCGGTCCACCACCTGCTACGCCTCCCGCAATTGCAGAAACTGTTCCCAGCGAAGTCCTGCGAGAGGCTGTCAAAAAGGCAACCGTTCAACCTCTCCCTGCACCCGCTATTGCAGAATTGACCGCAACTGCTGTCAAAGAGCAAAGCATCCTCGCCCCTGAACAGTGGAAAGCCTTGGAAGCCTTAGCGAGGGCAAAAGGAATCAGTGTCGGAGCCCTTCTCCGTCAGATTGTGGACGAGTATATCCAGAAACATGCCCAACCGTTGGGAGAACAAAAAGAGGCTGAGAAAAAAGAGACCGAAAAGGGCAAGGAGTAGGGTTAGGACGCAAAGCAGAACTCAAGTGGTCATCAACCTTCGCCTTGCTGGAGTTTCCGTGCAATCAAGGCGAGGTGGAAAAGCCTGGAAGGGAGGGAAATGGGATGTCATCATCCAAAGGTCGCCAGAAGGTTCACCTTTCCTGTGGGTGTGAACCGACGCTGCAGCAACTCAAAAACTTGCTGGAGCGACATGGATGGCAAGTAAGTATGGGCTCGGATGAAGTTGACGATGACCACATATCTGCACGAATTCAGTTGGGTAATCCTCTCAGCAAACAACAGTTACAAGTTCTGCAAGCCCTCGCTGATGAAGGAACGGTGAAGGGAGCAGCAGTCCGTTTGGGTCTCAAGCGAGCGACCGTCCACAAGCACCTACACAACATCAACCAAATCTTGGGCGCCCGCTCAACTTTACACGCCATTGTCATAGCAATGAGACGCCGACTTATTCGGTGATACATGGCGAACGGCAGCGAGTAGCGAGTAGTGAGTGGCGAGTAGTGAATAAAGCAAGGTTTCTGCTTAGCCAATGACCGATTGCCTGTTGCTTTTTCAATTTGTGCTGATGGACGGTGAATCAAGCGATGCGACCAGAGAGACAATGGGAAGATGAACCTTCCGCCGAGCCGAGGAGCCGTTCAGTGCATCAAAGGGGCAATTTCCCGTCAGCGATGTGGGACAGAAAAATAACCCTGAAAGGTGAGTAATTGGTGTTGCGGCAGGGACTGATTTGCGTTACCCGTGAATTGACCGAGTTGACCGAGAGGTCAAAGGGCAGGTTCAAGTCGGCAGGTTACAGGCTTGTCGGACGGGGCAGGTAAACGGGAAGTAAACGACAAGTAAAAGACAAGTAGACGAGAAGTAAACGAAAGGTCGGAAAAAGGGAGAGAGGAAAATGGGCAAGATAAGGGGCGAAATCGGGGGATAGCAAAAATTATCCCCAAAAGTGACGAATTGGTAATGACGCAACCGTTGATTTGGGTTACTTCTCAAGCCAACAATTATGACCAAAAGGAGGGGAGTAACGATGATGAGTAAAAAGCGAGAAGGGCAAGGCGTAGCAGCAGTCGCTCAAGCAAAGGAATGCCGTAGAGGGAAGTTATCTTATGCGTGGATGGTTGTCTTACTTATGGGGATGACCTTGACCTCTCTTTCTCTGGCGAGTGGTCCCTTTGACCTTTCCTTGGAGCAGGAAATCGCCATCGGCAAGCAAGCCAGAGCTTTAATCCTCTCCACGCATATTGTCCATGCCAAAGCCAGTGACTATTTGGCACGCATCGGAAGACGCCTTATCAGCGCTGGTTCATGGGATCCTCAATTCGCCCACACATATTCGTTCTATGTCGTGGAAGATCCCGAAAACCCTGAGATGCTGAATGCCTTCTGCGCACCTGGAGGTTTCATCTGCTTCTACCGCGCCCTCTTTGAGGACTTGCTCAATAACTATGGGGAAGATGCCATCGCAGCGGTCTTGGCGCATGAGATAGAACACGCAAACAGCCATCACCTTGCCAAGCAAATTAAAAGGGATCGTGAACGGGGGTTCTGGGCAGGCTTAGCAGCGGCTGTCTTAGGGGGAATACTTGGCGGCGGTGAACGCTCTATGGACATCGCCTTCTCTCTTGCTGAAATCTATACCAAACTTCAATCCCTAAAATATTCCCGTGACTTAGAAGACGAAGCCGATGAAAGAGGCATCGTGCGCCTCTGGAGAGCAGGATATGACCCGAAGGCAATGGCGGATGTATTCAATTACTTGGCTCATCGGACTGGCTCTAAACCCCCTGAGTATCTCTCCACTCATCCACCAGAAGAAGAGCGCATAAAAAGGTCTTTGCAACGGGCAGAGATTCTAAAGCAACTGCGCCCTGGAATGACAGTTCAGGATGAAATCAAAATCATCCGTGAGGGCAAAAAGGTATATCTCCCAGTTGGATGGGTGCATGGATTAACACCTGGGATGTCGGTGGAAATCGCAGGTAAAACCTTCAAATTGTCAAAAGTTTATTTTGACCGTGCCGAGGTAGATGTGAAGGAAAAGGATGCGAAAAATATCCCTGACGATGCGAATGCTATTTTAAAGAAAGTGCCGACACCACCACATGCACAACCAGTAGGGGTGGGAACTGTCCTAAAGGTTAATCCAGAAGACCAAACCATTCTCATCGATTTAGGCGCTTGGCACGGGATTCAGGAAGGCATGAATTTCCGCATCTACTCTTGGCGCTTTGAAGAACAGGCGCAATTCAAGGGAAAAACCTACACAGTCAGGGTCGCCAGGGTGATCGCCGAGTGCCAAGTCCAAAGTGTTGGCGAAAGAGAGAGTGTTCTGAAGGTTGTCTCTTTTCGCAATAAAGCCTTAGAAGGAACACCAGGAGAGCGATACACCATCGCTGATATCGCCCCTGGTGACGAAGCCCGCTGGTCTGAATGGTTGCTTCCTAAGCCAACAGGGAAGTAGTTAAAGCAAGGAGGTGCAAGAGGATGGGATACCTCATCTTAGGGTTTGTGTTGTTCATTATCGGACTCATCCTTTCTTTCACTGGCATTGGAGCCTGTTTGGGACTGCCTCTCATAGTTTTGGGATTGGTGTTTCAGATCGTTGGTGGGGTGAAACTTCGTCAAGCAGCCATGGAAGAACTCAAAAGATCGATACGGGATGGCATTGTTGAAGGGGCGCGCGAAGCGAAAGGGGAGGAAGTCACTTGTCCTGCATGTGGAACGAGGATGCCAACAAATGCCAAATTCTGCCCTTCGTGTGGGCGACCAAATGTGCCTCAAACTTGATGTTGATAGTGCTTATTAAGTCATGACTGACAATAGGTCCAGCATCAAGATTACCGCCAATATGTTGATGGGTTATCAGTCATAGTTTGGGCACTACCGAGTGTTGAAAGGTCGATAAACTGATGGGATGATGGCGACCTTAACCAGAGGGGTGAAGGATATGTTTGGCTTGAGATGGGTTGCTTCATTTTTGATGGCGGGGCTGGTTTGGGCTTTAGTGTCCGAACCAGTGAGAGGGCAACCTCAAGTTGTCCCTGTCAGCGAAATTTTGGCAGGTAAACACACCAATCAAACTGTCACTGTCCAAGGTCGCACTGGCTACATCGTCCGTGAGGAAAGCACTGCGACGACAACGGTTTACACCCTCCGGGATGACTACGGCGATGAAATCCGCATCCGAACCAGTCAGCCGCAAAACTTGCACATGGGCATCACTTATCGCGTTAAAGGGACAATTGTGCGTGAGGGGCGGAGATTTTACATCATTGAATTGGAACGAACACCATTGGGAGGCTTGCTAACTCCACCTGCTCCAGTTAAGAAGGAAAAAACTTGGTGGCAAGAAAACTGGCTTCCATTAGCCATCGGCGGTGGCTTAATTGTCCTCGCTGCCCTTTTGTTTACGATTTTCGCTGTCAGGCAACGGAAAGCCGTTCAAGCGGAATTGGAAGCGCAAAGGCAACGGGAAGAGGAGCTCCGACGACAATTAGCCCAACTGCAACAATCTCAGCAGCAACTTCAACAACAGCAACCTCAACCTGCACGAGAACAGCCTGTTTCGCCTCCGCCAACACCTTTCACCGAAAAGCCGACAGAGTGGGTCAGCCCTGAAGTTTTTGCACCACCTAAGAAGGTCACCGAAGAGATGTGGGGGACGCTGGAAATAATCAGCGGTCCAGACCAGGGAAAGCGATTCCCTTTGGGCGGGCGAAAAATTGTTCTGGGACGGACAGAAGGTGACATCCGTTTCCCTAACGATTCAACTGTCTCCAGCAGTCACGCCGAAATTGTCCTAACGGCTGATGGGCGAATTTTGTTCATTGACCATTCGCGAAACGGTTCAAAAGTCAACGACCAAATCGTTCACTACTCACAAGTGGAGTTAAAATCGGGCGACATCATTGACATAGGCTTAACTGTTTTGCGCTTCACAGGTCGTGCACCAGCACCTACTCCCACTGCCCCTCAACCTCAAGCGCCTGCTGAAGTTCCTTTATCGCAGAAGCCAACGGAACTTGCTGTCTCGCCTGTCCAAGACATCGCTCATGCGCCGACAGGTCAGTTTTTGGGTGCTGAACTGGAAGTTATTCGTGGTCCTGACAAAGGCAAGCGCTTCCCTTTGGTCAAAACAACGACTACTATCGGCAGGATGGAAGACCGTGACATTCAACTGACCGATATAACCGTTTCACGCCGACATTGCGTTCTGGAGTTTCGTGGAGGTCGCTTCTTCATCCGTAATGAAAGCACACAGGGAACAAGGGTCAACGGGGAAATTGTCCAGCAAGAGCGAGAACTCAACGATGGCGACGAGATTGAAATGGGCGGGACAGTTATCAAATTCGTCTCGGTCAAAAGTTTAGGTTAAGGAGGGATGAACTTATGACGCCCTTGAAAAACTGGGCAACAGTGAATTTGATTTTCGGCGTCATTGGGCTCGTTTTTGCCCTCATTTTTGCCAACATAGCCCTTGGTGAGTGGAGGGCGGCGGACAGCATCGTTAAGGAGGCAAGGCTTCTACATCAACTCGCCCCAGGGATGTCGCTCGGGGAAGCACTTGCTCGCGGCATCGCTGCAGGTCAAGGGGTTTATATCCCTACACCAGCAGATAGAGCGGCGGAAAAGAGGAAATCCGCCGCAATTTTTGCTGTCATTGCCCTGATTGTCTTTATAAGCAGTTTGATGTCTTTCGCTGGTGCTGCAAACATCACCAAAGCCGACACCATCATCGGTGAGACATTCCTGAAGTGTCCGTTTTGTTGCGGCAACAGCATTGTCTTTGATGCCAAATTCGGTGGATTCAGCGGCAAAGTCTTTTGCCGAGATTGCCACGCTAATTGGGAATTTTCCCTCAACCTTCTCACCCAAAGCCTAACTCGCCTCTCAGTTATGGACTATGGCATCGCTTTGCGCCCTGAAGAAAAAGCCCTTGTTCCCACCACCGATGACCCAGAACATTGGCACAAATGGGCGAGAGAACGGTTCAAGCAAAGACAGCAATTGAACCAAACTCCACCTACCCTTCAAGGGCAAGCAATTTTCTGTCGCTTCTGCGGTCACCGCAATCTACCAGATGCTAAGTTTTGTTCGGCATGCGGGAAGGAGTTGCGGGCTTAAATTTGCCCAATTTGAGGAGGCGACTTAAAGATGTTGTGCCCATCATGTGGCAAGGATAACCCTGATGGGATGCGGTTCTGTGTCCATTGTGGGGCAAGATTAGCAACGACAGTGGAACAACCCGTGGGTCAATGTCTCAGAGGCGAAGTTTTGTGGCTATTGTGGGGCAGAATTTGACCTTAGGTGATATCCAAGGTGATGTGGAATGGGCGAGTTTCGTTCTATTGGTCGTTATCAGTTGCTTCGGGTGATTGGGAGAGGGGGGATGGGAGTAGTTTACCTTGCCCTTGACCCAATCCTTCAAAGACTTGCTGCCATAAAAGTCCTCTCTCCACACCTTTCCTCCGACGAAACCGTCATCGCCCGTTTCATCAACGAGGCAAGGATTGCTGCCTCCCTTCAGCATCCCAACATCGTCACTGTCTATGAAGCAGGTCAAGATGGAGAATTCGTCTTCATGGCGATGGAGTATGTTGAAGGGAAAGATTTGGCGACATTGCTTCGTGAGAGGGGTAGGTTGCATCCTGATGAGGCGATAGCGATTTTGAAGGCAGTAGCATCGGCTTTGGATTACGCCCATCAGAGGGGAGTTATTCACAGGGATGTGAAGCCGAGCAATGTTCTTGTTAGCAGGGATGGGGTAGTGAAGTTGATGGATTTTGGGATAGCGAGGGTGATTGGGGGTGAGAGGCACACGAAGACAGGTGTTTTGGTGGGGACGCCAGAGTATATGGCGCCAGAGTTGTGGGAGGGGAAGGAAGCGGACAAGATGGCAGATTTGTATGCGTTAGGAGTGATGGCTTATGAGATGCTGACAGGAGAAGTTCCTTTTACTGGAGACACGCCGATAGCGGTGGGATACAAGCATGTTCACGGAGAGGTTCCGAGGACGGGTATGGGAAGGATGGTAGATGAAGTTATGAGAGTAGCGATGGCGAAGGAGAGGGAGAGAAGATTTCAGAGTGGGATGGCATTGGTGATGGCTTTGGAGAAAGCGTTGGAAGGGAGAGAAATCTCCTCACATTCATCATCAGAAAGTATTACAATCATTGATAGACGAAAATCAGAGGAGATTACAAGAGATTCTCAAAGGATTCTCCCAACGCCTTCAAATGATATGAAGACGGAGAGAAGATTCGTTGCTCAGAAAGAAGTGAATCCAATAACAGCAATTTTTGCTTGCATCATAGTCGTTATGGTGGTAGTTTTGTCATATTGGTTGTTTTATGAACAACCTTGGAAGTATCGTTCGCTTTCATCACAAAGTTATCAATCACAAAAATCTTTGTCTTTGTTCTCTCAACCAAGTGTGACCATGAGTCATAAGGAAGAAAAAAGTATACTTTCCCAGCAGATGGAAGCCACAGAGCAATTGATTTCTCAATTAAACAAAGCAGTAGAGATATTGGATCAAAAACCACAATCTTCAAATATACGAGTTCAAAAAGTTTGGGTTGAAGGCGAAAAGTGTGAGTATTGTTTCAAGAACCATGGAAAAGTTTTTGTCCTTTTATCGAATGGTATAGTTAAGAAGTTAACGAATGATGGAGTTGATCCAAGAATATCTAAAGATGGATATAAAGTAGGTTGGCTTGAGAAAGCAGTGTTTGCTAAAGGTGGTAATATTGAAAATGCTTATTGTTATACTATTAAAGCAATATTGTATGATTTAAGAGAAAATAAGATTATCAAGGAGTGTGATATATTTGGTGAACCTATACCACAATGGGTTAAAGAACTTTGGGGAGAGGATGTATATTAAGGAGGCGATAAAGATGCGCTGTTGCATGTTCGTGTTGATGGTGTTAATGGTGTCGTTAGTGAGTGCTCAAACTCTTGAGGAACGCTTTGAGCGTGCCTATCGGGATGCCACCAGAGAAGCACAAAAAAGTTCGTGGGCGCTCAGAATTATTGCTGTAGCGCTGGCGGAAGCGGGGCAATTTGACCGTGCCATTCAAATTACCCAGAAAATTGAGGATGCGGAAGTGCGCTCGTTAGCGCTTAGTGAAATTGCTGCAGAATTGGCTAAAGCAAGACAATTTAACCGAGCAAACCAAATCTTCAACCTTGCCATCCAAATCGCTCAAAAATCGGCGTGTTCATCGGCACTTGCCGAAATTGCTAAAGTATTGATAAAAGTAGGGCAAATTGACCGAGCAAACAAAATTTTTAATCTTGCCATTCAAATAGCATGAGAAATTAAAGATGATTTTGATCGTTCTTCTAAGTTAAATGATATTGCTAAGATATTAGCAGAAATAGGACAAATTGATCGAGCACTTCAAATTGCACAAAAATTGAAGACACTGAATATCGTTCGTATATGCTCAGGGAAATCTCTGAAGTGTTAGCTCAAGCGAGACAATTTAACCAAGCTCTTCAAATTGTTCAAAAAATTGAGAACGAACAAGATCGTTCGGAAGCGCTCAGGAACATTGTTGAATCGCTGGCGAAAGCGGGGCAAGTTGACCGCGCCCTTCAAGTCGCACAGGAAATTGAAGGCACATCGGATTGTTCTTGGGCGCTCAGGGAAATCGCTGCTGCGATGGCGGAAGCGGGACAACTTGATCGTGCCCTTGAAGTGGCGGAAATGATTGATCACCCTATTGTGCGCCTTCAAGCCCTTGCTGCCATCGTAGCGGCTAAGCGGGAAGCAGAAAAAGGAAAAGGAAAAAGTGAAAAAGGTCAAAAATGATTGTCAGCATCGTCCAGTTGGTCAAAATGGAGGGAACTTGCCATGACCAAGTCCTTACCGATAGAGGTTGTGGCTGCAAGTGATGTTGGGAAAGTTCGGTCAAATAATGAGGATAGTTACCTTGTCTATCTTCCGCCCTTGCAGGAGGCGGAGAAGATGGGGTTATGGGCGTTATTGGTCGTTGCCGATGGAATGGGCGGTCACGCCTTGGGGGAACTTGCCAGCCAAACGGCAGTGAAAGCCTTTGCTGAATCTCTTTTTGCCAGTTTAGCGAAACAGCCTAATGAGAAAGAGAAGGCATTAAGGGATGCGATAGACCATGCAAACAATGCTGTTTACCGATTGGCAAGAGAAGAAGGGAAGGGTCGTCCAGGGACGACGCTCACCGCTTTGATTTTAGGCGATGACAGTTTTTACATCGCACATGTCGGCGATAGCCGTGCTTACCTTCTGCGTGACGGTCAACTTCGCCAGTTAACTACAGACCACACATGGGTCGCACAAGAGGTAGCACAGGGTCGGATGAGACCAAGCGAGGCACAAAATTCGCCCTTTAGAAATTACTTGACACGCGCCTTGGGCAGTAAGCCACGAGTGGAAGGCGATATTTTTGCCGGTGGATTAAAAGAGGGCGATTTGTTTCTACTTTGTTCCGATGGGTTGACTGGACATGTCAGGAACGATGAAATAGCAAAGTTATTGAATGGCACTGCAAGTTTGCAGGAAATTTGTGAACGATTGGTGGCGATGGCGAACGAGCGTGGCGGGCATGACAACATCACTGTCTTGCTGGCACAAGTAGGGCTAAGGCGAAAAAAGCACCATCCTTTGCCTCAATCTGAAATCCCGACTCAACCTTACATCCCGCGCCCTGTTTTTAAAAAGCGAAAGCGTTTCCATTGGGAAAGTCTCATTCTCCTGATTTTGCTCGGTGTAGTTTTCGGTCTGGTTATAGGGTTAGCATTGCGAATTTGGCAATCAAACCGAATCCCTAAGCCTGCAGTCTTAAAGCCACAAAAAACAACAGTTAGGTCTCTAACACTTGCTACACAATCCATTCGCTTGCAAGTGAAGTTATCGCGCGAAGGTGTTCAGTTCACGGCAGAAAATGGTGAGATAAGAGTAATTCGGCAGGAAAGGGAGTTTGAGAAGACGAAGGAAGGAGTCTTCTTGAAGTTCAAAAATCCACAAAAAAGTTATGATGCACTAAAAAGTGGACAAGCGAGCATTGTCCTCATGCAAGGAAATAAGCGCCAAGAATGTTTGTTGACGAAAGGTGAGTATTCCGTTCAAATAAACGAAGGTAATTGGGAAGTTTGTTATGTGGATTTTCGTGGCACTGAGTTACCTTTGGGCACCTTGACACTGATGAGGGCTTCCGAGAGGTGATGGAAATGAGATGTCCTCAGTGTGGACAACCAAACCCTGAAGGTGCATCGTTTTGTTCCCAGTGCGGAAGTGTTTTGCCCGTGCAGTTTAGAAGTGCAATGCGCCAATCACATCAGACAACTTTCCAAAAACCGTTCGGAATTGTCTTCATAGTTATCTGGAATGTCCTTTCTGGACTTGGATATCTGCTTTTGTCAGCCTATATCGGTTTGATTGGTAGTTTCTTAGCTGGAGTAATTGGCGCTATTACAGGTTCTGAACGCATTGGCGCAATTGTTACGATATTGAGCATCCTTTCTTTCTTGCTTGGTATTCTAATGGTCAGTGGCGCTGTCGGGTTATGGCAACTGGCTGAGTGGGGAAGACAGTTGACCATTTGGACGCGCGTGGTTGAAATACTGTTAGGTTTCATGAGTTTAGGTATTGGCTTATCAGAAGCGGCTCGGCAAACAGGCATGGGCAGTATATTGATTATCAGCGGGCTGTTTGAAATCATCATCAGCATTGTGATCATAGCCTATCTGGTTCGTGAAGATGTGCAAATTTTGTTCCAACAAGAGATAACGCCAATGGCAAGTCATCAAGCGGAAAGGCATCAAGTTTTTGAGCCACCTTTACCGCAAATCCCTCAACCTTCTCCGCCGCCAGCCCCTCCAGCCCAACCTCAATCTTTGCCTGCTAATCTGACCGTTTGGTTGGAAGTGGTTCAAGGACCACATCCTGGTCAAAAACTTTTCGTGCTTAAACCCGTTAGTCTTGTCGGTCGGTCCAGTGAAAGTGACATTCAAATCCTTGAACCTTCCGTTTCACGCAAGCATTTTCGCATAAGGTTTGAACGAGGTCAGTTTTGGTTGGAAAATGAGAGCGCTCAGGGAACTTATGTCAACGGACAGCCCGTAGCCCAATGGCAACCTTTGAAAGACGGCGATTACATCCAAGCAGGACGGGTTGTGTTACAGTTCCGAATGCAGGGAAGGGCTTAGCAAGGTGAGAACTACCGATTGATGGGGTGAGGCGATGAAGGATGCAAGTTCCACAACAAATTGGTCGGTATCAAATCATCGGGATGATAGGGAAAGGCGGGATGGGCTTCGTCCTGAAAGGCTACGATGCCACCCTTCAAAGGCAAGTCGCCATCAAAGTCCTCTACCCTCACCTCGCCCAAGACGAAAACACTGTCGCCCGTTTTTTGACAGAGGCAAGGACAGCAGCATCCCTTCAACATCCAAACATCATCGCCATCTATGAAGCGGGAGAGGACAAAGGGCTTTACTATTTTGCGATGGAGTTTGTTGACGGGAAGGATTTAGGGACGATTATTCGTGAGAGGGGAAGGTTAAGGCTTGAGGAGGCGTTGCCCATACTTGAGCAAATAGGGATGGCTTTGGATTATGCCCATCAGAGGGGGATAATACACCGAGACATAAAGGCGAGCAACATTATGGTGACGGTGGATGGTTTAGTGAAGGTGACAGATTTTGGGATAGCGAGGGTGCTGGGTGGAGAGAGGTTCACGCAGACGGGAGTATTGGTTGGGACGCCTGAATACATGGCACCTGAATTGTGGGAAGGACATGAAGCAAGCAAGGCAAGCGACATTTATGCCCTCGGAGTGCTGACCTATGAGATGCTGACAGGGGAAGTTCCATTCACTGGGACGACTCCAATGGCGATAGGCTACAAACATGTTCACGAAGAAGTTCCAGTTGATAAGTTGAGAGGGATAATTAGCGACGATGCATTGGAAGCGTTGAAGATAAGTTTAGCAAAATCGCCTGAAAGGCGGTTTCAAAGTGCTGTTGCGTTTGTGAGGGCGTTGAAAGGACAAGCCTTTGACCTAACACAGGCTACTAAATCAACTCCTGCCGTTATACCTGAGCCAAGCGTTCCAACAGCATCTGTCAGTTCAACGACACCCGTCAGTTTACCAACTCCTCCAACTACAGTTGCTGTCAAGAGACCTCGCTGGTTGGTCTGGGTTGCTGGATTTCTTTTTGTTCTGGGTCTGGTTGTCATAATCCTTGGAGGGCGAGTTAACCGTTTGTTAAGTGAACGACGGTTAGAACAAGAAATTTACAAGGCTCTGGAGGAAAGGCGTCTGATTTCTCCCCCTAATGACAATGCACTGGAACTTTACCGAAGGCTTCGCAGGGAGTTTCCTAACAGTGCCACCTTTCAACGGGTGCAGGCGAAAGTGTTGAATGTTTTGAGGGGTGAGATTAACAGGGGTTTTGACAACTTCTACAGGACATCAAAGGAAGATTCTCAGATGTGGCAGGAACTAAAGAAACTCTGTGATTGGGCAGTAGATATAGCACCTTACGATAATTGGCTAAAAGCGAGGCAAAGGTATTGCTATGGTCGGTTAGAGTTCTTAGCTAAGCGTTACGATAATGCCATTTTAGCCTATAAAGAGGCTATTCAAAATGACCCAAATTGGGCACTACCTCATGATAGTATTAAAAATATACAAATACAACGACAAATAAGTAAAATCAATTTTGAAAAGAAATTATTAGAAAACATCATTTACAGATGGATAGAAGCATGGGAAAACAAAGACATCGAAAAATATATGAGTTTCTATTCATTGAATTTTCAAGGAGTAATATATAGTGGCGTTCGCAAACTATTAAATTATTATGAATGGATGGATTATAAAAAGAGATTATTTGATAAATATAACTTTATAAAAATTAACATAAAAAACCTTAATATTGTAATAAGCAAAGATTACGCTAGAGTATCATTTTATCAAGAATTTAGATCTGATAAATATAGTGATAAAGGCAAGAAAATTTTGATTTTAAGAAAAGAAGATAATGAATGGAAAATAATCAAAGAAGATTTTATAAAGTATTCTGATTAATTTAATTGAGGTGATACATCATATGGTGTGTATAATTAATAACAAATTAATAAGTCAAATAGCCATAATTTTAATTTTAGTGAAAGTAGTACATAGTATCCAAATTGAAACAAAAAAAGAATATGTTTACAAAGAACATATTATAGGCTATTCTGTTGAAAATAGACCTATATACTTAATCGAAATTGGTAGTGGTAAAGAAATTACATTAATTCTAGGTGTGATTCATGGTGATGAACCACAAGGCAAATACATAATTGAAAGATTAAAAGAATACTTAAAGAAAAATATGAGGATTTTGAAGAATAAAAAGGTATTACTTATACCAGTAGCTAATCCTGACGGATTTATTAAGAAAACAAGAGTAAATGCACGAGGAGTAGATTTAAATCGAAACTTTCCGACGAAAGACTGGGGAACGATAAGAAAGAAAAAAAGATATAATCCTGGTCGAAGAAAACCTGAACCTGAAACGCAAGCCATCATTAAAGTAATTGAATTATATAAACCTGATAAAATTATAACAATACATTCTTACCATCGTTATTGTAATAATTATGATGGACCAGCTAAAAAACTAGCAGAAACAATGCAAAAGTATAATAAATATCCTGTTAAATCGTATATAGGATATCCTACTCCTGGGTCTTTAGGTACTTATGCTGGTAAAGAAAGAAATATACCAACAATTACTTTAGAATTACCAAATAATATTTCTATTGAAAAATCTTGGTTACAAAATAAAGATGCATTAATTGCAGCAATTAAGTTTAATATCAATAAGTAAATCTTAAATAAGTTAGTTGGTAAATTAATGTTCTAGAAACTGGAACAATATGGCTCACAGGTCAATGTCGCTACGCTAATTGGGCATAACACTGTGCGACAAAAGGTCATGCGAAATGCTACCCGACCGCCTACACCTGTTGAGTTGCGGAAGATGGAGGACTTAGTGCGAAAGGCGATGGAAGATGGGGCATTGGGGCTTTCAACAGGTCTTGAATACTTGCCAGGGATGTTCGCACCACAATGGGAGATAGCCGCTTTAGCGAAAGTTGCAGGACAATATGGCGGTTTGTATGTAACTCATCTGAGAGATGAAGGGCTAAAAGTTTTTGAAGCTGTCAAGGAAGCCTTGGAAATCGGCCATAAAGCGAAAGTAAATGTTCACCTCTCTCACCTGAAAATTGCTGCGCCAAAGTTGTGGAAAACTGCAGCACAACTTTTGGGTTTGATTGATTTACAGAAACAGAGCATTCAAGTCACTATGGATTGCTATCCCTATACAAGTTCCAGCACAGGTCTGATTGTCTTGCTGCCGAAGTGGTCATTGGAAGGTGGAGAAAGGCGACTTAGATTGAGACTTCGTAACGAATTGTTGCGTCAAAGAATTCGTCAAGGCATGATTAGTGAAGCCATTGAAAAAGGCTGGAGGGATTTTTCTTTCGCCCGCATCGCTTCTTGTTGGTTTGACCCATCTCTAAACGGATACTACATTCACGAATTAGCACAATTCAACCACAAATGGCAGCAGCAATTACCTTCAGGCTTAACCGAAATAGAACAGGAAGCCGAAGTTATCCTTGAACTCCTGAAACGAGGCGGTGCTCAGATGATTTACGAGTGTATGAGTGAGGATGACTTGGAAGAAATTATGCGCCACAAAAACACCATGTTTGGCTCAGACAGTTCTGTGCGTTACAACGACATGAAAAGCAAACCTCATCCTCGCGGTTATGGCACTTTCCCTCGGGTTCTGGCTCGTTATGTTCGTGAGAGGGGTGTGCTAAGTTTGGAGGAAGCCATCCGCAAAATGACTTCTCTCCCAGCAAAAGTTTTTAAGTTAGGGCAAAGGAGTGAAATCAAAGAGGGCTACTTTGCTGACTTAGTCATCTTTAACGAGCACGAAATTTCAGACGCTTCCACTTACGATGAACCTTTCAACCCACCGAAAGGCATATACTTCGTTTTGGTCAACGGTCAAATCGTTTTTGAAAATGGAAATGAAAGAGCCATTTACCCTGGTCGTCCCATTCGCCGAGCAATACAGTAGGCATTAAGAAACTTTGGCTCATCTTCCAGAACTTCTGAAACGACTTTCTTTCGCCTTCTCCTTTTCGGTCTCAACTCCAAAACGATTTCATCGGCAGGACATTCTATGAACTTAGCCACATCAACCTGTTCCCAAAACTCTCTTTCCTCATCCTCGCTGTGGAACTCAGGGATAAAAGGATGTTTTCTTCCTGCCATCACCTGTCGTCTCATCTAAAGCAGTGATTTATTTCGTCCCGCAAATATCTGTGCTTTTCTAACCAAACCTTTATGCGAGCAATGTCTTCAGAATCAAGCACTCTGGCAGACACTCCCTGAAAGATTTCCCTCAAATGCAAAGCATTGACAACAAGCACTCCATCCAAATTTTGTGGCTCTTCAAGACGGGCTAAGGCAAAGCAAACCACTGCTTGAACAAAGACCCGTTTGCCCAAAACTTTCTCCAACTCCTTAGCAACACTAACAGCAACCCGTTTAGCTTGCTTAACAGGATTTTTCCAAAGAGGTCTCCCATCAAGGAAAAGCCTTCCTCCTCGAATAGTTAAGACTCCTCTTGGATTTTTGGTTTCAATGACGAAAACACCTGATGGACCAAAAACGAGGTGGTCAACATTGAAATTGCCCAAAAAGACATCGTGAGCAGTTTCCCAAGGAGGTGGCAAACTTTCAAGGAAACGAGCAACTATCTCCTCTCCTTCCGCACCTTTCAAAGCGTGCCTGAGGCGCCGGGCAAGGGGTAGGAAGAAACTGAGACCAAGAACCGCCATAAACGAACCTACACCTATGGCTGCTTGTTGATGCAGGAATTTCTTGGTGGCTGCTATTGCTAAGGCTACGATGATCAGATACAAAGACAAACCTTCCAGTAGTCCTAAGAGGCGCTGACTTGCCATTTCACGAACGCCTTTAGCGGCTTTCCCTTGCCAAGAGGTTTGAAGGGGCGCACCACAATAAGCACAAAATTTCGCTTCCCTTCGATTTGCTGCACCGCATTGTGAACAGGTGGACATGAATTCCACCTCCTGAAACATGACTTGAACCTGCAAACTTCTCTCACTCCTCGCCACCGTAATCGTCCCATTCATCGATTGGTTCGTCTTCTATCCCTTCTTGTGCAGCCCAATCCTCAAATTCCCTTTGAGCCATTTCCTTATCCAAGGGTTGGGTCAATT
>Ga0209225_1002226_pt1 | contig 17671 bp, 14 predicted proteins | sample WasSprMetagenome_FD_184732 | JGI IMG/M metagenome (GOLD analysis project Ga0209225, IMG submission 184732) | Sulfidic aquatic microbial communities from Washburn Spring, Yellowstone National Park, USA - WS (SPAdes) (version 3) | ecosystem: Environmental > Aquatic > Thermal springs > Hot (42-90C)...
AGCCGCCGGTGGCAAAGCTCGTGGTCAGCCCTGCTGCTCCCCGGGCTCGCCAGGAGGTCCTGTTTGACGCCTCCGGAAGCTATGACCCCGATGGCACCATAAAGGAGTATCGCTGGGACTTCGATGGTGATGGAAAAATTGACCTCACCAGCACCGAACCCAAGGTCCGTTACACCTATGTTACCGGTGGTAATTTCACCGTAGGGCTCACCGTAGTGGACAACACCGGCGTTTCCACCACCATCACTTATCCTTTGTACGTTTCCCCTATCACGGTGCAGGTTACCCGGGAAATTTCTACTACTCATGCTCTACCCGGTTCGGTCTTCCGGGTGACAGTGAAAATCAAGACTGACCAGGATTTGATCGGTGTGGGCCTCGATGAGGACCCGCCGGCGAACTGGGAGGTCATCCCCATCCAGAATGCCGGGGCTGTGTTCAATCGTCCTTATGTCCAGTGGGTATTCATGGACACCATCCGCGCCGGCACAGAACGGGTCATCGTCTACGATCTCAAAGTTCCCACCGCTGATCAGCTCGCTTCCATCCGATTACCTCAACAGTTCTGCATAACTGGGGTTCTCCAGGCCAAGGTCCCTGACCTCACTTTGCAGGTGGAGGGCGAGACCTGCGTGATCGTCGATAGCTGTCTCACCATTCTCGATGCGGTGGCTCACCTGATCCCGCCGGAGAAGCCCGGAGATCAGGATCGCCTGGATCTTAGGCTCTCGGAGACGATCACCGTGGATCAGCTCAATCGGGTGGCAGAACTTTGGCGCACAGGCCAACCCGTTCCTGGTACCTGTGGGGAGCAGCTTGATCTGGAAAAGATAAAGCTTATTGCTGCCTACGCTTATTCCTGCACCCCTGTGGATGAGCCTCTGCCTTCTTATCCTGCGGCCAATGTCAAAGCCCGCCGAACCATCCTATACCCCATCCCCTGCGAGGCAGTGGTGATCGGTTTCTATGATAGCATGGGCAACGCCATTGGTAACAAGTTCACGGTCAAAGTGGAGATCGAGACTGACCGCGATGTGATCGGTGTGGGATTGGACGAGGATCTGCCCGTGGGCTGGCGGGTAACCCCCATCCAGAACGACGGGTTCATCTATAAGCCCGGGGTGGATCAATGGGTTCTCCTTGATGTCCTCAAGCCAGGCCGGCCCAAGACCATCATTTACGAGGTTACCGTTCCCCCTAATATCCAGGTGAAGAAGCCCTTGCCTGGACCTTGTCCGGTGAGGGACTTCCAAACCGTCGTTGGCCGCGTGGATACGGGCTTGCCCTGCCAAGTGATCGACGTGACTGGGCAAAGCAAGGTAGAGCTTTCGGATTGTCTCAGCGTTCTCGCCGCGATCGCCAAGTGGGATGTGGCAAAGGATGCTATTGACCTCACCCTTTCCGACAAGATCACGTTCCCCCAGGTTCAGCGGGCCATCGCCTTCTGGCTGGAAGGGAGCCGCGTCCCGCGAACCTGCGACCCAGGGATTGTGGACTTCGAGCTGATGAAAACCATCGTGGCTTATTGGCTTACGGGAACACCAATCTGTGAGCCACTGCCGGGGCAAGTGCCGTCCATCTGTGAGGGCCGGTGAAACCTCGCGGGCTGATCTTCCTCAGGCGGCGGGATTTTTCCCGCCGCCTTCCCCTTTTTGAAAGGAGGGAGAAATGACAAGAGCTGGGATGCTCTTGGTGCTTAGCGGACTTTTCTTTGGGCTAGGTGCCCTTTGCGCCAATTTGACCTTGGAAAGCTCAACCTTCATCCCTGATCCTGGGGGGAGCGTAACCCTTTTCGTGCGCGGAGCCTCATCCGGAGCAACTTTTCGCTGGGATCTCGACGGTGACGGTACGTATGAGCTTACTACCGCGGAGCCTCAGGTTACCCTTACTCTCCCTCAGGGGATGCGCGTAGTGCGGGTTGAAGTGGTGGAGAAGACCCAAAGCACCCAACTTCTCGCGGCTTTAGTGGCCGATGCCCGCTTGGGAGCCACTCGTCTTATTGTCCCTGAGGGGCAAAGCTATCTTGTCACGATAACTGTGAGTGGCAAAATCCCGGTCATTGCTCCCGGTTTCGTGGAGGACGTTCCTCAGGGGTTCGCGGTGGAGGTAGTGGATGATGGCGGGGCTTTTTGGCGCAAGGCCGAGAAACTGGAGGTCGTGTGGCCGGTGATCCTTGATCCTGGTCAGGCTCTGACCTTCACTTATCGCCTCTATCCCCTGGCTGGGGTGGAGTTCCAATTCTCCGGCTTAGTGAGCGCTTATGCGGAAGGAAAGCGGGTGGAGATCCCTATTGCCGGAGCTATTCGTCCTTAACGCGGAGGGACAGAGCGTTCCCAAAGTTGGGAAAAGTAAATTTCCATAACCTGCGCGAGTTGTGGAGCGCCGAGGATCAGGACACCTGCTTCCACGTTTTTTACGAGCGAGGAATAGTTCCAGTTTGCCGAGGACACGGAGAGGTGGCATCCATCCACAATTAAGCACTTTGCGTGCATGACCGCTGTCGTTGGCTCAAAGCGCACCTCAACACCTTGCGTGGCGAGCCAGGCGGCGCTCAGTTTGTTGGCCTCCGCTAAATCGGGGTCGTTTTCCCCTCCCTCGAGGAGGACTTCCACCTTCACTCCGCGTTTGGCCGCATCCGCCAAGGCCCGAAGGAGAACGGTGGAAGGGCTATCGGGGTAAGCCGGGTAAAACACGAGCTCATAAAGCAAAAGTAAAACAGAACGCTGAGCCCCGGCAATAACGGTGTAGGCCGCAGTGAAATTGGCTTTGGATTCGGGGAAGTCCAAAAGGGGGATAAGAGCCGGTTCAGACCAGGGTTGCGGGGGAAGCTCGGTCTTTGTGCGTAGCTTTCCCTCCCAAAGAAGAAAGAAAAATTGGCGGAAGAAACCGGCGACCTCCGCGTCCTCTAGGACAAGGTCAACTTGGACGCTTGAGGTGAGGGCGGTTTTGGTCCAGTGTGTGGAGCCCACGATCACCAACCGGGAGTCCACCACCGCGAACTTCGTATGCAAGGTGATCTCTGGGGAATCCTCTTGCACATGAACGCCAATCTGCCGAAGTCGAGCCAAAGCTTCGTCCTGTTCAGGATAAAACGGCCGAGCAGTTTTCTCGACAAGCACATAAACGTTCACCCCTTTTTCTGCGGCTTCCGAGAGCGCGGAAAGAAGCGGATCCGTGGTTCCGTCGGGGTAAGCTCGAATATCCGAAAGAGCCAAAAGGATTTCCTCCGTTGCGGAGGAAAGAAAGCTAGGCACATGGTTTAAATATGCATTGTTTTCCGGCGTTGACCAAAGGGGAAGAACGGGAAAGCCAAAGGCCCATAGGGGCCAGCAAAGGAGCGCAAAGACAGTAGCAAAAATCCGCATCTTTGCTATGATACTTAGCGGTGATTCAGCGTCTAGTTGCGGAAAAACTTCGGCGACGATTTGATCCTCGGGTTTTTAAGTTCTCCTCGACCGCGGAGCTTGAACCCCTCTCCGGGATCATCGGCCAGGAGCGGGCCCTGGAGGCCCTGCGTGTGGGCCTTAGCTTAAAAGGCTCAAAACATCGGTATAACGTGTATGTTGCTGGAGAACCAGGGTTAGGAAAGACCTCAGCGGTGACCCAATTCCTTCAAGACCTCTCCCGCCGCGATCCCACTCCCCCAGATATTTGCTACGTCCACAATTTCTCCATCCCGCACATGCCCCGCTATCTCTTTCTCCCCCCTGGGAAAGGGCGGGAGCTCAAGGAGGACATGGACCGATTTTTGGATTTCCTCGATCGGGAGCTTCCGCGGGTGATGGAATCCGAGGAGATAAAGGCCCGGGTGCGGCGGGAGCGCGAGGCCTTCGAGGCCAGGCGCGAGGAGATCTTTCGCACCCTAGAGGAGAAAGCCCGGGTTTTGGGCTTCACCCTCCAACGAACCCCTTTTGGCATAAACACCATTCCCCTCAAATCCAACGGCTCGCCCTATTCACATGAGGAATTTCAAGCCCTAACCGAGGTGGAGCGGGCGGAAATCCTGCGAAAACAAGGGGAGATCCAGGAGCTTGTCCGCGAGGGTTTCCGGGAGTTGGGGGAGTTGGAGGAAGCTTGGCAAGAGCAGCAAAAGAAGCTTGTTCAGGAGGCTGTGCGCTTTCTCATCGGGCCGCGGCTCGCTCAGCTCCGCGCTAAATATGCCCAAATCCCCAGAGTTCTAGAATTCCTCCAAGGAGTGGAAACGGATATCGTCATCAACGCTGAAGCCCTCATTTCCGGAAAGGGCAAGCCCTCCCTTCCCCTGCCCATGCCCGAACCTGACCGATATCTCCGGTACCGGGTGAATCTCCTAGTGGACCGCTTTGGTGCAGAGGGTGCCCCAGTGGTGGTGGAGGAGAACGCCACCTACATAAACTTGTTTGGGACCATTGAGCGTCGCGTACAGTTTGGCGTAGTGACCACTGATTTTACCCAAATTCGTCCTGGTGCTTTGCACCGGGCCAATGGCGGGTATTTGGTCCTTTCGGCGATCAGCCTTCTTAGGTTTCCTCTCTCTTGGGATGCCCTGAAAATTGCGCTGAAGACCGGGGAAATTCGCATTGAAGATCCAGCGCAGATGCTCGGCTATGCCTCCACTGAGGGCCTCCGGCCTGAGCCCGTGCCCCTTCAGGTGAAGGTGATTTTGATCGGTCCCCTTTGGCTTTACTATCTCCTCTACTTTTACGACGAGGATTTTCGCAAGCTCTTCACCATCCGGGCGGATTTCGATACGGAGATGCCCTGGACGGAGGAGGCGGGGTGGGCCATTGCCCGGTTCATTCGGGCCCGGGAACTAGAGAATCCCGAGGTCCTCCCGTTTTCTCCTGAGGCGGTGGCCAGGGTTGTGGAGTACGCGGCGGAGCTCGCCGGCGATCAACGAAAACTCTCTACAAGGTTTGCTGCCCTCACTACTCTAATTGAGGAGGCCAGTTTTTGGGCCCGGCATCAAGGCTCTGCGGTTGTAGGACCTGAACACGTTCGGCTAGCTATCGAAAAAGGAAGGAACCGGCAATCCCTTTTTGCGGAAAAGGTTCGAGAGTGGATCCGACGGGGAAAGATTGTGGTTCAGGTCGAGGGTGGGGCGGTGGGCCAGGTAAATGGTTTGGCGGTGGTGGATTTGGGCGATTTTTCCTTCGGCCGGCCTCAGCGGGTTACGGCCACAGTTTTCGCCGGCAAATCCGGGGTGGTGGACATCGAGCGCGAGGCCGAATTGGGTGGGAAAATCCACACAAAAGGGGTGATGATCCTCAAATCCTATTTTGGGGAGAGGTTCGCCACAAAAGCCCCTCTTACCTTTTCGGCCAACTTGGCTATGGAGCAGGCCTATTCCGGGATTGAGGGCGATTCCGCCTCCGCGGCGGAACTCTGCGCCCTCCTTTCGGCTCTCTCAGGGGTCCCCTTCAAACAGGGCATTGCCGTGACCGGGGCCATCGACCAAAAGGGAAATCTTCAGCCTGTGGGCGGGATCAACGAAAAGATCTATGGGCATTACCTTGTGTGCAAGGAGCTCGGGTTGAACGGGGAGCAAGGTGTTGTGATCCCCCGGCGGAATGTGGATGAACTCATGCTTCCTGAGGAAGTTGTGGAGGCTGTGGCCCAAGGGAAATTCCATGTCTGGGCCTGCGATACTGTGGAAGAGGTAGTGGAAATCCTTTCAGGGATGCCGGCGGGCAAACCCGACAAAGAAGGGAATTATCCTGAGGGTTCCCTCTTCTTCCTCGTGCAAAAAAGGCTCGAGGAGATTCGAAAACACGTAGAGGAAGCGGAGGAGGACTAGGTCATTCCTCGCCTGGAGCTGGCAAGGTCTCGCGGCGTAAGAACCTGGGGATGACCTTTCCCCAGATTATTAAGGGAAGGCGCGCGCCTAGTTTAATTCCCTCGGAAGAGCCTGGGCTCACCACGAACCCCAACTGGGTCTCAAGGCTTGCCAATTCCCGCGGAACCAGGGCCATTCCTACTTGGCCTTCTTCCAAGACCACGCAGCTTGTTACTGTACCCACCACTGTTCCGGTTTTATCCACGACTTTAGTGCCGGCGCGGATTGGCCGCTGACCCCCCTCCACAAAGAACCGAACTATTTCGCGCTTCCAATCAGCCAAAGCCCGGATATACGCCGCTCGACCCACGAAGAAAGCCTTATGCAGCTTCACATAGGGAGCAAACCCAGCCTCATGGGGAAGGATCTCCTCCGGACCGGAAAGCTCGTGCCCATAAAGAGGAAGCCCAGCCTCGGTGCGCAAGGAATCGCGTGCCGCTAAACCACAAGGAATGAGTCCCCTTTCCTTCCCCGCATCCAGCAAAGCTTCCCAAATTTTCTCCGCCGCAGATTTTGGCACTAAAAGCTCGTATCCCATGGTCTCGCCCGTGTAGCCAGTTCTAGCGCAGATGACGGGAACCCCGAGGATGGAAAGGATAAGGAATTCTGTTCGGCGCAGGGCTATAAGCTCGTGCTTATCACGCTTAGAAAGAAGCTTGAGGAGGATAGACCGGGAAGCGGGACCCTGGAGGGCCAAGTCCACAAGGCCATCATCTTCCTCTTTCAAATTGCGCAGGGTAACTGGCCCATCCGGCTCCACCCACGGTCGCTCGGGATCCAAAAGGGCCTTTCCCTCATTCACTGCGCAAAGCCAATCCCAGTCTTTGAGCTCGTTGGCCGCGTTCACGATGAGAATGAAACGATCCTTATCCGCGCGATAAACCATGAGGTCATCGATTACCCGGCCGGAGGGGTCGAGGAGAAAACCGTATTGGGACTGGCCAGGGTGGAGCCAACCAGCATAGTTGGTGGTGACGAGGTTTAGGAAGCTTTCGGCATATCGGCCGGAGACCTCAAAGAGCCCCATGTGTCCAAGATCAAAAAGGCCGGCTTTTTCCCGCACGGCCCGGTGTTCGGCGAGGGCGGAGCTGTACCAAAGGGGCATCTCATAGCCGGCAAAGGGGCTCATCCGGGCACCGGCCCGCCGATGCCAAGAAGTAAGAGGCGTATTTTGAATCGGCCTTTCTAAGCTTTTCGGCACATATTCCGTTCCCTTAGCTCCGCCTTGGCCAAATTTCCCGCCGATGAAATATGGTTTTCCAAGGGCAAAAAGTTCTGGATTAGTCCGTAAGAGATCTTCCGCTTGCCCGCCAACGCCCCAAAAATCGATCTGCACACGCCCATTGGTGATCCGAAGTTTCCTTCCGTTGAAGGAAAGCTCCGCAGTACCTCCGAAATCCTCCACCACTGCCGGTCCTTGCACCTTTTTGTAGATGTCCTCAGGATCAAAAAGAACGTAGCCATCAGAGAGCGCGGAAACCCACTCTTTGAGCTTTTCCCCGCTTTTGTTTGGAGCAATTACCACAAATTTTGGGCGGCCAAGCTCATCATCGCTGAGCCTTCCGACCACGGCTTCGGAGAGCACTTCGCCCTCGGGCGTAAGGAAGAGGGTGCGGATTGCCTTCCCCTCTTCTAGGTCTAGGATGTGGGCGGTGGAAGCTTCGTGGAGGAGGTGATCAGCGCGGCCGCCGCGCACGAGAAAAACCTTGGCCCCGTTGGGATCAGCTACGCTAACCTTTGCCTCCTTCTCCACACCGAATCGGGCCAAAAGGGTCCGTACCCGCTCCTGAGCCTCGCGCAACGTGGAAAGCGGAATCTTTCCGCGCCAAAGCGGACCACGCACCCCATGATAGGTAAACGGCCGAATTTCCGTGAGCACGAGCCTAGTAATTTCTGCGATCTCCTGCATCTCCTCTTCGCCCATTCCTCGCTGGGTAACCCAAGGGGTTCCGTAGCGGATTCCCCGGGCATCGGCTGCCGAAGTGTCTCCGGGGATGGTGTTTTTATTGGCCACGATGCCAGCGATATCCAAAATGCGGGCAGCGATCTCACCCATGAGAGGATTCCCATTTTTGGTGGGGATAGCGCGCAGGTCCAAAACCAGAAGGTGCGTATTAGTTCCGCCGTAACACAGGCGGATTCCGTTCTTCTCTAGCGCGGCGGCCAAGGCCTTGGCGTTCTCCACGATTTGGAACATGAGCCGCCGGAACTCCGGGGTCTGGGCCAAAGCGAAAGCTACAGCGATCCCGGCGAACTTGTTCACATGAGGACCGCCTTGGGCTCCGGGGAAAACGGCTTGGTCAATCCTTGCGGCGATTTCCGGATCGAAAGAGAGGATCACCGCTCCCCGCGGACCGCAGAGGGTTTTGTGCGTGGTGAACATCACCACATCCGCGTATCCCACGGGAGTGGGGTAAGCGCCAGCGATGGCCATCCCCGCGGTATGGGCAATATCCGCGAAAAGGAAAGCGCCCACGGAGGAGGCGATCTCCCGAAAGGCCTTCCAGTCGGGCGCCCAGGGGTAAGAGGTGTAGCCGGCCACGATCATCTTGGGCTTTTCCCGCTGGGCAATGTCCGCAATTTTGTCGTAATCGAGTTTTTCTGTCTTTGGGTCAACCCCGTACGTTACGATGCGGTAACGCCGACCGGAGACGTGGAAGGGCGAACCGTGGGAAAGGTGCCCGCCTTGGGTGAGATCCATGGCCATGAGGGTATCGCCGGGCTTAAGGAGGGCTTCGTAAATGGCGAGGTTTGCGGCGGCGCCGGAAAGGGCTTGGATGTTTACGTAAATGGCCTCCGGCGGAACTTCCGGGGTGGCAAAACACTCGGCGCAGCGTCGGCAGGCCAGGGCCTCCACCACATCCGCGAGCTCCACCCCCTTATAAAACCTTCGGTCGCTATAGCGCCGATAGTACGCGAGCTGCTCAGCTAGGTCACAGATCCGTTCCTCCGGGAACCGGAGGCTTTCCTCCCTGGGATAACCCTCGGCATAGATGGAGGTGAACGCTGATCCCAAAGCCTCTCGCACGGCTTTTGGGGTTAATGATTCCGAAGGGATGAGGATTATTTTCTCTTTTTGTCTGCGCTCCTCGGCGGCGGCTAACTCCGCCACCGCCCGATCAACCTCCGCTAGACCCAGCTCCCAGATCTTTTTCTCCATAATCATTCCAATTATCCTCCAAAGGGAAGCGGGCGAAACCGCCGTTCCATATCCTTTCCATGCCAAGCGAGCTCCACCGCCAGGTACATTCCTCCGGAGACCAGGGAGTGGCCGCCGAGGATGAAAGGGGTGGAGCTTTCCGCACAGGCCTGAATAAGCTCACGAAGCCGCGGGTCGCTTACATTTTGGTACTGCATGAGGTCGCAAGCGTAGCGTTCCTCCGCAGGTGGCCACACACCATAATGGGCCATGATCACCCTGATGTCCCAGACCACTACGTCACCCAGACGACTTAAGGTTCGAACTAAACCCGAGGGTCCGGTGGTTTCAGCCAGGATTCCCACAAGGGAAAGAACAGCTCCGCGCTCGGCCCGACCGCTTGCCTCCATTCCCCGTTCCTCCGAGATCACCCGGAATCGGCAGGCCGCCTGGTGATCAAGATACCGCAGAAGATGTCCACTCACCCGTCCGATTAGGACCACCTCCGCATCAGGGTTGACAATGGCCTCAAGAAGGGCCTGGGCCCGGGCCGTGGGCACTTCACTCAAAACCCTCTTCACCTCCTCCGGAAGGCCAGGATGGAGGGCAAGGATCTGGAGCTCTCCAGGAGTATCGATGTCCAATTGCGTAGCAGCACAGCGGGGAAGTTCATAGCAGGTGTAGCCGGCCTGCCAAAGGCGCATTCCCAAAGGATTATCCCGGGGCAAATCGGGAATAGGCCAAGGAGGAACGATTAGAGCAAGATCAGTGGAGTAAAAGTTATTGAGAACGGAAAAAGGCTCAGGCAAGTTAGCATTTAACAGGCGTTGCCAATCGAGGTCCGAGAAAAGGAGCCCGGAACCGCTCGCTAAATAAAGGACGCGCTTTGGCCTATAGGAAGACAAAATCGCGGTGAACCTGGTCCCAAAATGCCACTCCTCCGGCGGGTCCTGGATCAGCGTGCACGGAGAACCTTCCCAAGCTTCAGGGCTAGCGGTGATCACCAGGATTTCCTCGACTCCCGGGAGCCCCCGGAGCCTAGCTACAACATATCTTGCGCTTACTGTGCGTGCTCGGGATACCAGATCGCGTCCCCCGCGGTCGAAAAGGAGGACGGTGGTTCCGGGCATGGACTAAGGCAATTCCTCGTAGGGGAGAAGGGCGAGCTTCCTAGCCCGATCGATTTCGGTAGCCAAAAGCCTTTGATGTTTAGCGCAGAGCTTGGTTATGCGCCGTGACAAAATTTTCCCGCGCCGGTTCATGAATTGCTTCAGAACCTCGGGCTTCTTATACGTGAGCTCCACGCTTTGCTGACAAACGCGGCAAGTTTTGGATTTCGTGCTCAAAATGGCACCTCCTCTTCAGGGTAAGTCTCCTCACTAACCGGAGGCTCTGGAGCTTCCGGGGTCTCGGGCTTTGGGCCGAGAAAATGCACGGTTTGGGCCACAACTTCCGTGACCCTCCGGCGGTCGCCGTTTTGGGTCTCAAAGGAGCGGATGCGGAGACGGCCATCCACGGCTACCTGCCGACCCTTGCGCAGCCAAGCCGCGCAGGTCTCAGCCTGCTTGCCCCAGACCACCACGGGAACGAACGTAACCTCCTCCTCCGGCTGTCCAGTTTCCGGGTTCACCCACCGCCGGTTCACCGCCAAATCAAACCGAACCATGGGCCTCCCGCTTTGGGTGTATCGCAAATCGGGATCGGAAGTGAGCCGGCCAGTGAGGATCACCCGGTTGAGATCGCTCATCCTTTCCCGTCCACCCTCACCACCTGGTACCGCAAAAACGCGTCATCCATTCCCAGGCGCTGCTGGAAATTGTCCACCCGATCGGCGGGAAGGGAGAAAGTGACCAAAACGTAATATCCCTCGCGGAAGTGTTCGATCTCGTAGGCCAGGATCCTTTGTCCCCATTCCTCAGTTTTTTGGACCTGGCCGCCCTCCTCCGCGATTAGGGACTCAACTTTGGCCATTTTTTCCCGCCGCTGGGCCTCATCGAGGTCCGGGCGCAGTATGTACACCAACTCATAACTGCGAATTTCGCCAGCCACGGGTTCTCCTCCTTGGCGAGTTTTTCAATCCTACTTTACCGATTGGCCCAGGCCCCCGCAAGGATGACCGGGAACCCCCAAGGGATCGCCACCCTACTTGACAAGTGCGCGCAAACCCTACTATACTCTGAGAAACCCAAACGAAAGGAGGTGATCGAGAGTGAATAAGGCCGAGCTGGTTGATCGGATTGCGCAGCGGGCCGGGCTTACCAAGAAGGATGCTCGGAAAGCCCTTGACGCCACGGTGGACATCATCACCGAGGCTCTGGCCAACAATGAGCCCGTGCTCCTCACCGGGTTTGGGAAGTTCGAGGTGCGGGCGCGCAAGCGCTCCCAGCGCATCAACCCCCAGACCCAGAAGCGCATCACCGTACCGGAGAAGGTCGTTCCGGCCTTCAAGCCTGGCAAGAACCTGAAGACCCTCGTCGGCAAGAAGCTCAAGGCCGTCGAGGAGAAAGGCGAGCTCAAAGTGCGGAAGGCTTGAGGCGAGAACGACCGGGGACTGGGCGGCTGCCCGAATTTGGGCAGCCGCCCTGCTTTGATAAAAAAGCCAGTTTAGATCGGCTTTTTCCCCTCAGCCGACCTACCTCCAGTTTAGCCCAACCCCTCACCCCCGGTCAAGGATAAAGGCGGTCTAACATTCTTGGGAACGGGATTGTTTCGCGAATGTGGTCCACGCCAGCAATCCAGGCCACTGTCCTCTCAACCCCGAGCCCGAAACCAGAATGCGGAACAGATCCCCACTTTCGAAGGTCAATGTACCACTTATATGGCTCCAATGGGAGGTTAGCCTCGCGCAGTTGCGCCAAAAGCTCCTCTTCGGTATCCACCCGTTGGGAGCCGCCGATTATCTCCCCATACCCTTCCGGGGCGATGAGGTCAGCGTTTAAGACGACGCTAGGATCCTGGGGATCGCGTTTCATGTAGAAGGGTTTGATCTCCTTTGGGTAGCGCTCCACGAACACCGGCCGGCCAAAATGCGCAGAGAGCGCATCCTCAGCGGGAGCACCAAAGTCATCCCCGTAATTGATAGGGACACCATGCGAACGGATGATCTCGATGGCTTCCCGATAAGTGATGCGAACAAACGGATCGCGGACCTCCCCAAGGAGCACCTCTGGGTCGCGGCCAAGCTCCGCAAGTTCGCGGTTTCTTTCGGCCACTACGTACTCCACAATGTAGCGAACGAGATCCTCTTGCAGGCGGAGGTTTCCTTCATGATCAAGGAAAGCGGCCTCCGCTTCGGCCATCCAGAACTCCGTTAGGTGTCGGCGGGTCTTGGATTTTTCGGCGCGAAAACACGGGCCAATCCAATAAACCCGGCCCAGGGCCATGCAGGTTGCCTCCAAATAAAGCTGGCCAGACTGCGATAAGTACGCGGGTTCTCCGAAATAATCCAAGGGGAAAAGGGTGGTAGTGCCCTCCACCGCCGTGCCCACGATGATCGGGGCTTCGGTGGCCACAAACCCCCGCTCCTTAAAAAAGGCGCGGATGGCCCAAAAAACGGCGTCGCGAATGCGCAAGATCGGGACCTGCTTGCGCATGCGGATCCAAAGGTGGCGGTGATCCATGAGGAACCCGACCCCGTGCTCTTTGAGCCCGATGGGGAAAGGTTCCTTTGGGATATGGATTGGCTCGATTTTTCTGACGAGGATCTCGTACCCACCGGGAGCACGGGGATCGGGCCGCACTACGCCCCAAAGCCGCAGGGAGCTTTCCTGAGGGAGCCTTTCAGCGAGCTCAAAACTTTGAGGATCGGTATCCGGAGTGACCACCCCTTGAACAATTCCCGTGCCATCCCGCACCAGCACGAACCTGACCTTTCCTGAGGAGCGTTTGTTGTAGAGCCAGCCTTGAATCAGAACCTCTTGGCCGGCGTAACGGGCCAGGTCCTCTACGTAGACGTGGGGCATATCAGATTTCCAACCCGCTTTGTTCTCCGGAGCGTTCGGCGAGGCGCCGCTCGATGTAAGCGATGGCCTCGCCGACGGTACTGATCTTTTCAGCATCCTCGTCGGGGATCTCTATTCCGAACTCCTCCTCGAACTCCATGATCAGCTCCACTCGATCCAGAGAATCTGCGCCGAGATCATCGACGAACGTCGATTCCTCGGTGATCTCCTCCGGATCCACCATGAGCTGCTCGGCGATGATCTCCTTCACCCGGTTCGCCACGTCACTCATCGTTTCACCTCCTTAAGCACAGGGGACGAGGCCCCCGTCCACGCAGAGAACATGGCCGGTTATATAGGAGGATTGAGGGGAGAGCAAGAAAAGGATGGCCTCAGCGACCTCCTCGGGCTGGCCGGCCCGACCCAGGGGAATCCGCGATAGATACTGCTCCCGAACCTTTTCCGGCAACGCCGCAGTCATAGGGGTCTCAATATATCCCGGAGCCACGAGGTTCACCCGGATCCCCCAGGGAGCGGCCTCCTGGGCCAGGGTTTTAGTGAGGGCCACAAGGCCGGCTTTGGCCGCAGCATAATTGGCTTGCCCGACATTCCCCGTGAGCCCCACCACCGAGCCCACGAAAACCATAGCCCCGGCTCTGGCCTTCATCATGATCCGCAACGCTTCCCGAGCGCACAGGTAAGCCCCGGTTAGGTGAACCCTCAGAACTTCTTCCCAATCCTCTTGGGTCATGCGGATGAGGAGTTTATCGCGGGTGTGGCCAGCGGCATGCACGAGGAAATCCAATCTGCTAGCCCATTGCATTGTCTCAGCGAAGATCCTTTGTACCTGTTTTGGATCGGAAACGTCGGCGGGGATGAATTTCCCTTGACCGCCGAGCTCCGATTCCGCCCAAGTTCCGCGGGCCTGGTCCCGGCCAACTATTACTGCTCGTCCACCCCGGGCCACGAACAGCTTAGCTGTGGCCAAGCCGATTCCCGAGGTTCCGCCCGTGATGAGCGCCACCTTTCCCTCAAACATTCCCCAGCACCTCTCCCAGGGCCCGGAAGCGTATCCGGGCAGTGATGCGCCTGCCAAGCCGGGTAAGAACCTGACCAGGACCGATTTCCCAAGCTTCGTCCACTCCTAAGGCGGCGAGGGTCTCCACAGCCTTCACCCATTGCACCGCGGCGGTCATCTGAGCTTTCAGGATTTCTTTGATCCTCTTTGGATCATTTTCCACTTCTCCGGTGGAGCTAGACACAAACGTTATCTTTGGTGGTTGAAAGGGAAGATCTTCGAGGGCTTGGGCGAAGTCCTGAGCGGCTTTGGCCATGAAGGGCGAATGAAAGGCTCCTGCTACCCCGAGGCGCAGGGCCTTCCCGCCCATTTCTTTGACGAGTTTCTCAGCGCGGGAAAGGGCGGAGACTTCCCCTGCTAAGACCACCTGCTCTGGGGCATTGATATTGGCCACAAAGCAGCCGCTCTCGCGGGCTAAACTTTCCACCTCGGAAAGGGAAAGGCCAAGGACCGCGAGCATTCCTCCGGGATGCGTTTGTGCCGCTTTCTCCATAAGTTTTCCCCGCGTAATAACGAGCTTGAGGGCCAAGGGCCAATCCAGGACCCCAGCCGCGGCCAAAGCGGCGAATTCCCCAAGGGAATGGCCAGCCACGGCCTCCGGCTCTTTCCGCTCTTTGGCCACGAGAAAACCGGCCCACTCCACAAGAAAAATGGCCGGCTGGGCTACCGAGGTTTGTAGAAATTCCTCAGGGGAGATCTCCGGAACAAACCTATTCCACCCCAATCGGCTTGCCTCGGCCAAAACTTCCCTTCCCTCGGGCCGGGCAAAGAGATCCTTCCCCATTCCCACCTCATGAGAACCCTGGCCGGGAAAGAGAAAGGCTACCATCGGAGGATCACTGTGCCGTAGCAAGCTCCGGCCCCAAACGCCGTGAGGGCGAGAATCTGTCCCGGCTCGACCTTGCCAGCCTGCACCAGTTCGTCTAAGGCGATGGGGATGGATGCTGTGGACGTGTTAGCTACGCGGTCGATATTGATCACGACCTTTTCTTCCGGGATGCGCAGGCGCTTTATCAAGGCTTCGATGATCCGCAGATTGGCCTGGTGGGGAATGAGCCAGTCGATGTCAGCTAGACTAAGCCCAGCTTGACTAGCGGCGGCGCGGGTGGCTTCAGCCATCATCCCCACTGCCGCCCGAAAAAGCCCTTTCCCTTCCATCTGCAAAAAATGCTTTCCCGCTTGCACTGTATCCGGGCTAGCTGGAAGTCTCACCCCGCCGGCCTCAATTCGCAGAAGCCCTAGTTTTGTGGGGTCCCCGCGGAGGGCCACGCCGAGGATTCCCGCAGGCCCATCCTGATGTTCCAGGACGATGGCTCCTGCTCCATCACCAAAAAGCACACAGGTTGCCCGATCCTGCCAATTCACAAACCGGGAAAGAGCTTCTGTTCCTACAACCAATGCGATTTTAGCCATCCCCGAATGGAGCATGGCCCCGGCCATGGCCAAAGCGTAAAGGAAACCGGCGCAGCCCGCGGTGATATCGGCAAACGCCCCCTTTTCCATTCCGAGGCCGAGGGCGATGTGGGGAGCTGTCCCAGGGATGGGCTCCTCCGGAACGTTTGTGGCCACCAAAAGCACGTCCACATCTTGAGGAGCCCGCTGGGCCCGGGCCAGCGCCTGCTCGGCAGCACGGATCCCCATCGTCGCGGGAATTTCCTCACGGGAGAGAATATGGCGGGTGCGAATCCCGGTACGGGTGCGGATCCATTCATCGCTCGTATCCAAAAATTTCGCTAGATCATCATTGGTTAAGATTTTTTCCGGCAAATAAGAAGCGGTTCCAGTTATTTTGAGGGGGATGAGAGGCATATTCTTTCGCCGGCCGCTTGGTGAGCTCAGTTTCTCTTGGGGCATAGGATGCGTACAAAAGAAAACCGGCCATGCGCCGGTTTAGTGCCGAGGGCGGGAGTCGAACCCGCACGGGCCGAAGCCCACTGCCCCCTCAAGACAGCGCGTCTGCCAATTCCGCCACCTCGGCTCACCACCAATGGTAGGAATGGCCTCCTTTTTGGTCAAGGGTTGCCCAGCGTTCTTCCGTGGTGTAGGTTGGGGCCGCAGTGAAGGTGCGATTCGGTGTGTATTCAGGGGATCCCCTACTTGCTGAGCGCCGGCTAGAGGCCCGCCTTAGGGACCTAGGCCCAGTGCGGAGGGAAGCATTCTTCGCAGACGAGATCACACCAGAACGGCTCCTTTTGGAAGTACAAACTCCTGATCTTTTCGGGGAAAGCCGGGCGGTGGTGGTGCGGTGGGCGGACCCTTGGCGAGGGGAGCGCGAACTAGCTCAAGCCCTGAGAACGAGGCTCCCTGAGGGAGTGGCTGTGTTTTTCTTGGGCCAAGATTTGCGGGGGCCTTTGGCTGAAACGGCCGAGGAGGCCGAACATTTTCCCCGCCCAACTGGACAGGCTTTGCGTAAGCTTTGCGAAACCCTGCTAAGCGAGGCTGGCCTTCCCGTACACAGTTTTGTGGTGGATCTCCTTATGGAGGCATGCGAGGGGGACACCCTGCGCCTGGCCCAAGAGGTGGAGAAATTCAAAGTCTGGAAAGGCGGAAAGCTTCCGCGCTCCCGCCTTCCGGAGCTATGTTTCTTCGGCCAACCCCAGCCCTATGAGTTCTTGGATGCGGTGGGAAATGGCGACCTCATGGGCGCCCTGCGGGCCCTTGATAGGCTCCTCCGCACCCACTGGAACCCGCAACTCCTCCTTCATCTCCTCGTGGGCCACCTCCGGGCTCTCCTTTTGACTCTGAGCGCCACGGATTCCGGGGAAAACTTGGATGGACCGGAATGGCTCATCCGCCGGCGCCTTTCTCAAGCTCGCCGCCAGGGAGAAGCTCGCCTAATCCAGGGCTTAAGCTTCCTTCAGGAACTGGACGTGCGCATAAAGCTAGGCGAACTAGATCCGGAGGACGCCATACACCTTTTCATTTTGCAGTGGGTGCCAGTTTGACCGGAACTCGCTCCCCAAGCACAGTGTGCTCCAAAAGCAGTCGGCAAAAGACCAGGGCCGAGAACATGGAGGCCACCACTCCCAAGCTCAGGGTGATGGCGAATCCCTGGACTGGTCCGGATCCTACGAAGAAGAAGATTAGGGCGGCGATGAGGGTGGTGATGTTCGAGTCGATGATGGCGGAGAGGGCCCGGTGGTGACCAGCAGCCACAGCGGCATTGATGGCCTTCCCCCCGCGCCGCTCCTCTTTGATCCGCTCAAAGATGAGAACGTTGGCGTCCACAGCCATGCCTATGGTCAAGACCAAACCAGCGATTCCTGGGAGGGTCAAAGTGGCGTGGAACGCGCGCAGCGCGGCAACAAGGATGAGCATGGTCAAAGCCAGTCCTAAACCGGCGATGATCCCGTACCACCGGTAATAGAGGACCATGTAGAGGACTACAAGGACGAAGCCGATGAGGAGGGACAGCGCTCCGCGGCGGACGTATTCCGCGCCCAAAGTTGGTCCAACCCGCTGCTCCTCCACCACTGTCACCCGGGTGGGCAAAGCTCCGGAGCGGAGGACCACTGCAAGGAGTTTGGCCTCGTCATAGGTGAACCGACCAGTGATGGTTGTGGAATTTTGGACGGCCCGCCAGCCTTGAGCCGCAGCCTCCTTGATTGAAGAAGAAATAGCCGGAGCAGAATAAACGATCCCGTCGAGGATAATGGCGAGCCTATCCCCTACCCGGAGCTTTTTTAGGGCGTCCACGA
>Ga0209225_1002228_pt1 | contig 17668 bp, 20 predicted proteins | sample WasSprMetagenome_FD_184732 | JGI IMG/M metagenome (GOLD analysis project Ga0209225, IMG submission 184732) | Sulfidic aquatic microbial communities from Washburn Spring, Yellowstone National Park, USA - WS (SPAdes) (version 3) | ecosystem: Environmental > Aquatic > Thermal springs > Hot (42-90C)...
TTGGCTTTACTCGCCTTCTTAGCTATAGTGGCTTTGATGTTAGGTTACTTTTTATCGAGAGGAGAAAGCAACAAATAGATTTAAAGTTTAACTTTCATTAAATAAATTTAATGAAAGTTAAAGTTAAAGTTCATTCCTCAAATCGAGGAAGTGATGAAAGTAGTGTTCGTGCCTTCTCAACTCTCTCAAGAACCTTCTTTTCATCTATTTTTGGTGTCGAAAGAGCGTCTAAGGAATTTGAAATTATTTCACGGAGTTGTTCTAGATTGCCCTCGCCAAATAGCTTTAACCCACCTTCTTACATCAACACCTCCATCATCAGCCTTATAAACATACACCTATATCAGATTGCATAGTGCTCTAACTGTGTTTGGCAACTATTTCTCGGACTGTTTTTCTTACTGCTTGTTCGCTGTTTAGTTTTGGCTTCCAACCTAGGGATTTGAGCTTGCTTATGTCTAGTAGCATGTTTTTAACGTCTCCTTTCCACCCTCTTCCACCGTCTACTCCCCCCGTCAGCTTGAGTTTAACGTTTTTCAAGCCCATTTCTTCTATTACGATTTCAGCTATGGTTTTAACGTTTACCTGGTCTTCTGAGCCCACGTTGTATACTTCAACGCGGTTTTCCGGATTCTCCGTTGCTAGGAGTATGGCTTCTACGCAGTCGCTCACGTAGAGGTATGATTTTGTCTGCGTTCCATCTCCGAGTATTTCAAGCTCATTCGGGTTTTTCCTCAGCTTTTGAATGAAGTCGTGGATGACGCCGTGTCTGCTTCTCGATCCTACTATGTTCGCCAGCCTCAAGATTACGGCTTTGAATCCGTATGTGTATGCGTAGGCCGATATTAACGCTTCACATGCAAGTTTAGATGCACCGTATGTGGAGATGGGTTTAAGCGGAGCATAGTCTTCAGGCGTAGGTATCTTTAAGGCTTCACCGTAAACTGTAGACGTTGATGTGAAGACTAGAATAGGGCTTCCTCCAGCCATCCTCACACGCTCTAGGAGGTTATAGGTTGCGACTACGTTCTGCTGGAAGTGTATACTTGGGTCTGTTGAGCCCATCCTAACCTCAGGGTTTGCGGCTAAATGGAATATGACGTTGTAATCATCGACCTCAAGCTTCTTAAGGTCAGACTGGCTTAGAAGGTCGCCCTTTATGAACGTGAAGTTTGAATGGCCAAGCCAATGTCCAACGTTCTCCAAGAAGCCTGTTGAAAGGTTGTCGAAGACGCAGACATAATCTCCTCGAGCCATAAGCACGTCAACTAGGTGGCTTCCAATAAATCCCGCACCCCCGGTAACCAGAACACTTCTCATGCCGGATTCACAGCCTCCTATATCAGGTTACATAGAGCCCTAATAGCATACGTTAAACTTGAAACTATGAAGAAGGCTTGTAAAAGCCTAGGCAGTTTACCGTCGAAGCGAGCTAGAAGCCTAGACAACGCCCATAGGCCCTCTGCTATGAGTATTGGGAATGGTGTTGCGAACAGAAGGTGAGACTGTAGGTCTACGTTGCTGAATGGGAATATCAACGATACTACGGCTAGCCATATGATGAACAGCCTTGAGAGGCTATCGCCCTTCTTCGATAGGCTTAAGACGCCTATAAGCGCTAAAGCCATATGTAATGGGTTGAAGAACAGTCCGTCCACATAGCTTACGGTGAGCCTCTGCAAGTTCCTAGGCAGATCTAATAGGGGTTCAAGACCGAAGGCTTTACTATAGCCCAGCACGTCTGTCGAGCTTGCCAATCCACCGTAATTTGGATATGTAATTGTTTTAACAATATCCGCGATTGCGTTTCCAATTAGGACTGTTAGCAAGTGTTTGTCTAGTTTAAAATTCCCCTTTCTGAGAGATTGTAAGGTTGAAGAGGCTAAGTGCAACGTTAGAATGGCCATTAATAGGCTCCAAGTCCAAGGATGTATATAAAGCATCCCAATAGACGATACTAGGGCTATCGATAAGCTTTTTAGGCTTCCATCTGTTAATCTAGGCGTCAAGGCTACACATATGTAGAACGGTATCAACGCAGTCCAGGCCGCGAAAAACCCTGCCATCATTCCCACGGTCATGTTGAAGCCCAACACAGCAGCTAGGGAGGAAAGCAAAGCGTATAGATCATCTCCAGATAGACGCTTAGCCGCATAGTAGACGGTCAATACGAAGAGCGGGGATATGAGTAACGCCTCAAAGTTCAATATTATTTTCTTAGGTATTCCAAGTTTTGTTAAACTGTAGAGCAGAAGTAGATAAAGTGGTCTATTGCCGTAGAATGCATACTTGATAGTACTCCAATTCCAATCGTTGACTGTAAGCATGTTGTCAAGCCATCTGGAGTAGAATAGTATATCTACTGACACAGGTTTGAACTCCGGGTTTATCGTGGGGAAATATGGAATTATAGGCAAGGCTATGCTAAGCAGTAAGGCAGATGCGAGACACAGCCTCTTTGCGAATGTACCTTTTAATGGCTGATAATCGTTTGCTGTATTTAAGATTCTATTATATCTAATTTTCAGACTCATACATCCTTTAAGGACTCTTCTAATGGGTAGAAGAAGCCAAGCATATAACGTTACAAGCAGGAGCAACGGGTATAGTGGAGCATATATGTGGAATAAACTCGCATCGATATCGGAAAGCGTTGCATAGAGTCTAAATCCATAGCCTAGCAAGAGCCTTGGATTCCACATGTACGCCATCCAGTACAGTAAGAGTGGAAGGTTCATGAAGGTTAGAGTGGCTAAGACGTAGCAGGCCAACTTAAACGGCTTAACGGCCTTAAAACCACCAGCCTCATAGGCACATAGAGCTAGGGCAAGGGAGATGGCCAAGAGCGGTATGAGACCGTAGAGACCATGATCCGATAATCCGAGACTATAAACGCTACTCCAGATTGTACCGTGGAAGAGGGCCGTGTAGCTCGGCTTAAATAAGTCGAGTACATAAAGGTAGGCTAGGACGATTTCCAAGGCCGTCATTATATGCAAGATTTTTTCGAAGAGTCTCCCAAAGTTCTTAGTCATAGATACGTGCACCCCCTTTCCTTTGTAATCGACTTTTTCCACGGTAAATTCATCTTCTTTGAGCGAATAGAATGGCTAAATTCTTATCCTTGTATCCGGTGATGCCTGATAGCGTGTATAAGATGCCTCGCAGTATCTTCAATTTTACCATGCCATAAAGCTCTATCCTATAGCTGAAGCCTCTCTTCCAGAAAGGAGGATGAGCAAGCTTAAATTTAAAACCAGCAAATTTAAGCTTGTTAACTATAGAGCTAATGTCGCCGTGTTGAAGATGTATTTCGCCGACTATCATCTTAATACAATTGAGCGTCTCTAAATCGATATGATTGAAGAGCTCGAATTCTTCCCCTTCAATATCGATCTTAAGCAGGTCAATAGAGCCATAGTAATCCACAATTTCCTCAAGCGTAATGGCTTCAACTTCTTCAAATCTATTAGAGCTACCGATAAGGGAGTAGGCACCGGTATGACTGCCTTCGAAAAGCCTCAATTTACCCTTGTGATGATAAAGGGCCTTGTTTACAGGGACAACATTACCGATATTGTTAGTTAAAAGGTTTAGCATAAGCAAATGGTAATTTACTTGTGAAGGCTCGATGGCAATAACTCTCCCTGCAAACGCTGAAGCAACTAAGGAGAATAAACCTACGTGAGCACCAGCATCAACGATAACGCCACCAGTAAAGTTGTATAATTCAAATTCTGGAAGAAACTCATATTCTCTATTCAGAAGGACATCCTTAATAGCAATCCAAATATTATCGTCGGGAACGAAGGCGGTAAACCTTTTGTCATCAACGCTAAATCTTACTTTGATAACTTCTCCAGTAGGTTTGAGAACTAATTGAATAACACTATCAACCAAGCTAATCATACATAATTTCTCCTGTTACTGTTGATTGGTGGATAGATATACACGTAGCTTAGATTTATCGTATCACAGCACCAAGTCCATCGAATATTATCCAACGTTTTAGACACCTATTACTAATGAAGTCTTTAAAAGCCTTATTCCGGTGAACATCATCAGATAATAGTATCCCCCCTTCCTTTAGAAAAGGCCATACAGCTTGATACTCAAACATCATAGTTTCGTATGTGTGTTCGCTATCATGTAAAAAAGCATCTATAGTTTTTAGTTGGTATAGTAATGGCAGTAACTTTTCTTGGCTTCGCCCAAGGATTAATGTCCATCTGCTCTTCAATTGTTCGGGTACTAACCAACCTATTTTTTCCCCTTTTGGAAGCACACTCAAACCTATATTAGGTAAGTCTATTGAGTAAAGTTTCCCCTGGCCATTAAGCTCCATGGCTTTTAATATATAATGAGTCGAAGAGCCTGATGATACACCAGTTTCAACCATAATCCGCGGCTTTAAAGCTCTAATGCAGACATAAAGAACGGGCCCTCGAAGCGGAGACAACATTGTACTTTGAATGGTATCAAAATTATTTTTAATTTTTATCATTTTTAACATGATACGAGTAATTTCGTCCGCTTCTTTCAAATAATTTTTGATTTCATCTTCATCACATTCCAAAAACTTTGCCAACATTTGTTTTCTAACAAGGAATTTAAAAATCAATTTTAGATTGAATATTTGCTTTACAAAATTAAACCTTTTAAAAGTATTCTTCATGCTCTTCTTTATAATGTTCCAATTTTTGATAAGTGTATATATCACTTATTTACAAATATTTTGAATTTAAAGAACATTTCATTCTTATCTACTTCTTGTCTTAAGAATGTATTGATAATATTCAGAAAATTTTTAGTAGAATTTTCATAATCTAAATAATTGTTAACATTTGAGTGAGCCTTCCAAACCAAATTACTAAATCCATCATTTATTATTGTGAGGTACCATACTTTTATATGTTCATAAGGACTCTTGAGAGTATAAAGAATTGTAAAAAGAAGATATACGATGCCTTCTGTCAAAATTATTAATATTTCTTTTAGATTTTTATGCACGTGAATCTCTCTAATAATTTGAAGTACACTATAAACGCTAAATACTATTAAAACGAGCATCATGTAACTCCATAAAGCACCTAAGATATAAGAACTCAATTCATGGAAGAAAATTAAAAGCCTTAATATAGTTTTAGGAATGAAGGGCAAGGGCATTCCATCTACTTTGTATTGACGCCTACCACTAATATTACTATGAAGAATTTTATATACTTTGTATCCTAATTGATAGGATTCTATTAAAGCATAGCGCTTTAAAGTTTCTTTTAATCTCTTCATAAATGTGATTTCAGATTGATGCTTTATTATAACAGGGATAGAGATAGGCTTCATTTCGGTAATAAAATGCCAATGTATAATTCCGGGAGCATATACGTATCTTTTATCGAAAACTCTTAAAAGCATCATATGATCCACTAAGTAGTTTTCTACTCTTTTCACTAAAAATACATTAAACTTAGGATAATATTTATGAAGGAACTTACAGAGTGTAATCAAATAATTCTGAGAAATACTTTCATCATCTTCCATATAAAAAATTAAATTATTTTTAGAGATTGAAAGCCCTAAGTATTCGTATATTTCAGAAAATCCAAGAGGGGGAAAACGAATAATTTTTATATTTTTATTTCTTATGTTACATATATATTTACTAAGTTTTTCATAGGACTTAATGGAACTACTATCGAGTATTATGATTTCGTCAATACATGTTGTCTGAATTAAAACGTTTACTAATCTTCTAACCCCTTCTGGATTATTTCTCGTAGTGATTATGGCAGACAAGACGATGGCCTTCTTTTGATTATTTTTGCTATCTTGAAAATTTTTATCAATTATAACTGTTTTGTCATTTTCGTATGTATTATTATAAATTCCCATTATACATTCATCTGAGGTAATATTTAAAAAATTACCTATAAATACCCTTTATATTTATTTTCATAAGTCTGAAAAACCCTAACATATGCATGCATACAATGAAACGTTATCGGAATCGAAAATGCAGATAAAATATTGAGAGTTTTCAATAAAAGTTCTTATTTTATCGTAAAATTCTTGATCTATTCTTCGATATTTTTTCTCTAGAATAATGTAGCCCCTAAAATCTTCAGGTTTAAATTCTCCGTTATACATTTTTCTGAGAATCTTGAAATAACTATCCTCCGAAACAAAATGAGTTTTAAGAAAGTAAAAATCAATATTAAAGAGCATACCAAGATATCTTGGGATATTAGACATATGCACACCTCTCCAATCTATCAATCCACTTTTAGGTATCCATATATAATTCTCACTTGGATGATTTTTTATAAAGTTGAATATGAATTTGTAATCAGTTGGTACTTTTCTTGGATTTATGATTTTTGAATACTTTTGCTGAATAATATAATAATGAATATTTAAGGGAGATAGTAAAATAATACAAAATATAATTATCGCTATATATTTTCTTAATTGTTCCTTTTGTTTTAATAAGTTAGTTGTTATAAAACTTATTATTAAAACAAATCCAACATAATAGAGGATAAAGATACAAACAAGGTTAGTTGTAGTATTAATAAATGAATTGTATATAAACGATGGAGTTAATGGTTTTACGTAATTCTTGAGCATTATAGATACTAGGTCTTCTGATGTCTCGCCATGCATGAATACTACTAGCATAAGAATATTTATTATTATTCCAAGAAGCACCAATTTTAAAAATTTTAACTCTTGAGTAACGTAATTCCTACACATTCCTAACCATATTATTAATACGAGTACATAGAAGGATATTGTAAATGGAAAATAAAATAAAAGTGGGGACTCTAGAACAACCTGTTGAGGAGTTACAATACCATATTGCGTATTCATAAAAAGTTCTGGTCGAGAGGCTGTCAGAACACCAATTATAGAAACTGTAGACCATATTATCTTTTTTGAAGTGCCATATATAAGAAATATTTCACTTCCCATTAATATTTGTATAATAAAAATAATATTGGATAGAAGGATAAATAAGATTGTTATTACGAAAACAATAATTGGTAATTTGCCAATCTTAAAGCCTTTTTTAGTAAGTTGAAATAAGATAAGTAAAATGGCCAATATCATCATTAATAATGCATTTGAAACTGCTTGAGGTGGATTTGCACTAGTAAAGAAACCTGTCAACATTAGTAAAGCTAAATATTTAAGAAAAATTTGTCTAATAAAGTTTTTCAAGTTTTCTGTAATCTTCATTTTAAATAATTCATAAAATAATTCAAAAGTAATAACAAGATATAGTGGCTCAAAAAGATAAGGAATAGTAAACTGAACTAGGAAGTAATTTCTACCAGATTCCTTTATAAATTCTGTAAAGGGATAAGCTAACGCAAATAAGTATATAACTAAAAAATCTATTTTTCTAAAAGTGTTAGACTTACATTTCATGAAAAATCTGTATAATCTTTTAAATGAATAATATGTCATAAAGAAAGCTAATATGTGAAAAACATATATTGATAATTTCCAAGCTAATATGCTATCGTTTATAATGATAAAGATTATAGTTTGAATAAGAAAGCCTGGTGCATACCACCAAATATCTAGAGTTTTCATATATTCTAAAAATCTTTGTGGTGAAGGAGCTAACGCTCCATTATCCATAAAACCACAGTATGCGTATATATCTTTCAAAAGATAACCTATAAAAATATGAGTTAAAATTATAGGTAATCCTATGAACATTATTATCTTAATTATAAGCAAAAAGATTTTATACATACTATTCTTGATTAGTTGGTTAAACATATATTAACCACTAATCAATAAAAATAATCTGTAATTTAGTTACATTACTTCATTAAGAATGTCGCATAGAATCCGGTAATCTAGTTTTATAGGAACTTTGATTTGATAACACCTATGTTGAGCAAAAATCCTATTTAGTAAATCATTTATTTTAGTAAAGAACGAATAAAGTGAAAATTCACTTAAACCACAGTAAATAGTTAATATTGACATAACTTGCCCCCACTCATGTAACATGATGTATGTGCATATTCTTGCTAATTCAGTGGCATTAATTTCTTCTATTGTAACTTTGCTAAGAGATCTATCACTTACCTTAGATAGATAATAAATGCCTCTCAGATCCCCCCTCTTACCAATACTGTGATTACTAAATAGTTCCCTAGGGGGAATACGCGCATGGCTCGCTTTTATTAAACCAAATATATTTTTAAACTCATCACTATTAAATCCAATTTTTTCAATAAAATCACTTATCATAGCGACAAGTAATTTATTAAACTTAGAATTATATAACGTATTAAGCAATTTAATTATAGTTAACTTTCTTATAGCATTTTTGTCTTTAACTCTTAAAATATCTAAATGATATGGATAAACGGCGAAATCCCTAGGAAAGCTTAAAACTTCCTTTTTGTTTATAATAACTAAATCATCCCCAAGTAGTTTACAGTCTTCTCTGTTTTTTAACAATAAAGAAACTAAAAATGTTTTTCCAGCACCAGGAAAGGCAGGGAATAAATATGCTTCGCCATCTTTTTCAACACTTGCAGCATGTATAAAAGTATAACCTTTGTCTAATAAGATTAGTTCCATTAAAAATGTAAGAGGTAATGGTGAAAAAGTATTATAGAAAATTTTTAAAGGTTTATCAAGAAGATTAAAGCAAACATTATCTTGCGGAATATCTAACCAATTATTTTTGTAAAGATAAAGCTTAGAAGATTCTGAGATAGTCATATATTCCCTAAAACGAGGATGAAGATAATAATCAGAGATGGCAATGTCAATGTCATTTTCGTCGCTTGAAAAACTTTCTTTAAATTCCCTAAAGAACGCCAAAATATCAAATATTTTCTGTTTAATATTCGTTTGAATTTTTAATTTAACAATATCATGCACATTGAAATACATTACAATTTCTCCATCATTTGATGAATTTATCCCATATGGATATTTACTCTTCATCTTTATTTCCTCGTACTTTCTTGTAATCCTTTAAGAAATCATAAAGTCCATCTTAATCCTTCTATAACTCCTTTCAAATAAGCTTTTGCAATTCTTATTCTTTCCTTAAAAGACCTTTCATCTCTAAACAAAATAATACTCAGGTAATATAATGTAAATAACCAGTTGAAAATCAAAATAAAAATTAAAAATTGCCACCATTTAGAATACTTTTTATGAAAGAGTAGTCTATTTCTTGCTGTGAAATAAGTTCTCCATTCCGTTTCAAAACCTGTTACTCTACTTCTTTTAACATCATGCCATACTATAGCTTTACTGTAACATACAGCTTTATAACCTAATTTTTTTATCCTGTAATGAAAGTTAGACTCCTCATAGTGCATTGGAAATCTTTCCTCATCAAATAAAATATTATGATTTTTTACAAGTCTGGATCTAACTAAGAAACAATTCGGGAAATCGCCTGATTCCATGATTTCTGGTAATTTTACTTCACTTAGTTTTTGCCCAGTATACAGGTATATGGTTTTACTTGTAATTATGCTTCGCCTCACTCCAGCACACCAAATAGTATCCGTTCCATAGTACAACGTTAATGGAGCGCAAACGCCCACTTCCGGATGCCTTTCTAAATAATCTACAAGATACTTTATTGCATGAGTATCAACAACGTTATCATCATCTATAAAAAGAATGTAATCCCCATTGCTAGCCTTTAATCCTATGTTTTTTGAAGCGGAAGGAAATTTTTCTACCTCGTTTCGGAAGATCTTTACTTGTGGGAATAACCTTCTGATGTCTTCATAAGTACCATCGGTTGAACCATCATCCACTACGATTATTTCTAGTCTGCTTTTAGGGTAATTACTTTGTAAAATTGAGTTTATCAATCTGATGAGCTTCTTTTTTCGATTATATGTCGGTATGACGATGGAAACTAAGGGGGTGGTACTCATTTTTTCTCACCTTACTCACCAAAAATCCTAATCCGGCTGAAAAATATCTGACGATCTGATAGATAATAAATCCTAACGTCAGAGTGGGGTGTTTTACAAATTCCTTCCAATGTTTAATAAAAGCCGGCCTTATTGGACTTAATTGCTTTACCCCTTTTTGAGGGTTTGCCTTTATAAATTCTCCAATAGTTCTTCCATAATAGTAATGTTTTTTAGCAATTTCCCGAAGAGACCTCGGTTCTCCAATGTGAATCTCCTGAGCTTGAATTCTCCCAACTTTGAATCCCTTTTCTAGAAGCCGGTTATGGAAATCATAATCCTCCCCTGCGACTAGTGATTCATTGAATCCGTTGATAGCTTCAAAAACTTCTTTCTTGAAAAACCTTGCAGCAACGTTTAACTCATCATCTTTATAGCAGTCTCTTTCAAGCTTTCTAACCTTAGACCAAAAGCTAATAGTGGGATCGGAAGTGTTATGAACGCAAACAGCATCATAACCTTCATTTTCACATTTTCTAACGGCTTCTTCTATCACTTCTGGTTCTACAATAAAATCAGAGTCAACTATATAGATGTATTTTCCTCTCGATTGCTTAACACCGAAGTTCTTCTGTTCACTTCTCTCCTTTGCATTAATCACAAAAACTTTAGCACCATAACTTTTAGCAATATTAATCGTTTTATCTTCAGAATTTTTATCAACAACGATAACTTCAATGTTCTTATAAGTTTGATTTTTAATTGATTCTAAACACTTGGGCAAGGTCTTTTCAGAGTTATAGGTCGGAATCACTATTGAAACTAATGGGGAACCTCTCATTTTATAACCTTTGAGAGAACTTCTATTGTCTGATATCCTATGACTTTAAACTTTAAGTTTCTCAACTTTGATAGAAATGAATGCCTTAGGTAGAAATCTGATTGTGGTTTTATTAAGCCAAGGTAGATCAGCAATCTAATTATTAAATCTATTAGTGGGTAAGTAACATTTTTAGTTTCTACCTTTATCACCTTAAACCCCGTTTTCCTTAATAGATTTATAAATTGTTGGTCGGAGGAGTATTCCCTTACATGAGTTGGGTCAAGTTTGAATCCTTTATTCCAGTAAATCCAGAATCCACACCGTTTCTTGATAACTGTTGAAATGTAAAGATATCCTCCACTCTTAAGAATTCTGTTTACCTCTTGAAGCATTTTAAAATCGCTCGGAACATGTTCAATGACTTGAGTAGATATCGCTATATCAAAGTAGTTGTCATGGATTTGACTTAGATCCTGAACGTCAGCAATTATACCATCTGCAAAAGGACAAAAATAGCTTAATCTCTTTATTCTTGTCTTAGAAATATCTACTCCTACTATGTGTTTACTGTCTTTAAGTAGGTTATTATGGTATAATGCATATAAGAGTGAACCGTCTCCGCAACCTAAGTCAACTAAAGAGAAGGGTTTATTGAGAACCTTTAATAAACCTCTTAAAAGGATCGGTATATTAAAGTTTAAAAAGTAAGGGGTTTCCTTTGCATGTTTCTCCATATTTTGCATATTTTTTCCTTCAAGAAAATTATTCACAGCTTTTGTAGATCTATAAATCTACAGATTGTCCCTGATGATTTAAGAAAACGATAGTGGGAATTAAAGATTTTAAAGGGTATTTCATATAAAGTTTTAGGTTTATGATGTGTTAGAATATGATAAGTTTCAATTACTATTATTTCTTCGGTTTGATTCCCCATTTTCTTTAATTTTAAGTAGTATTTTTCTAACTTTGAAAAGTTAGTATATCTGCTAACAGATATTGTTTTAAGTAAGAATTTGTCTGGTGTTTTTCTTAAGTTGCTTAATAAGTTTATACCTATATTTGTGGTTCTAGCAAAGAGGTATTTTTCCTGAACAATATCCAGTAGCTCTTTTGTAACATAACCACCAGGGTATAGGAAAGTTATTATCGGTAGATTACATAAGTTCTCGAGGTATTTTTGGGACTGTATAATCTCTACTTCTGGCACATATACATGAGTCATCACTCTAGCTCTTTTAGCAAAGTTGAAAAGTCTAAAGATATAATCGCTTTTATCTGGATGAGATGAGAGGCCTCTTATAAATTTTAAAAAGTAATTTACCTTACTATCTCCCGGTACGATGTGATAGTAGCCATGGGATGCTATCTCAACATCCAGTCCCTTAATTGCAGTTTTTATTAAATCTATTGTTGCAATAATCTTATTCTCCCATTCTCTTCCAATTAGACCCACAGGTACGCCTATAACTATAGGTATGTCCACATTCTCCATTAAAAGAAGCTTAAGTGTTTCGGCTTCCGCATCATCTATTGTTATTATAAACTTCATAGCAAGTTTCCTTTTCCTGAGGTTGGTTTTAGCGATAATTATAAGTTGTTCTTGATTATTTCCTTGAACTTCTCTATACTTATATCCCATGAATGTTGTTTTGCCCATTGTAGTGCATTTTTTGCCATTTTTGTCCATAATTCTTGGTTTTCTATTAGTGTTATCATCGCCTTTGCCATTTCTTCTATGTCTCCATATGGTACCAGTATTCCTGTCTCCATGTGTCTTATCGAGTCTCTAAGCCCAGGCACGTCGTACCCTACTGCAGGTGTTCCGCATGCATTCGCCTCGATTACCGTTATTGCCCATCCTTCTCGTAGTGAGGTTATTGCATAAACCTGAGCTTCTGCCAGTAGCCGAATCTTCTCTTCTTCCGGAATATTTGTCTTTATGGTTACTTGCTTCTTAAGGTTGAGCCTGTTTATTAGTCCACGTAGTTGCATCAGATAGTGTTTTGAGCATATTCTCCCAGCTATTGTGAGTCTTACACCTGGAATTTCTTCTGCTACTCTGGCTAATGCCTTTATGAGGTGGTGTATCTGCTTATACTTCATTATTCTGCCGAAGTAGATTATAGTATGCTGTTTCTTCACGTATCGTTTTGACCCTTCGCTCAGTTTTTCATACTCTACTCCAGGCGGTATAACATGTACTCTATTGTAACCTAGCCTAGCTAACTGGGCGGCTGTACTCTTAGAGGGGGCTATCACAAGCTTGTTCCTGTAGAGTAGCGGTGAGATACCGCGCTCTAACATATCTATGATTGGAGCAATTATCGGCGCCTCCATGTATAGCTGGGATTCGGCTACGTGGTGGATTATGGATATTGACTGGCTTCTAGGGTAAATTATTGGCGTGTAGAATGGTATGTGATTTATATTCTCTAGTATAATGGCATCATCCCGGTTTTTTAGAACCTCCCTAGACCTTAACGTTATCAACGGAGGCGTATAGTCTAAGCCAAACCTATAAAACTTCACACCGTCCAAGTTTTCAAATCTCCCCGCTCCAGAATAGCCACTTGTAAAGCAGATAACTTCGTCGAAGAACACTTTCAACCGTTTTAGAATGTTGAACAGGTAAACCTCAGACCCCCCAGCCCTAGGGTGGCTTAGATCCCTCCAGCTGAAAGCTATAAGCTTCAGCTCCTCTAAACCCTCCCATAGATAAACTCAGATATCCGCCGCATAATCTTGGATTCCAAGATAGGCTTAAGCCTGCTGTAGTAGATTCGAAGCCTGATCAAGGATAGTAGCATTTTAATGGAAACATTCAGGAGACCTCTTACCTTGCTACCCCCTTCTTCATGTCTCCACGTTATCCCCACTTCCCTAACCTTGAAGCCATTTAAGGCTGTTGAGTAGATCAGGTTTACGTCGAAAGCTAAGTCTGTTATTAACAAGTCTTTACCAATCTTCTCCAGGGCATCTCTCCTCAACACTTTAACGCCGCATTGAGTGTCTCTAAACTTCCTGAGCCTTCGAAACATAAGCCTGACTAGGATGTTGAAGGCTCGGCTTAGAAATATCCTAGGCAACGGCTCCTTGACAAGTATCTTAGAATCCTTCATGTACCTTGAGCCTATGACGAGGTCGTAGCTCTTAGCCTCCCGTATAAGCCTATAGAGGCCCTCTGGAGGGGTTGGTCCGTCAGCATCCAGCATAACTAGGTAATCGCCCTTTGCATGTCGGAAGCCTTCAATTAAAGCCCCACCTTTGCCAAGCCTATTAGGGTAGACCAATGGAACTAGACGACTATACTGTTTAGCCATCTGGAGGACTATTTCACTAGTCCCGTCGTCGCAACCATCCATGACAACTATAATCTCGTAGCCGAGGGCTTGTCTATCGAAGAAGCTTATAAGAGATCGTAGAGTCCGCTCTATACGATTAGCCTCATTGTAGGCGGGTATTATTATGGATACCTCAGGTTTTGCTATTCTTCATCCCTGCCGTACTTAAGATGACATACGGATTGCAAAGTCATGCGTCTGACTAAGACTCTACTGTAGCCGCTCATATAGTTCAAACTCGAAAAGCCTATCGATTAGGCTGTGGTCTAGCTTCTCATACTTCTCAGTCGAACCTATATCGTACCAGAAGCAGCCAGTCACGTATGCGTTCACAGGCTTACCGAGCCCTATAAGCCCAGGTATTAAATGACCCATAATGTCCAGTTCACGACTCTCCATAAAGTTCTCGTAGAGAAGCTTTAAGGCTTCGGCTTTAAAAGCGACTACGCCTATGCAAACAGGAACGTCTATTAGAGGTTTCTCCTCAAACCTGACTACTCTAAAACCATCCATATGCGCTACACCCACTGGAAGCCTATAACCCTTAGAAACGGCTACAGTAGCATAGGATTTAGAAACCCTATGCATCCTCAACATACCAGTCAAATCTATATTTGAAAGTATATCACCATAGTAGACTAAGACGTCGCCACAATCTTCGAAAAACCCACGCTCATAAGCGTTTAAAACAGCCCACCCGGTTCCGCGTCTACCTTCACGGTCTACAAGATAATCTATACGTAAGCCGAACCTGGAACCGTCTCCGAAATAGTTCAATATCTGCTCATACTTATAGTTCACGAGAAGCAAAACGTCGCAGATACCGTGAGCCTTCAAAAGACGCACAACATACTCCAATAGAGGCCTCTGACTAGAGCCTACGGGGATCATAGCCTTCTGAAAATAGAAGGTTAAAGGCCTAAGCCTACTCCCCTCACCACCACAAAGCACAGCCGCCACAACACCACTCATTTAAACCCTCCAATTAGCGAAATTTCTCAGCATTGCCCAAGCCGTCCGCCACCCTTAGCCAACAGCCTCTCAGCCTCCTCTATGTCTTTATGCGTATCTATGCTTCTCCAGAACCCATAGCCCTTATACAGGACCGCTTTCAGCCTTCCTTCTTCAGCCATCTTTGGAAACACCGTCTTCTCTAAGTCACCCTTCTCAGGAAGGTATTCGAATATTTCGGGCTTGAATAGGTATATGCCTGCGTTTATCCAATGCGGTAGGCTTGGCTTTTCGAGGAAGCTCTTCACATAGCCCTTCTCGTCGTAGTCTACTACGCCGTATGGGGAGGGCATAGGTATCAAAGCTATAACGCCTACGGCTTTATCTTCAAGCCCTTCCGCGAGCTTTGAAGGGTCTAAATCCGTAATTACATCCCCGTTCAAGACGTAGAACGCATCCTCTTTATCGAGGAGGGGTTTAGCGTTCTTCAACCCACCCGCCGTGCCTAAAGGCTCCTCTTCAACCACGTAGGATACGTGTACGCCATATCTTCTACCGCTTCCAAGAGCCTCTATGAACTTCTCCTTCAAATACCCTATGGACAGTATGAATTGTTCAACGCCGTACCTTTTAAGCCACTCCATCTGCCAGGCTACTATAGGCTTACCGGCCACCTGGATGAGGGGTTTAGGCGTACTATCCGTTAGAGGCTTTAAACGCCTACCCTGACCACCGGCCAATATAACAGCCTTCAACCTACCTCTCACCATACTTGAGATAGCATATAAGCTGTAGAACCACGCCTATGACTAGGCTGTAGTATGCGTATACGGCTATATCGTTTGCGATGGACTCTAAACCGTAGCATAGATATCCCGCGGCCGCCATCAACATAACCATGAACGCTATTATGAATGGGGCACCCCAATTCTCCTTAAGATAGCCTCTAAGCCTCCCAGACAGTTTAAACGTAACATCCCTACCCTTATACTTAACCCTTATAGAAGGCCTACCCTTCTTCAAGTAAAATAGCATCTACCGCTAAGATTGATTTAGTGCGGACCACTCCTCAATGGGGTCCTCAGTTAACACGTAGCAGACTTTACCTAGATTCTTCTCCATATTTCTAACCTCCTCGTCTGAAGGCTCACGGTTTGATGCATACACAACCTTTCCATCGCAGAGCACTATGCAACGTGAGCCTTCCCCCAAGGTTTCCATTATTAAACGCCCATACCCTCATCCTTCAGCAAACCTCACAAGTTCCTCTATAAACTTTACTCTAAATTTAACCTCCTCTACACTGAGCCTAGCCTCGTGAAAACCCTCAACGTGGAGGAACCAAGCGGCATGCCACCAATTCGCAACCTGAGGGTTCACACTTTCGGAAAGCCTTCTTACAGCGCTGAATAGCAGGGTGGTTGTCCACCTACCCTCAGCCTCCTCACACTCAGGTAAAGCGAGGCGCTTCGCTAAAACCTTCACAGCCTCTTCAGCAGCCTTGTAAAGCTTTTCACTCGCTTGAACTGGATCGCCCCGCTCCACGAACCTCCCACCCTCCTCCAAATACCTTTCAACCTCCACACCCTCAGCCATCCTCCACTCCTCCCGCTGAACTTCCACTATAGGGCAGATGATAGCCTTTCCTCAGCCCAAGCATTCGTCCTTATAAACCTCCAGGTAGTCTGAAATATGCATGAGGGGTTTTGCCTATTCGCGTGCATCCAACTCGTATCGGGTTTAAAATCGCTTTTAGGTTATCCTCAGCACTTTACCTATATCGTTCAGGTAGGCTCTAACCTTTTCCAGCTCATACCTTATATCCTCGACGTCTATGTTGCCTTCGTAAAACACGGCTTCATGAAGGTGTCTCTCCCTAGCTCCATACCTGTCCCTAAGCATCAACCTCCCTATTTCAGGAAACCTCGTTTCCAGCTCCCTAAGCATTTTCCTACGCTCCCAATGGCTAGATGGGAGCTTCCCAGAAAGCTTTAAAATCAGAGCGTTCGTCGCCTGGATTGTGGCGTTCCACGCCTTCTCAGCAGAATCCCTGATCTTATATGGGTTGTTTTCTCTAACCCCCTCCTCAAACTCCTTAATGGACTCCTCGTGAAAACTGCAGGCATCTTCAAAGTAGACAACCACCCTATCGATCGTCACACCCTCACCTACAGTAGCCTTTACAATCTGAAGGATGGACTCTTTTAAAGTTAGCGTGTATGCGTAGGCCGATATTAAGTCGATGGTAAATGTTAAAGGATTTCAAACTCTATCGGCACTCTCCTAGGTTTAAGCTCCTTCAGCTTATCTTCGATAGTATAAGCTCGACCGCTTCCCTCCTCGCCTTCGCCAGCTCAACGAGCACGTTTAGGAGGCCCTTCCTTGAAGCGTCGAGTATCTCCATGGAAACCACCTTCCCATCACCATCATAGCCCAATACAACGTCGTTATCGAGTAGCTCCTCATCGACTATGGAGCCCTCCCTAAGCTTTAAAACAAGCACATCAGCCTCTGAGTCATAGTTGATGATTAAATCCATCGCCCCACCCTCCTCCTTCTTTGAACAATATTCTCAAGCTTACTACTGTAGATTGCCGTTATAATAAATATATCGTTGCCCCTCCGTTCATATACTACAG
>Ga0209225_1002229_pt1 | contig 17666 bp, 13 predicted proteins | sample WasSprMetagenome_FD_184732 | JGI IMG/M metagenome (GOLD analysis project Ga0209225, IMG submission 184732) | Sulfidic aquatic microbial communities from Washburn Spring, Yellowstone National Park, USA - WS (SPAdes) (version 3) | ecosystem: Environmental > Aquatic > Thermal springs > Hot (42-90C)...
CCATTAAGGAAGGGGACAAGATCATATGGTGGTACAGCAAGGATATCAACACTCCAGCTCCTAGTTGGGAGGATCTTGAGCAGCGACTGAGTTCTCCAAGGGATACCGGAGCTAGTAAAAGAGTGGAGGATATTTTCACTGAGCTGCAGAAAGGCTTATCAAACCCTGCTCAAGCTATAACCAATCTTACAGAGATTATTTCTAGCCTTAAAGAGGCTGAAATCACAGAACAGCTTAAGGAAGCGCTTGTTAAGGTTATAGCTACTTTGCAGGGTACCCTTACTGAACTGCCCCAAAAGGCTTTAAAAGTGCAAGTTGAAGGCGAGAAGACAAAAATAGAGATAGATGGTGATGCAGTTAAAGAACAAGTGAATGCCATAAAGAAGGCTTTGGAGCTGGCAGGGAAACTAAAAGGGGTGGGAATGGCTGAAGAGGCTGCTAAACTATATCTTGACACAGTGGTAGTGGCCTTACCGGAGGAGGCAAAGTCAGAGGAAGCCCTCTTAATCGCGTTACCTACCAGCGCGGCCCAGGCTATAGCAGAAGGCAATCTTAAGCTGGGGCTAGAAACCCCTAATTATTCCTTGCGCCTTCCGCCTGAAGCAATAGAGGCTATCGTAGAAAAGGCGCCCGATAGCACGGAAATAGAGTTTATGGCCCAGAAATTAGACCCGGCTCATATAAACCTCCCCCAAGGCGCGCGGGCGGTAGGGAATATAGTTTTCGACTTCCAGCTCCACGCAATAACGCCCGAAGGTAAAAAGGAAAAACTGGAGACCAATTTTAGCCGAAAGGCAGCCATAACCCTATCTTTACAAGAAATCGACATCAGCAAGTTACAGGTGGATAAATTAGCCGTTTATAGGAAAAAGGACGATGGATCCTGGGAGTACGTGGGAGGTACCATTAGTTCTGACGGTAAATCCTTCACTTTTGAGACAGGGCACTTTAGCGTATACGCGTTACTAGAATACAAAAAGACTTTCCAGGACATTCAGGGACATTGGGCACAGAAAGATGTAGAGCTCATGGCTAGAAGGCTTATTGCCCGGGGCTTAAGCGATGATATTTTTGCTCCTGATCAAGAGATGACGCGAGCACAGGCGGCTGCTTTCCTGGTGCGGTCTTTGGAACTGGAAGACTCAAACCTTAAAGGGACCAGCTTCCGGGATGTACCCCCGCAACATTGGGCTTCTAAGACCATAGAAACTGCTTACCGGGCAGGACTGGTGGTCGGTACAGGTGAGGGGAATTTTGAGCCAGAAAGGATCATCACCAGGGAGGAGATGGCCGCCCTGCTGGTCCGGGCTCTAAAGAAGGGGGGCTGGGAACCAGCGCAATGTGAAGAAAAGAACAACCTGGCGGCTTACGCCGATAGCTCAGAGATATCTCCCTGGGCTAGGGATGCTGTCAAGGTCTGTGTAAGTGCAGGTATACTACAGGGTAGATCGGCTACTCACTTAGTCCCCCGAGGTGTGGTGACACGAGCGGAAGCCATGGTGATGCTCAAAAGAATGCTACAGGTGTTGGGGAGAATACCGGCGTCCCCCTAGAGCATTAGTATCTCACCGGGGGCAGGCTGCTTACAGCTGGAGTGTCCCAGTTTTCCCCTAAGAGGCCTGCTTAGGCTTCAAGCGAGCGAGCAAACTTTCGCGGCAGCCAAACTTAAGCTTGGCGAAAGGTGGAGGCAGGCCCGAGGCTTTGAGAGGCCTGAGGCCGGCAACTGAGACAGGAGGTCGAATTTGCTGGGAAGCCTGCCGAAACCTTGAGCCAAGCAAAAGTCCTGCCCGCGAGGGTTTCCAGAGCGAGCTAAAGCCAAGCAGGCCTGGGTTCTGAACCAGAGGATAACTCAGCGCTTACAGGGCTTGCCTCCGGTGTTTTTCCGAGCACGCAGGACACCTACTTGAAGCCTGGATAAGGGAGAAGGGATGCATGAAAAAAATTTATCTTATATCTTTAGCCTTGCTGTTCTTAGCCCTGTTGGTTCCCGCACTTATAGCCAATAAAGGGGAGAATTTAACTTTAGGGGAGCCTGGGCAAACCCAGGTAGAATCTGTTTCTTCTCCCTCTGATATTACCGCAAGCCCGGGAAAACCTGAAGGTAGGGGTGAACCCGAATCCTCTTTACAGTTAAAGACAGCGTCCGGGTCGGGAGGGGCAACCCTCCCGACCCCAGAAGGACGGGGCAAGGAAGAAGTCCAGCAGCTAAAATATGAAGAGACAGGCAAGCAGCTTAAGGTAGAATCCCAGCAGCATAAAGGCGAACAGGGTAAACAAGGAGAAAAATCGATAATTGTTATGGTAGCAGTGCTCGGTAAGGATAAGGAACTTTTGTATGGCCCTAAAGAGGTGAAAGTAACAGATAAGAATCCCTGGGGCTTTACTGCGCTGGGTGCTTTAGAGGCTACTGGGTTGCCCTATGTTCTATCTACCAGGTTCCCCGGCCTGGTGGAAAGTGTCGCCGGACAGCCTAATAAGGGCACGTCGGGTTGGATGTATAAGGTAAACGAAGAGGTTCCCATGGTCGCTGCCGGCCAGAAAACCCTAAATCCTGGAGACAAAGTGATATGGTGGTATAGCACCAATATAGCTTCTCCCGCTCCCCGGTGGGAGGACCTGGTGAAGCCTTAGGGGAAGAAAAAGGTTATGTTGGACAGGCTGCTTTATGAAGATAAAGGTGTTTTTTTGCAAAGCCTCCATACGGTGGTAACCTTAGCATATCTTACGGTTTTGTTTGTCTTGGCCCTGCTTTTCTCCCATCCCCTATACTTATCGGGGATGTTGATCATAAGCATCTTAGCTGTGCTGGCGGCCCAAATGGTGGATAAATGGGAAGCTTATTTAAAGATGGGGCTTGGGATGGCCATTTTAATTGTAGGTGTTAATGCCCTAGTGTTTCGTACAGGGAAAACAGTCTTGGGGCTAGGGTGGATAAGAGTTTCCCTGGAAGCCATTTGCTATGGTGCGGCCATGGCCATCCGCCTGCTGGGTATAATGACTGTTTTCTGCCTCTTTAATGGGTTGATTCGCCCAGATAAGCTCCTAAGACTTTTTTCCCGCCTGGCCTTCAAATCAGCTTTAGTGGTATCCTTGGCTACCAGGATGTTTCCTCTAGCCGCGCGAGATTTGTTGAAGGCCCGGGAAATGTTGCAGATGAGAGGTGTAGATTACGCTGGGGGAAGCTGGACGGAAAGGTTAAAGAAGTATTCGTGGCTACTAGATATTCTACTTTTATCTTCCCTAGAGGGAGCCTGGCAAGTGGCGGAAGCCATGGAGGCCCGGGCTTTTGGCACGGGACCCCGTTCCTGCTACCATACCGAACTCGTCCGGCCGCGGGATTTCCTGTGCTTGGCGGCCAGCTTGGCCGCCTTAGGTCTTGCCCTGTACGCTAAGGTCAAGGGATATGGTGATTTTAACTATTATCCGCAATTGGATCCCTTGCTCACTGGCGGCTCTGCCATGACCTTGCTGGCCCTTATAATGACCAGTCTTGCCTGGCCCATACTTTTAAGCTGGGGGTGGCAGCTTTGCCCCTATTTGAGATCAAAAATTTAACTTACTACTATCCGGACACCCCAACACCAGCGTTAAAGAATATTAATCTGCGCATTGAAGAAGGAGAGTTTGTGTTGATTGTGGGTGGGTCGGGCTCAGGCAAATCTTCCTTGGCCCGGGCTCTGGCCGGCTTAATCCCTGATTTTTATGGAGGAAAGATAGGGGGCAAGATTTACTTTAAGGGTCAGGATTTGTGGAACTTTGGCCGCCGGTGCCTTAGGTCACAGGTGGGCTTTGTTTTCCAGGATCCAGAAAAGCAGCTAGTTATGACCACTGTGGAGGCGGAAGTGGCCTTTGGCTTGGAGAATTTAGGTTTACCCCCGAAAGAGATGTTACGACGGGTGGCCGAAGTTATGAGTTACTTCAATCTATCGCCTCTCAAAAAGGAACTTATAGGTAATATTTCAGGGGGGCAGAAACAGAAAGTGGCTTTGGCCTCGGTTCTGGCCATGCAGCCTGAAGTATTGCTTCTCGATGAACCCACTTCACAATTGGACCCGGTAGCGGCGGCGGAATTTTTTAGTTTAATTGAGCAGTTGAATAAGGAAATGGGGTATACAGTGGTATTGATTGAACAACGTCTGGAAAGATGTTTTCACCTGGCCGACCGTTTGGTGGTGATGGAAAGGGGTGAAATTCTGCAGGACGGATCGGTGGAGGAAGTGGTCTGGTGGCAGGTAAGGAATGGCTATCCTTTTCTCCCGCCGGTGGCCCAATTCTTTGGCTTATTGCATCATCCAACCATACCCTTGACGGTGAAAGAAGGACGGCGAGAACTAAAAAAGATATGGGCGTGTCCTCTAAACCTAGGAAAGGTTTCCCCATGGAAAGGCTACCATGGCCGGGCTGTGGTGGAAATGAAGGATGTGTGGTTTAGTTATCCCGGAGGCTGCGAGGCCCTTAAAGAGATAAACTTAAGGATAAATGCCGGGGAATTTGTAGCTATCATGGGGGAAAATGCGGCAGGCAAGAGTACTCTGCTAAAACATATGGCGGGGCTACTTAAGCCGGGGCGGGGCCGGGTAATCGTACTGGGAAAGGATACACGCACTACGCCTTTAGTACAAATGGCGCACGAGGTTGGGTATCTCCCTCAAAACCCCAGCGAGTACCTTTTCCGGGATACAGTGGAGGAAGAACTTCAATTTACCCTGCAAAATCTCGGGTTGAAGGATGAAGGCAAGATCGATGCTATTTTAAATCAGTTGCAGCTTACCGGTTACCGGAAGCTTAATCCTCGAGATTTAAGCAGTGGCGAGCGCGAACGGGTGGCTTTGGCAGCCATTTTGGTGGCCCAACCTAAGCTTTTACTGCTGGATGAACCTACGCGAGGCCTGGACTATTGCTTAAAAGGAGAGCTGGGGAGGCTCCTTGCTGGGCTGACCAAGGAAGGTTTAACTGTGGTAACTGTAACCCACGATGTGGAATGGGCAGCCGAATATGCAGATCGTATAATTCTTATGTTTGATGGCCGCATCATTAGCGATGGGCCCAAAAATGAAGTTTTGAGCGACTCCCTCTCTTATTCTCCCCAAATGGCCAGGCTGTTCCGGGGTTTGGCCCGAGGTATTTTGACTGTAAGGGAAGGTTTGGAAAAAGTTAGGGTAAATGGGGAAAGGGTATATGCTGGTCAATCAGGCTAGATCAACTACCAGGTGGTGCTTGGTGTTAACCCTGGGGGCGGCCCTGATGGTTATTCTGTTAGCCCTGAGCCTTAAGGGGAACAGCATCATTTGGAAACTGCAGGGAGGACTGGTGGCTACAGCGATTATTTTGGCTGTTTTGGCTTTGATGTACTTAGGCTTTGAAGTTTCCTCTGTCTCTTCCCGGGAAATCAGTGTTACGGCTGTTTTAGGAATGCTTGCTGCAGTGGGGAGAATGCCCTTCGCCGCCCTACCTAATATCCAACCTACTACCTTCTTGGTGATTATCTCCGGATATGTTTTCGGGTCTCAAGCTGGTTTTATGGTAGGTTCGACCGCTGCTGTTGTGTCTAACTTCTTTTTGGGCCAGGGTCCCTGGACACCGGCGCAGATGTTGGCCTGGGGACTGGCAGGAGTGACAGCCGGATGGCTCGGCGCCTTTGACTTAAAAATCGGACACACCCCAATGGTTTTATTTTGCCTGGCCTGGGGGTATATGTACGGCTGGATTATGAATCTGTGGTTTTGGGCCGCCTTTGTTTACCCTTTGAACTGGCAGTCTTTTTTAGCTACCTGTGTAGCAAGCGTTTGGTTTGACACTGGTCATGCTATTAGCAATGCAGTCCTTTACCTGCTTTTAGGGCCGCGGATAATTAAGATTTTGAAACGGGTTCGGCGCAAGATAAAGCCTGCTAAATGGGAGAACTTACAAATTTGAGCTCAAAAAGCCGGGTTGCTTTCTACGCCTAAGAAAAAGCAGAGAGCTTTCCAGCGTCGAATCAAAACATAATAAGTCCAAGCCTTCTCGGTACAGACCTTGCGTGGCGCTCCACTATATGGATTCGCCTTTTTATTTTTGTTTTGAGTTTGTGCATTTATACAATAAAAGGGGTGTTAGATTTAATCGGTTGTTCAAAGGATAACCCATAAACAGGACGAAATAATAACCCGAATTTCAAAAGAAGGTTCTAAGTAGCAAAGAAACGGTAAAGGGAGGAGAGAGGGGATGAAACTTTCCCGCCGGAGTTTTCTTAAGGCCGGAATAGTTCTTGGGAGCACGAGCGCTCTGGCCGCCGGCGGGTGGCCGGGACTTGCACTACGTAGTTCTAGCACGGCAAGAGCAGAGGAAGAAGTTAAAGTAATTCCCACGGCCTGTGCCCATAACTGTGGTGGACGCTGCGTTTTAAAGGCTTACGTCAAGGATGGCGTTATTGTACGTATCGCTACCGACGATGAGCCAGATACACCTACCACTCCTCAGCTCAGGGCCTGCTTGCGCGGCAGGGCTTACCGGAACAGGCTTTATCATCCGGAACGCTTAAAATACCCCCTTAAGCGAACGGGCCAGCGGGGAGAAGGAAAGTTTACCCGTATTAGTTGGGAAGAAGCCATAGATACCATTGCCCGGGAACTTAAGCGTATTAAGGAAACCTACGGTCCAGAGGCCATATACGTAATGTATGCTACCGGTAATGCCGGAGTCCTTTCTGGCGCCAATCTTATCCGCCGGTTGCTGAGTCTTTACGGCGGCTATCTCAATTTTTACAACAACTATAGCAATCCCTGTGTGACCTGGGCCTTAAATTATACCTTCGGTGAACAAAACAGCGCCAATAGCCGGGAGGACCTGGTAAACTCTAAACTTATTATCCTTTGGGGTTTCAACCCCGCAGAAACTATCCACGGTACCAATACCATTTATTACCTTCGCCGGGCCAAGGAAGCGGGGGCCAAGATAATTGTTATTGATCCCCGCTATACGGATACCGCTATCGCGTTGGCCGACGAATGGATACCCATCCGCCCGACTACGGACAATGCCCTGATGGATGCCATGGCCTATGTGATGATCACCGAAAACCTTCACGATCAAGCTTTCTTGGATAAATACTGTCTGGGTTTTGATGACGAGCACCTGCCGGAGGGAATACCGCCTGGAAATTCTTATAAATCTTATGTGTTAGGTTTTGGCGAGGACAAAACACCCAAGACACCGGAATGGGCGGAAAAAATTACTGGCGTTCCCCGGGAGACGATTGTGAAGCTCGCTCGTGAATATGCCACTACCAAACCGGCGGCCCTGATCTGCGGCTTCGGTATCCAGCGCCACGCCTATGGCGAGCAGCCGCCACGGGGAGCCGCAGTGCTGGCGGCCATGACGGGGAACATAGGTAAAAGCGGCGGCTTTGCCGGCGCCATGGGTTATCCCGGATATGGGCGTGCGCCTAAGCTAGGTTCACTAGTACCTCCTAATCCCGTTAAAGCCTCCATTCCCACTTTCCTGTGGACGGAAGCGGTTGTTCGCGGAGTAGAAATGGGCAAGGAAGACGGGGTTCAGGGTGTGGTCCGCTTACCCACAAACATAAAACTTATTTTTAACCTGGGCGGCAATGCCCTCATCAACCAGCACTCAGATATAAACCGTACGGCGGAAATCTTGCGGGATGAGAAAAAGGTAGAGTTTATTGTAGTAAGCGAGCAATTCCTTACCCCTAGTGCGCGCTTTGCTGACATCCTGCTACCCATCAACACTTGGATGGAGCGAAATGATATTACTGCTCCCTGGGGTTGGGGCGATTACGTGTTATATATGAACAAGGCCATCGACAGCATGTACGAGTGTAAAACCGAATATGAGTGGATAAGTATGCTGGCCGAACGCCTAGGAATTGGTCAAGAGTTTACAGAAGGCAGGACGGAAGAAGACTGGCTGCGCTATATAGTGGAGCAGACCCGTAAAAACCACCCGGACTTTCCCACCTATGAGGAATTTAAAAAACGGGGGGTATATAAATTCTCCTATCCCGAGAATTTCATCGCCTTCAAAAAACAGATAGAGGACCCGGAAAACAACCCCTTCCCCACGCCCTCAGGCAAAATAGAGATTTTCTCTCCCCGCCTTTGGGAGATGAAAAATCCCCAGGAGATACCGGCTATACCCAAGTATATCCCCGCCTGGGAGGGGCCGGAAGATCCCTTACGGGCTAAATATCCTTTGCAGTGCATAGGCTGGCATTACCGCAGGCGGACTCATTCTACCCTCGATAATGTACCTTGGATGGAAGAAGTGGCTCCCCAGGTGATGTGGATGAATCCTGAGGATGCTGCCCGGCGGGGGATCAAAGACGGGGACCGGGTGAAGGTCTTCAACGACCGCGGAGCTCTCCTTATCAGGGTGAAGGTCACCCCGCGCATTATGCCAGGAGTAGTGGCCATACCTCAGGGAGCGTGGTGGACACCAGGGCCGGATGGAGTGGATCAGCGGGGTTGCATCAATGTATTAACCAGCTCGAGACCTACGCCTCTGGCCAAGGCTAATCCCCAGCACACCAATTTAGTAGAAGTTGTTAAAGTATAGAGTTAATTGCTGGAGGTGTTAATAATTGGAAACAACTAAAATTTGGAACTACCGTCTATCGCGGCGCAAATTTTTGGGTTTAAGCGCTGCAGCGGCAGGTAGTGCAGTTGCTTTAAGCAGCCTCGTACCTGTAGCCAGACCCCTTCAGGCCGACGCAGCCGGCAACCAACCGGAGGAAAGAATCATTCCCACAAGTTGCGTGCACAACTGCGGTGGAAGGTGCCCCTTATATGCTCATGTGCGCGATAATGTAGTAGTGCGCTTTAGTCCCGACCAGGAGGGGGACGATAGCCCTGAATTCCCTCAGGCCCGGGCCTGCCTGCGCGGCCGTTCCCAGCGGCAGCGCCTTTATCATCCGGACCGGCTGAAATATCCCATGAAGCGGGTAGGCAAAAGAGGGGAAGGGAAGTTTGAGCGCATATCTTGGGAAGAAGCCCTGGATACCATCGCTCGGGAGTTGCAGAGGATCAAAGAGACATACGGTAATGAGGCTATCTACCTTAATTATGGTACCGGAATCTACGGGCAGGTCAGCCAGGCGTGGATAACCCCTGCCTTTGGCGGGGCTCTTAAGCGGTTCTTCAATATGTTTGGTGGCTTTCTCGAGTACTACAACACCTATAGCACGGCATGTTATAGCTACGCAGCTCCTTTTACCTATGGCGCCATGGAAACTAACAGCCCTGATAATCTCCTGTATTCCAAGCTTATTGTTCTCTTTGCCGATAACTCGGCGGAAACCCGGCTGGGCGGGGCCAACCACCACTATTATTTGCGCCTGGCTAAAGAAAGGGGAGCACGCATAATCGTAGTGGATCCCCGTTACACCGATACAGCCGTTAATGTAGCCGACGAATGGATTCCCATCCACCCAACCACAGATGCGGCCCTCATTGCCGCCTTAGCTTACGTGATGATCACTGAAAACCTTCACGACCAGGCCTTCCTGGATAAATATTGCCTGGGCTTTGATGAGGAGCACATGCCGCCCGGTGTGCCTCCTGGCAACTCCTACAAGAGTTACGTATTGGGACTTGGTGAAGATAAGACACCCAAAACACCGGAGTGGGCGGAAGCTATAACGGGTGTTCCGAAGGACACCATCGTTAGACTGGCTCGCCAGATCGCAACTATCAAGCCGTGCTGCCTTATCCAGGGTTGGGGTTGGCAGCGCCACGCTTACGGAGAACAACCGGTAAGGGCTTTGCCGGTACTTGCGGCCATGACGGGTAACATCGGCATTAAAGGCGGAGGGCCGGGCCTATATCATGGCGGCCATAGCGTTTCTGTGGCCTGGATGCCCGCAGGGGAAAACCCGGTCAAAGCTTCTATTCCGTGCTTCATGTGGACGGAAGCCGTAGAGCGCGGGCATGAGCTGACTGCTGCGGATGGAGTTAAAGGTGTGGATAAGCTTTCAACAGACATTAAGATGATTTGGAACTATGCCAGCAATACTTTGATAAACCAGCATTCGGACATCAACCGTACGGCTAAGATACTGGCTGATGAAAGCAAATGTGAATTTATCGTTGTGCACGACATCTTCCTCACCCCTAGTGCGAGGTTCGCCGATATATTGCTTCCGGATGTCACCCATTTTGAGCGAGAGGATATCGTTACCTTCGGCTCGGGTATAGGTTACGCCATTTACCACCAAAAAGTAGTAGATCCTCCCTTTGAGTGCCGGAGCGTCTATTGGGTGTGTAGCGAATTAGCTAAGAGGTTGGGCTTCGGCGATAAGTACACCGAAGGGAAGACCGAGGAAGACTGGTTGCGCTATATAGTAGAGGAAACCAGGAAAAAGAACCCCGATTTCCCCACCTTTGAGGAATTCCGGCGCAAGGGGATATATAAGATAGCTCCTAAGGAACCCGTTATAGCCTACAAGAAGCAAATCGAAGACCCGGTTAATAATCCTTTCAAAACACCTTCGGGTAAAATAGAGATCTTCTCTCCTCGCCTCTGGGCTATGAACAAGCCGGACGAGATCCCGGCAATCCCCAAATATATCCCTGCTTGGGAGGGGCCCGAGGATCCCTTGAGGGAGAAGTATCCTTTGCAATGTATAGGCCCCCATTACAAGCGGAGGGTGCACTCCACCTTTGATAATGTTCCCTGGATGGAGGAAGCGGCGAGGCAAGAACTATGGATAAATCCTGAGGATGCGGAGAAGCGGGGTATCCGCAATGGTGACAAAGTAAAAGTGTTCAACGACCGCGGTGCAGTAATAACCTATGCCAAGGTAACGCCCCGCATCATGCCCGGTGTAGTAGCGTTGCCGCAGGGCGCCTGGTGGACAACGGGTCCGGATGGGGTAGATACCAGGGGCTGCATCAATGTGCTCACCAAGTATCATCCTACACCTTTAGCCCGGGGCAACCCGCAGCATACAAATCTGGTGGAAGTAGTAAAGCTATAGCACGGTGGCTTAAATGGTTGGCTCTACCGTAAGCATATCATAGACAGACCTACGAGAAGTATTGTATGAGTGAAAGGAGGAGAAAACCTTGGCTAAACAGTTAGGTTTTCACATAGATCAAAACCGCTGCATAGGTTGCTTTACCTGCCAGATTGCATGTAAAGATAAAAATGATTTGGAAGTTGGCCAGCGCTGGCGCCGGGTAGAGGAGATCGCAGGGGGAGGTTATACCCGCGTCGGGCAAGGCCTGCAGGCCAATGTGTACGCCTACTGGATCTCTATAGGATGTAACCACTGTCAGGATCCCCTTTGCGTTAAAAACTGTCCCACCAAAGCCTTATATAAGAGGCCGGAAGACGGGATAGTAGTGGTCGACGAAAAGAAGTGTATAGGCTGCCGGTATTGTGTTTGGAGCTGCCCTTACGGGGCACCACAATATAATCCACAAAAGGGCAAAATAGGAAAATGCAACTTCTGTCTGGACCTTTTAGAGAAAGGAGAACAACCGGCTTGCGTGGCTGCTTGTCCCATGAGGGCGCTCCATGCTGGTGACCTAAAGGAGCTCGCCCAGAAGTACGGCGGTACCGACCGGATTAAAGGTTTACCCGATCCTTCTATAACCAAACCGTCTATCTTGATAACTCCCCACCGCCATGCAGCAGTAGAGTAATTAAATTGGTACTGCACAAGGAGGTTCGGAAAAAAATGGAACGCGAATGGGCGCTGGTATTATTTACACTTTTAAACCAAGCCAGCGTAGGACTTTTGGCAATTACCTTGCTGGCTAACCCGAAGGAAGAGAAGATAAGGAAGAAACTCTTTTCAGGTATTGGTCTTTTAGCTATTCTTAGCCTTTTAATTTCACTGGGACATCTGGGCAGTCCCTTGGGTGCTTACCGGGCCTTGACCAATCTCGGCACTTCCTGGCTCAGCAGGGAAGTATTCTTCGCCTCCCTTTATGTAGCCTTATGGGTCGTTGTAGCTTACCTGGAATTTAAGGCCGGTGCTCCCCAATCTGCCAGAAACACTTTGGGATGGATCACGCTGGCAGTAGGCGTAGCTGCCATTTATAGCATGGCCTCTGTTTACACCCATACTATACGTCCCGCCTGGCAGACTGCTTATACTCCTATAAGCTTTTTTGCCGCCAGCCTGGTACTGGGCAGCCTCCTCTATATTGTTTTTCACCCGGCTCCCAGGTGGGTTGCCTGGCTTACGGCCTTGGGCGTGGGAGTACAGTTGTTGGCCCTGCCACCGTATCTCGCGGCCTTGGGCAGCGGCAATACGGCAGCCCAAAATAGTGCACGGTTGTTAGCAGATTCCATGTTTGCTTTAGGTTTGGGCGTGGCTGGTATTATGGCCGCTGCAGCTTTAGCTTTCCTGCCCCAAAGCAGGACCATAGAGATAACATCTTCAGAACAGGGACGGGGCGTAAATTTCCTGTATCTAGCCTTGGTAGCCGGGATCATAGGGGAAGGCATATTGCGGTACCTCTTCTATAGTACTGGTGTTAACATCATGGTAGGGCATTTTTAAACCTAAGGCTTGTAAATAAATTAGCCGAGGCACTCGGGCCAGGGGACTTTGAGTTTTCTGGTAGGGCTCTCATCCCTGGCCTTTTTTTGTCCATATCTTAACTTTGTGTTATGATTAAATTAGACAACAGGCCGGAGGGAGTTCGGCTTAATCCAACGGGAAGGAAAGCCATGGGGGAGAAGGGCCGGATCTTTCGCCACGTCTGTCCTCGCAATTGTTATAACACCTGTAGTCTTGTTTCCCGGGTAGAAAAAGGGGTAATACAGGAGATCAGGGGTGATGCGGCCCAAGGCTATAGCCAGGGCCGCATGTGTCACCTGGCCTACGGTTATTTGGATCTCATTTACCACCCCCGCCGTCTAATTTATCCCTTGCGCCAGGAGGGGCGGGGTACAGGCAATTGGCAGCGTATCACCTGGGAAAAAGTCTTCAGGCTCATAGCAGAAAAGATGGTGGAATTGCGGGAGCGTTACGGGTCGTACCTTCCGGTCCTGCTCTACACCAATTCGGGAAATTTGGGCCTCCTGCACCAAGCCTTTAACTGGCTGGCGGACTTCACAGGAGACATTACTACTACTGCGGGCTCTCTCTGCTGGGGCGCTGGTCTAGACGCTGCTTACTATGATTTCGGTGGCCCCCCAGCTACCCATCCTGAGCTTATGGCAGAGGCAAAGGAGATCGTAATCTGGGGAGGTAATCCTGCCTGGACGGCAACCCTGCAGATGGAATACATCTATAGGGCCCGCGAAAAGGGCGCTAGACTAACCGTAATCGACCCGGTCTTTACGGCTACGGCTGCCCTGGCTGACCGCTATATTCAGGTGTATCCCGGTAGCGACGGTGCTTTGGCCCTGGCCGCCCTTTACTATCTTTGGCAACAAGACCTTTTAGATAAAACCTTCATTCGGGAAAAAGTATTTGGGTGGGAAAAATTTGAGGAGTATTTGCGTAGCTTAAATATAAAGGACCTGGCAGATGCCTGCGGGGTGGATACTGAAGCAATTATCGAGCTTGCTTCTATTTATGGCACCCGCCAACCGGTGGCCACCTGGAACGGCTTTGGCCTGCAGCGCCATGTCAACGGAGGGCAGAACGTGCGGGCTATTCATGCCCTGGTTGCCTTGAGCGGTAATTTGCGCTACCCCGGCGGGTTATTTTATGCTTCGAATAAGGACAGCCTTTTCCATCGCCCGTCCCAAAGAAGACCAGGAGCAAAAAGAGAAACTCGCAAGCTTCCCGTATATAACCTGGCTGAAGCTATACTTAAATCCCACGACCCACCTGTAAAAATGGCCATAATCAGTCGGGCCAATCCAATAAGCCAGAACACCGACACCCGCCGCTTGGCATATACACTACAGAAATTGGAATTAGTGGTCGTAATAGAAAATTTCCTTACCCCTACGGCCCAACTAGCCGATCTGGTCTTACCTGCAGCAATGTTTGTGGAATATTGGGACGTGGTGCCCAGTTACTGGCATAATTGGATAGCCATCAACCAACCTGCCATTAAGCCCCGGGGGGAAGCTCGCTCAGAAATAGCGATTGTCTCCGGGCTGGTACGGAAATTGAGCGAGATGGATAAAAGCTTTAAAGATTTTCCTTTTCACCTCGAAGAGGAAGAATGGCTGGAGCGCCTTTTTAACGAAGATCTTTATAACCGTTTAGGTATAAGCCATTACCGGGAGCTTTTAGAGGGCCCGCGCTTGCTCAGGTTAAATTTAGATGGAAACGGTAAAAGATATAATCTTTATTCCTCTGAGGCTAAAGGCCGTGGGTTTCCAGCCCTTCCTATATGGTGCAAGCCTCCTACAGGTTCCGCTCTTTATCCTTACCGCTTGCTGACTTTGCATAGCTTAAAAGGTATCAATTCCCAGTTTGCAGAGATAACTTCTTGCGAGCTGGTGGCCTGGATACACCCGGAGCTTGCTCGCCTAAAAGGCCTTCAAGCCGGCAGGATGGTAAGGATATTCAACCAATGGGGAGAACTACAGGTGCCTTTGGCCCTTAGCCGTAGCGTTCCTTTAGGCGCCATTGTATGCTTTAACGAACCGGGACGGGGAGATGGTCTTAACAGCCTGATACCGCCGCTCCCTACGGACATGGGGCACTTTACCTGCGGTGGGCCGGGAGTGGCTTATCACGATACTTTTGTTAACCTCCAGCAGCTGTAGAAGGGAGAGAGGAAATGGCCCTGGGTTTTTTACTGGATCTTTCCCGCTGTACCGGTTGTGGCGCTTGTGAGGCAGCTTGCCGGCGCGAGCAGGGAGGAATTATTACTTTTCGCCAGGTACGGCGGATAGAAAATTACCGGGACGGCCGGCTGCAGATTTATTTCCTTTCCCTGGCTTGCCAGCATTGTGAACATCCCGAGTGCTTTCGCGTTTGCCCCCAGCGGGCTTATTCTAAGCGCCGCGACGGGGTGGTTCTCCATTTTCCCGGGCGCTGCAATGGGTGCAACAGCTGCGTGCGGGCCTGCCCTTTCCAGGCTCCGCGCTATAACCCGGCTACCGGTAAAACGGATAAGTGTAACCTCTGTGAAAACAGACGATCAGCCGGGCTTCTACCGGCCTGTGTGGAGGCTTGTCCGGTCAAAGCCTTACATCTTCTGGACCTGGGCCAGGGAAGAGAGGATACATGGCAGCGCTGGATAGAAGGCCTAAAGGAAGTCAGCCTGGTGACTGGGCCCAATTTGCGTTTCAAAATAAATACTGGCCAGCGACAATATTTTATTCGGTGAGGTTATATAAACGATGGAAATATGGCGCCGCTTTTTGGAAGCTGTGGCTAAAGGCGAGGGGCTGACGTCTGTAACCAGAATTCTTATGGAAGAAACAAGTTGCCCCTCCCTTTTAACTGATGTAACTTTGCGCATTCTTGCCTGTTCCTTCCCGGCGGGTACAGGATATAAATTTGAAGATGACAGTTTGCCTTTGCCCTGTGATTTTTGGTTGAGAGGGGAAGGGAAGGAAATTTATGAAGGAAGTTTACCTTTGGGTGGGGAGCAGGTTGATTTTCTATCTATGGCCATAGGCCAGCAAGAACTCTGGGGATATCTTTTCCTCCTGGGTAGCAGGGATGACCGCTACCGGGAATACCTGCGGGCAGCTTCACAGGCCGCTGTAGTAGAGCTTTCCCGGCTGCGCTTAAGCCAGGAAGCGGAAAGGCGCTATCGTAATGAATTTATTCAAGATATCCTGTATAACAATTTGCCGAGTAGAGAAGCCATTATTAGCCGTGCCCAGCTCTGGGGCTGGGATCTATCACGTCCCCATGCCCTGGTGGTGCTGGAGGTTAGAGAAGGCCCTGTAACTGGCCACCAGGCAGTGATGGAGCGGTTTCGTAACCTTGTCAGCCGGATAGCTGCCAAGTATTGTCCCCAAGTTATTTTAGCGGACCGGAGCGAACAACTTATTCTCCTCCTGCCTTATCCTCTTCAGGGCCAAGGTCCTGCCAAGATATGGCTAAACAAGTTACTTCAAAGTCTGGCCCGGGAAGTGGAGCAATGCTTACCGGGACAGGAGTTCCTGGCTGGGGTGGGCCGCCTTTATACTTCCGTGGACCAACTCTACCGAGCCTATCAAGAGGCCAAGTTAGCCCTCTATGTGGGCCGCTTGCTTTTTCCCAAGGAAAAGATTATCTTCTTTGACCAACTGGGTGCCCTGCGTTTCCTGATTAACCAAGGAGAGCAGGAGTTGGCTGACTTTTACGCAGACATGCTGGGACCTCTGGAAGATTACGATAAGCAGCATAACACTGATCTCTTGCCGACCCTGGTAGAATTTTTGCGCTCCTCGGCCGACTATGCTTTAACCGCAGAGAGATTGTTCATTCATGTTAATACTTTGCGCTACCGACTGCGCAAAATCGAAGAAATTTTAGGGGTAGACTTGCGGGACATTAATACCCTCGTCAACCTTTATACCGCGCTGCAGGCCAAGATGATCCTGAAAATTATTTAGGTCTGCCGGGAAGAGTCCTTTCCTGTATCCTTTTGTTGTTTCTTGCGATTAATAGGAGTTTGCTTTTAATGCTGAGCAGCAAAGTATCTCCGCTTTTTTCTTTTTACGGCACAATTTCTCACCTACAGATGTTAACCGGGTCTAAAGCTTTAATGGCCGAGGTTCCAAGACAAAATTTTTTAAAAAAGCTAGTAAAACCTTAACATGTGGTCAACATCGGTTAACTTTTTTTACAGAGGTATTTTATAAGGTTGGTGGAACTTTCGTATGTTAAAAGGATCCTGACTGAATAAAGACGAATATAATTAACCCAGAAGGAACAAGCTTACAGAAGGAAAGTAGAAGAACACGGGTGTGCCATCTATTATGTTGGAAGAGCTTGAACCTATCGACCGTGAAATTGTGAAATTGCTGCTTAAAAATTGCCGGATATCTAATGCAGAAATAGCTCGTCGGGTGCACCTTTCGCGGGTGGCAGTACGGGAGCGTATTCAAAATCTAGTGCAAAAAGGTATAATCCAGGAATTTACGGTAATCCTCAATGCTAGCGCCCTGGGCTATAATATAGCTGCCTTTTTTGAAATTGAAGTTCAACCCGACAAGCTAGAAGTCGTTGCCCAAGAATTGGCGAGGCAGGAGCAGGTAAACATTGTTTATCACATGACCGGGCCGAGTTCCTTACATGTTCATGCTTATCTTAAAGATTCCGATCATCTGGCTACCTTCATGCGGGACCATATTTATTCCATACCTGGGGTCCAGAGGGTGAACAGCTGTCTCCTGTTACGGCGCTTTAAGTCAGTACTTTCTATACGCTAGGCTAGAAAGGGGTGAAAAAAGCTATGCTAGGTTTTCCCGCCGATACAGCCCTAATTTTGATTATTTTACCTTTGATCTTGGCTTTATTTCAGGTAGGGTATAGTTACTGGAAAAGAGACTGATTTATGGCTAAAATGGAATAGTTAATAAAAGAAGAATAATAAAGAAGAATTAAGGAGGTTAATTTATGCAAACCGCTGGCCTATTCATATTAGGTATTTATTTGCTAATCATGGTTTCAATCGGTGTCCTGGCCGCCCGCTTTCAGAAGTCTACTACTGATTTCTGGGTGGCGGGCCGGGGGTTTGGTGCCTTTGTCCTGGCAGTAGCCATTATGGCTTCCATCATGCACGGGGGCACAATGGTGGGCGGTA
>Ga0209225_1002251_pt1 | contig 17584 bp, 16 predicted proteins | sample WasSprMetagenome_FD_184732 | JGI IMG/M metagenome (GOLD analysis project Ga0209225, IMG submission 184732) | Sulfidic aquatic microbial communities from Washburn Spring, Yellowstone National Park, USA - WS (SPAdes) (version 3) | ecosystem: Environmental > Aquatic > Thermal springs > Hot (42-90C)...
CCTTGATAGAATATGCTCGAGCTCATGCACGTGGAAACCCACAGTTAAAAATGACTTATTACGTTAAGCCTGAAGAGCCTCAGCCCATGCGCGTTTTATGCCTATACTGCCAAGGAGCCCTAACAGACGGGCGCATATTCTGCCAGCGAAAAGGCATGTGGATTCCAGGCGTTTCATGCTACAGCTGCGAGTTTAACAGGTTAAGGAGGAGGTGAATTTAAAATGTGTAGCAAAATTGTTCCAGAAATTCCCGTGAAGGGAATATGCCCACTTGAATGCTTCGACGCTGGAGACATGCTTGAATTAGGCGAAGACGGAAAGTACAGATTAAAACCTGAAGCAGAGGAAAAACTACTTGAAGAGGGAGCCTGCTGCATACCAGCCTTATACATGGCTGAAGGAAGCCTTCCATCAGAAAGCCACTTCATCGACTGCGCAGCCATCGACACCAGGAAAAGCTACCTCAACTGCACATTCTTCCTAAAATGGTTCTGGCACGCAGCCGCAACAAAGAACAAGTTCATAAAAGTTATGAGAAGAGAAAACGAAAGGCATGAAACGAAGACTACTTAATAGTTATAGAAGATTTTTCCGTAAAAATTTTAAGTTCGCTTAAGGGTTATCATATTTGCCGGGGGCAATGTTTTGTTTAAAAGGTTTGCCTTTGAATTATTTATCTTGCTTTTGATCGAATTCTTAACTTTAGCTTTTGGCATTAGAACTATTGAGGGAGCGTGGACTGGAACTGTTTATATTAGGGCTGATGGAACCATAGACCCGCAAAATGCACCAATAATAACTCATGACAAGATAACCTACATATTGTTAGACAATATTGTGAGTTATGAAAGTGGAATAATAATTGAAAGGGGCAATATTATCCTTGATGGAAATTATTTCGCGGTTCAAGGAATTCTCACTCAATACTCAAGCGGCGTTTGTCTCTCAAACGTGCGAAATGTCATTATTAAGAATATGAATATTCAAAAATTCTATTATGGAATATTGATGAATAATACCTCAAACAACGAGATTTCAGGAAACACTCTAATAAGTAACAATATTGGCATATACCTCATATTTTCCTCCAATAACACCATATCTAAAAATATTGTAACAGCGAGTATAGGAGATGGAGTTTACGTTGAGAGCTCATCCTACAACATCATAAATCGTAATCGGATGACAAACAACAAGGGAAGTGGCATATATATTTGGGAAAATTCGATGTATAATTCTATTTCTGAAAATGATGTAATGCTAAATAACGGAAATGGAATATATATAGGGCATTCGGGAATCTATCCTCTTACGTATAACAATATTGCTCGTAATGATATAACTAAAAACAACGGAACAGGAGTGGCTTTATATCACTCGTCTGGAAATGTTGTCTCTGGAAATAATATAACTGCAAATCAAAAGGATGGCGTATATGTTGACTGGTCAACTGCTGACAAAATTTATGGCAATAACGTAACGGAAAATAAAGGACATGGAATTCATATTTGGTGTAGTAGCTCTGTTATAACGGTTTCCAAGAATAACGTTACGGCAAATGATGGTCACGGCATATTTCTCGAGTGGGCTCCTGCTAATATTATTATAGCTGAGAACACCGTGAGTTTAAACAAGGGTCATGGCATTTTCCTCGGGGGCTTTGGTGGAGGCGGCTCTCACCACGTCATCACCATGAATAATGTTAAAAGTAACAACGGAAACGGAATAGCCCTTGAGAGCTCATCCTACAATGTTATTTCGAAAAACAACATTAAAATCAATAATATCTATGGAATATACATTACAGGTTCAACGGCGAATACTATTTATCACAACGACTTCATAAACAATGTGGCATGGAGTGATTCAACTAATAGTTGGGATGATGGCTATCCTTCAGGCGGAAACTACTGGAGCGATTATGAAGGTATAGACTTATACAAGGGCCCATATCAAAACCAAGAGGGAAGCGACGGTATCGGTGATACTTTTTATTATATTAACGAACAATACATTGATCGTTATCCCCTTATGGCTCCTTTCAATAGTTTTGAAGCGGGAACACGGAATGCAACAACGTTTTATGTAGATATAGTAAGTAACTCAACCATTTCTGACTTTCATTTCGCTTATGGGTCAATAAGATTTAACGTTACCGGTCCAGATGGAAGCCTGGGATTCTGTAGAGTTACAGTGCCAAAGGAACTATTGAACCCTAAAATGGGATGGAAAGTTACCGTAGAAAACTAAGAAATAAACTATACTTTGATTTCAAATCAAGAAAACACATACCTATATTTTATATATCGGCATAGCACCAAAACTGTTTTCATTCAAGCGCTAATATCTTATGAGCTTACGATAACAACAACCGAAGGTGGCACCACAATCCCAGCTCCGGGAACATACACCTATGTTAGCGGTGCAACGGTCTCCGTAACTGCCATTCCGAATGCAGGCTTTTCCTTCAAATACTGGCTCCTTGACAGCGTGAAAAGAACAGAAAATCCTATAACGGTTATTATGGATTCAAACCACACCTTACATGCCGTTTTCACTCAAATAACCTATCAGCTATCCATAACATCAACAACTGGTGGAACAACCAACCCAGCCCCTGGAATCTACACATACGTTAATGGGACACATGTTGTCATAACGGCTGTCCCAAATAATGGCTTTTCATTCGACTACTGGCTTCTGGACGGAGTAAAAACAACGCAAAACCCAATAACAATCATTATGAATGCAAACCACACGTTGGAAGCACACTTTATTGATAATATTCCGCCAGAAATAAGCGAACCATGGCAAGATCCACCTGCAAACAATGTTCAGCCCCTCCAAAATGTCACAGTATGGGTTAATGTTACAGATTATGGGACTGGAATAAAGAATGTAACATTATGGTATAGCATAAATAACGGAACAACTTGGACTATTATCAACATGACGGAGCTTCCAATACCATCAAACACATGGATAACATACAAGGCAACAATAAAAGGCTATGAAAACTTCACATGGATAACATACAAAATAGTAGCCTACGACAACGCTGGAAACAACGCAACAAAAGACAACAACGGATACGGCTACAAATACCACGTCATACCAGAATTCAGAACAACCACAATTCTATCACTGTTCATGCTAACTACTTTAATTGTAACCGTTCTCTTGAAGAAGAAGATAAAACCGAAATCCCAACTTCACTAAATTTTTCCATGCACTTTTTCTGTTATTAAGCTTAGTTTTTCAGCATATTGCACGCGCGAATCAGACTTATAAGTTTTAAAAGTTTCATAGCTATTTTAGAACGAGAGGTAAAAATTGAACACGCTGATGGTGCCAGTCCAGTTTGAAATCGATAATGCTAAGGCTATAAATATCGCAAGAATTCTGGGGGACTTAATTGGGCAGAGGCATTGGCTTGTTTCAATGCCTGAATACCAGTTGCCCAGAAATCTTCAAGCTGGCACTCGTGAACATGCTCTTTACTTGACCTTTGTTATTTCGATTGATTATATGACTGATGCTGAGAAGCTCTGGCGGAAAGCCAGAGGCGCATATGAGCTTTATCCTGAAAGGTTTACGCCTGAAAAGGTTTTAGCTGTCAGTGAAAGAACATTAGAGGTTTTTGTGAGAAGGCTTGGCGCAAGGTTCGGCTCTTCTGCAGCCAAAACTTGGAAGAGGATATCTCAGGTTCTCATGGAAAAATATGTGGGAGATCCGAGAAACATTACCGCCCAGCCACTAACGATTGAGGAGATAAAAAAGAGGCTTCAGGAATTCCCCTATTTACGAGGAGCCAAACTTGCGAACTTCTATATCCGAGCCATGGGAGAAACAGGCCTATTCAAAGTTAAAGACTTGGACGAGCTTGACGTCCCAGTTGATAAGCAGATAGCCCGCTTCACGATCTACACAGGCGTCTTAAAGCTTAAAAGCGGCAAGTTTCAAGGATGCGCCAACGACGACCCATTAAGAAGTCTAATACAAGAAGCTTGGAGAAATGCAGCTAAAACCATTGGAACAGCTCCTTGGAAGCTTGACGAACCCATGTGGAACATAGGCTCAAAATTGTGCGCTTACAGAAAATGTAAACAATGCCCGGTGGAAAGCCTATGCAACAAAACCAAAGGGATAACATTCAAAGAAAACATGGTTATCTGGAATGTATCAATATGAAGACTCATTTGCTTACCAAATCGCGTTCTAAAATTTTAAGAAACTCATTAAACTCATCATCAGTAAGATCGGTTAATCGCCTTTCCAAGAACCTCCCTGACTTAACCTCATCCGGGTTTATGTTTTGTGGCAGTAGATTCAAACGTTTTAAATCGTTAATAAATCCTTTCCGTGCTTCTTCAGTGGGATACTTCTTAGCCTCGATTAAACCGAAATAAGCATAAAGTGTTCCGTCTAACAAAATAGTTAAAGCTTTTCCACCTGTGCTCTGGACCGATAAAGAGAATTGGGGATCCCTCGAGACGGATTCAGCGAAAATGTGCTTTTCAAGAGCAAAATTAAGGATTTCAGACAGCCTTGTCTTCAGCTTTTCATCTGATACATTATCTATTTGCTCTCTTATGAGTTCAGCTGTCCAACGTTTGACCCTTTTTGACGACCCAATAACCATACTTTCTGGGATCAATAATACACGCGCCACGTATTTGTTTTCACCATCTCTGAAATAGCTGAAAGTTACAGCATTTATGTCAACGCCATATTGCGATAAATAATTGAGCACCCTTTCAGTTTGGGCATCAAGTTCAGATGCAACTATTAACATCTTATGAGAATTGTTCAAAATTTCAGGAAGCGGTTTTTCAAATTTCTGTTGAAATGCTTCCTCGAGAGTTATTCCCTTTTTCTGAAGATATTCGTTTGCAATTTCCAAAATATCTTTAGAAGTAAGATCATCAACCCAAGAGGCATATTCAAGGATTTGGGCTATAACGTCACGAGGGGCTTTATCCTTCTTTAGCTCTATAATTACTGTATTGCCATCTCCGTCAAGGCATAAAAGGTCGATATACTTATTGAAAACCGTTGGGACTTCTCGCCCAATAACCAGTAAATCATTTGAAATAAGCGAGATATCCCCTTCCAACCAATCATGTAACTTCTTTTCCTGTTCAACTGAATCTCTTTCCAACTCATTAAAACCTTTACCCGTGATTTTCCACAGATGAATCTGTTTTGACAACGCAATCACCTAAAAGAGATTAAACCCTGAATAATTTAAAATTTTGTCATTAAGGTTGTTTAGTCATAGGTTCAAGTTTCAACATCTTTGATTTTATCCGAACGATTATCTTTGCTTCAGTAATCTGGGATACTTGTTATTGAATAATTCAAGCTTATCACTCAGGATGGACTCGACACACTCGTTTATTATTGGTGAAAGCCAAATGGGGCCACTATAGCCTTTGCTTTCAAAAATTTTGACATTAGTGCATCCTTTCCAGAAATTGGTTTGTTTAACGAAATTAGTGTAGTCTTGGCTTCCAAAAACATACACCCATCGAGGATTAAACTTCGAAATAATGGCATCTAAAAATGTAGGGAGCACGTTATTCCACATCTTTGCAGTGTAAGGTATGTTGCTTTGATACGCTATGTTTCTGTTAAACGTTGCCTGGTATTTTCTGGCAGCCTCTAAGGCGTGAATTACGCCATATCCTCCTGATAGAAAAAACCATTCAACATCGTTGCTTGAAAGCAGTGCTGACTTCAATCGATAGTAATTTTTATTCTTTAACTCTCGATAGGCGTTTCCCGCCCTCACGTATAAATCGAAAGCGTAAGTTGTCCTTGATCCAACATTGGCTCGAGGATCTTGGAAAACGCGTTCTCTAATATTGTTAAGGCGCATAATGAGGCTTTCATCATCTAAGTAGTATGACGGCTGCACAACTTTGAAGCCTTCTAATATTGGAACCGAGTCATCCTTTCGCGCTGAACAAGAAGTGATTATCAGAACTTTCATGCAAAGCCTCTAAGCAGCTTAAAATAACTTAGTTCATTTTAACTTTTAGAACTCATTCGGCGTCTATGGATACCTTTTAACTTCACTTTCACTCAAAAATGAAAACCTCTAATATTTAACTATGAACCTTCTCCGTTATTAGGCTTAGTTTTTCTGCGTATTGTAGGAATGCTATGCGTAGGGTTTCGCTTTCGCTCTGCCCAAGCTTATAGCATATTTTGTCAAGAAGCTCTTTTTGCTGTTTGCTCAAAACAACCCGGACAATGTGCTTCTTTGCCACCCTTCAACCATCCAGCTGCATAACACAGTTTATTTCGGAATTCTACCTCAAATTTTAATGTTTCGCCTATAATTGCCTTTTTAAGCGATGTTAGAGGCCTTATCGTGCCTTCAGAAAAGGCTTATCCGTAATGTATCTTTCGGCACTCCCACCATGATAGGTTTGGCACTGAAATTGAGGGGTGTGCTTGTTTTATTACCTAAAAACCGGTGAAAAACAACATTTTCCAGCATTTTATAGTTCCAAAAACCATAATAAAACTTAACATGTAAAAACTTCGGAAAACCGCCTATATAGCGAACAATATGTTTCGAGGCGTATTTTGCCATTCTGTTGTCCAATCAAACTTATTTGAGCTTCTAACCATATTTAATATTGTTTTTCCGTTTATGCCCTCTCTGAATTGTATAAGCAAGGTTTTAGGCTTGGTTCATAAGCGCAGTTTCGACAAGTTTCAGCGCCGAACTATTCGAAACATAATTTTCAAAAACGCCTACATAGACAAATATAAGGGCGAGATCATATCAAGAGTTTCAAGACTCGACGTTTTATGCCTACTAAACTGTGAAGGCTTCAACGTTTCACTTATTCCAGACGTTGAAAAGGGCGAGGTTCTAATAGACAGCAGAGGAAAAGGAAGCCTACAAACGCCACATAAAGAGGTAGAAGGGAGGGTAGGCCGAAAATAAGCCTAAAGAAGGCTAACTTCATATAATACAAGAAGCCCTTAAAAATAATCTTCTTCACCTTAAACATCAACAGTTAATATTTCACGCCTAAAAACAGCAACAGTAAATGTCTCGAAAAAACTGAGATGAGTTCAATAAAAACGCGAGAAATGATCTGAAGCTACACGTGCATTAAGATGATAATGAAGCCAAAACAACATTCCGTTAACGTCTCTTAAGAGAAAGCAAATTCTTGAATGCATATTTTTCGATGTAGTTTAATAGCAATTTATGTGCGCAATTTTCAATATTTACCTAACATGAGGATTTTTTAGTAACTTATTTATATTTGTTAGAAGGCTTTGAGGTTATAGAGAACAAATGTTGAAGAAGGCGTTTATTAGAGTTATAGTAATTACTTTTGTTTCAACTGTCCTTCTTGTTGGAATGAATTTTGATGCAGCAAAAGCAGTGAATTATGATGCTTTAGGTACTACTGTTGGTGGATACATTTCTGAAAATACTACATGGACATTAGAGAGGAGTCCCTACATCGTTTTCAGCGACATTATAGTTGAGAAGGGAGTTGTTCTAACAATAGAGGCTGGGGTTCTTGTTAAATTTAATAATGGGACAAATTTGGTTGTTGATGGAACATTATTGGTAAAAGGGACGAAAGAGCTTCCAATAATATTTACCTCTTCTTCCACATCACCGAAGCCTGGTGATTGGGGACGTATCTATCTTCGCGGTAAAACCACGGATCCCAAAAATGAAATCACTTATGCTACAATTCAGTACGCGACCTTTGGGCTTTTCAGCGAGTATCGCTCTTTTGAATTATATAATTCAAATGTTACTAATTGTTGTAATAATGGAATAAGTGTGATCAACAGTGATGACCAACAAGCATCGATTATTATTGTTGGCTGCATTATTTCTGAGAACAATGGTTCCGGGATAGGATTATTCGGTGGAGGCTTCAATATAACTGGTAATATCATCGCATATAATGGAAATTATGGCATAGATCTTGACGTTGCTGGTCCAGGGGTCATTGCCGATAACAAGATAACATTTAATCAGCGAAGTGGAGTGCACATAAGTAATTGTATGATTTATAGGGGAAGACTGGAAGTAATCAACAATATTGCCATGGGTAATGATGTTGGTATCCAAACAGAATTCATTTTAACAGACCCCTTTCTTGCCCCGTTAATTGTAGGTAACATAATACAAAATAACTCTATAGGCATTCTTATAGGCGGAGGATTCTTTAGAGGTGGTTCTGCAATAATTACTCGTAATGATATTATAGAAAATAACGTTGGTGTTTTGTCAGATTATGATAGTGCTTACGTAGAAATAAGGGGTAACAAAATATATGAAAACGCTGAATACGATTTGGTCCATAAATCCAAAGCTGACATAAATGCCACCTATAACTGGTGGGGAACAACTAACGAGACATTAATTGCACATCGCATTTACGATTATTATGATGATTGGAATTATGGAAAAGTCTTGTTTAAGCCATATATCATTCCCCCCAAAGCTGATTTTACCATTCAAACTGCTAATTCTTATGTGCATGTACCCATAACATTCGATGCGTCAGCAAGCGTTGCATCATATGGGTCCATTACAAGCTACACGTGGAACTTTGGCGACGGCAATGTTACTACTATAACATCTCCAATTATACAGCATGTCTACACTATTCCACGAACCTATAATGTCACCTTGATTATTTTGGATGAACTCGGGCTAACAAATAGCACGTTTAAAACTTTGTTTGTCCTTCAAGACAATGTGGTCCCATTTTCTTTTGACGACTATGACGGTTTATGGCATAATGTGGATTTCCTTATTAAGTTGACAGCGGTGGATTATGAGAGCGGAGTTGCAGAAACTTACTATCGAATTAACAATGGTCCTGTTAAAGCTGTAAGTACAGATGGACATCCACTTATCACAACAGAGGGCGCGAATAACACACTGGAATATTGGAGTGTTGATAAGGCTGGAAATGAGGAGAACCCACATAAACTATTAACTGGAATCAAGCTCGACAAGACTTCTCCGGAGATTGGAACTCTACTTCGCATACCAGAAGGTGATGTTAAACCAAACCAAACAGCGAAGATCTTGGTAAATGTCACAGATTCATTAAGCGGAATCAAGAACGTTACTTTGTTATATAGCCTAAACATCAGCACCATATGGATAGACTTGCCAATGACTTTTAACTCAGCCATAAGACTTTATGAAGCAGCAATTCAAGTTCAACATGCAAATGTTCTGGTGGAATATAAAATTATAGCATACGACAACGCTGGAAACATCAAAGTTGAAGATAACAACGGGCAATACTACACCTACACAGTCATACCAGAATTCCCATCGACACCAATTCTCGCATTACTCATGCTGACCGCTTTAACTGTAATCACTCTTTTAAAGGTCAAAAGGATAAGTTAACTATCTAATCCTTCCAGTCAACTGCATTCTGTTGTCATCTTAAAAGCTTGAAATGGCCAATTGTTGCTTTACACTAAAAATAAAGGGGGATTTGGGGGTATTGTGCGCTCATTCTGTACCTGCCTTATCTATTAGGAAGTATCTTTTGCCTGTTTGCGTGTCCCATGCTATAGCTACGCAGAAGTCCAGCTTTGTGTCTACAGCCGTAGTAATTAATCGTAATTCATCATCGTAATGGTGTATTATTATTGCCCTTCCGCATTGGCGCATGTAAGTGGCTTCTCTTATGCCATAATCTTTGTCTGGCGTTGTGAACTGGAAGAATTTGTGGGCTAAATTGATTTTTAGGATTGTTCCTCTTCCATACGTGTCTTCGAATATGTAGTTCCAAGAGAATAATGTTACGTTAATTGTGTGGGTTGGTTCAACGTTATGGGCGTTGTCTGTGCTGTTGTAATCTATTGAATATGTTCCGTCTGCCAGTCCAACCAGGTGGAAGGGTTCTGTGTATGGCAGCCAGCCGCTATCGTATGTGGCCTTTCTTATCCTATAAGCTGTTAAAGCAACTCCTGTGCCTCCCGGGTTGTCGGTTGCATTTAAACTGAAAGGTGTTTCAGGAGTTACGTAAGTTATGTCTGTAACATATTTTGGTTCGCCAATTGTTAGCGTTGTTGTAGGTGGAACTACATCCTTTAATTCTCCACCACCAGCATTCGTTATGCCAGATACTAAATAGTATTCTCTACCATTGTAGAAAGTCGTAGTTACCGTGATATTATCTTTGGTCTCGCCAACGTTAATAATTAGATCGGCGTTTTCCAAACTCACTTCGTTAAGTAATGTGGCATTCAAGCAAATGTAAACCGTTCCCGCGCCTGTCGAAGGAATGAATAATACTTTGTATTCTTCTATTTCTTCCGGCCAAGTAGGCATCCAGATAACAGACTTTGATTCTCCAAGATCTATGTCCGATATCATATTTGAAAAGTTTATATCTTCGGTAGCTTCTTCAAAGTGCACTCCGAGCTCTGCGATGGGTATTTCCTCCGGACCGCTTTTTGTTATCAATGTAGGTTGATATGTATTTTTAGGGATTTGCGTAAGGTCTTCCAGTGTTAGCAGTGATGTTGCATGTAAATCAGGCGGTAAATGAGAAATTACGTGTTTACTATGCACGTAGACGGACCCTGTTACCGTCTGGCTTCTTTCCTCACCTGTTATGAGGTTCCTTATGGTCACCGTTAAAGTTACAGTATATTCTCCTTCTTCGGAATAGCTGTGCTTTACAGAGGAGCCAGCGCCAAACGTTCCGTCGCCGAATTCCCAATAGAATGAGACCTTAAATCCATGATAACTTGTATAATACGCGGTAAAGGTTATCTCTTGATTGGGCTCAGGATACGAGGCATAAGTATAAGTGAAGAATGGAGAAGGCCATAGAATATCAATCACTCTTTTTGGTTTTAACGTTACCGAGTAATCAATTTCCGTGCCTTTTTTCTGGACGATTCTAATGCATTCTCCAGTTTGTGTCGACTTTACAATCGGATAACCTCTAAAAGAGAATTCTATTGGAATCTGTGATAAGGCTTCGGTTTCAATTACCGTATAGGCATATTCTGTTGGTTTACCTCGCCAATCACACACCCAAACATCTTGTATATGATTCCTATGATTATGTCCTGCAAAGTTTAATGCTCCCGAACAACCATATTCAACAATGGAGTGAGCAACGTCTTGAGTATCAAGGAAACCTCCAAGACCATAGAGCGGATGGTGAGAGAATAGAATTATTTTCTGCCCACTATGCTCTTTTAGATAATCCACTAAAAAGTCTTTAGTTTGCTTCCAATACTTGGCGATAGGCGAACTTGTTAATCTTTCGACAACGTCTAAGCAAACAAAATTTATTTTGTCCTCTTGGTTCTCGCTTTCCCAGTAGCTGAAAGCGTAATTTTGAAGGTAAATGTCGTGACGTAATATCCATGAGTAGATAGGCATAGACTGCTTTTTCCACTCTTTCAAGGTTCTCAAAATTAGCTTGTTGTTAGTAGGATTTTGATCCCAGAAAATCTCTTGAAAGAATTGGTCTCCCTTGGCATATGGTGCCTTAGTATCATAATGTGTTCTGTCGTTAGGATCGCCACTATCTTGGGTGTAAGGCAACGTGTCGTGATTTCCAAAAATAGGAACATAAGGAATGCCATCATCCGTGTTTCCATCGCCGTTCGGATCGTTCAATCTATTTAAAATCTCTGTGGCTGTCAAAAATTCTGATTTCTCAGCAGTATCGCTAATGTCACCCAAAACCACTACAAATCTGATGTTGTAGACATCCTTTGCATCTATTATCGTTTGTATAGCATAAATTAGAGTTTCAGCAAGCCCATATGAGTGAATATCTCCGAGTCCATCATCATCCCATGACCTGCCATCATAGTCTATTTCTAATTCTCCATCATTATCCCAATCTGCAACTTTGCTGCCATAGCCTATATGAAGGTCTGTTATTATCGCAAACGACCAACTTGGCTTCGGTTCTTCTGGTTCGTATACTTCAATAGTACATGAATCGCTACCAGCTATTGTTTTCCAAAGTGCGTGGTCTTCTCCTCGAGCGTTTACTATGACTTCAATGTTTATTCCAGCCTTTTTCATTGCGCCGCTAAAGGTGGTTGTTTTGGATTCACCTGGCGCAATATTTCCAATAGATGCTGTGGGCGTGGTAACTTCGATTTCTTCAGGGACTATCATGTTAAGCTGAACGTTATAGACAATTATGTTAATGCCCGTTCTGCCCGTTGGGTTTGTTACCGTTACTTTGAAGTTTATTGGTTTGCCAACATAGTAGCCTTCCGGTGCTTCTGGAGTAACTTCCACTTCTAAACCAACCTCTCCGGGCACTGGTGGTGCCACAAATGGCAAATAAGAGCAGTCAAGTTGCTGCTTTAACAATTTTTTCAACCATACACCAGGTTTGCTCCAGTCCCATCCTGACCAATAACCAGCGTAGTCCCAGTCAAGTGCGCTGTAAATGATCAGTCCAGAACCGTAAGATGCATACACAAGCGTTGGTCCCGTTTCACCTAAAACATTGGTTGCCATCATGGCTATGCGCCATCCAGAACTGTATGTCGTCAGGACAGTGGCATCGCCAACTGCATCCGTGTTATGAACTAAAGCGTTTGTATCGATATAATATGATGAGCTTGGGTCGGAGCTTGCAAGCTGATTTTCCTCCATAATCTCCAGCTTACCAGTGCATGCGCCAGTTTGCCCTGGAGTGCTCGTGGTAAATGGGTATGGAAGCCAAGTGTAATCCCAAGGACTGCCGGGCGGCACCTGATCAGAATCCCATATTAACAATTTTCCACCATTGAAAACCCATGAAATAATAGCAGATTTTTGAGTGGAGCTTAGCTGACTCGGGTCAAACATAAATATGATTACTGTATCATAGCTCACCAATGCTTGGGCCGAAACTTGTGAGGCACTCAACGTTGAAAACGTCTGACCTGGATAATCAGACGGATATAAATAACCAACAGCAGACCCATAATAATCATCTATTACAGCTACGTTATGGCTTTTCCCCCACCCATACAGAACTTTTACATAGCGGTTGCCTCCTGTTTGGATCCACTCGTTCAGAGCGGATAGACCTTCACCCACATAAATGTCAATGCGATTGCCCGTTATCCGACCACCTGAATCGTCTGCCCGAAATCTCATTTGAACCGCGCCATCTGGCGTTGTGCCGCTCATAAATAATAGCGTCCCAATAGTTCCCAAACTGATTACTGATGGATCGACTGCAATTGAGTACCAAGCTACTAAAGTTCGACCACTTGAGCCTATAACTCCTGAAACTACCGAGTATTTAGCCCCTTCAGGATGGGTTAACGCCAAGTTTCCAAAGCCCGTGAAATCTGTTATTCCCAAATTAACATAACGCTGTCTTACTTCCGCGGTGAATTCTTGAGGGTTATCTATATGCGCCCATCCTCCACCCCCTCCATCATAGTGAATGTAATCTCCGCCTGGTCCAGTTCTGCCAGTCCCCTGCATCGCTACTCCAAAACCTCCGAACAAAAAGGAGGCTTTCAGCGTGTAGGCTTTGCCCGAAATTGTCAAAGTTACTTTTTGCGCCCCATCCATTTCAGATTCATAAACACAATAATATGCTGTCGCCAAGAATTCATTAGAATCCGCTGTGGCAACGTTAGGAATGTTAAACGCCAGTTTAAACATATTAAGCATCAGCACCGTCAAAATTACTACCGAGATAATTTCTTTCCTCATTTTCCTTTCTCCTTTAAGCAAAACTAACTTTATTATCAAAGTTGTCTTAAAATTTATGGAAAAATCCTCTATAACAATGTAGTGGTAATTATCTTATGTATATGGAAACATCATGTCCTTTTTTGGCAAAATGCGAAATTGGGCGCAAATTAGGCACATTTTAAACTTTCTGAAGAATTTCGATGGGGATTTCCTCGGCATATATTTCTTCTTTAACTTCAAAAGTTTTTCCGTTTATTTTCAGTAGCCCAAAATTTAAGCCGTAATGGCTTAGTATATTTTTGAAGGTTTCCAGTAAACTGCTCCCTAACTGATATTTGTTCATTTCCAGTAGCGCAATTGAGCATTTAAATTTTTTAACATCCATTCCGATCCTTTGTTTTAACAGATCGAGTTTCTTTTGGAAAATCCATTTATAACAGGCGAGTTGTCCCAGGGCAAAGCTGAACTGTTCTATTGTGCAGTATCGCTTACATTCAATTATCCATACAGTGTTGTCCTTATAGCCTATAACGTCCAGTTCAAAATATTTCTGCCCTATATCCTCTATTTGAAATCTTTCTTTTTTGCCAAGTATCTGATAGCCTTGCTGCTTAAGGAAATTCTCAACTTCAGAATACATTCGCTCCTCCTTAATATGTTGAATTTGTCCCATCCTTTCACCTATCGAATGAAAGTTGCACGGTGACTTTTTATAATTAACGTTTTCAGTGGCGGTGTGTGCGATTATAACGTTAAACTCTTTTAAAAATTTCAGTTAATGGGAATACTTGTCTTAGTCACGCTCTCCGAATTCACTCTTAATGTGGAAGTGAAATGGTAAGGATTTCTATGTTTTTGTTTTTGTAGCGTTTTCTTATTTCGTTAACATATTTTTCGTTTTCTACGCTCATCCGCCTCCCCCAATTTAGCCATAACAGGTATCTTTGCTTTAATGCTTCATCTTTGAGGAGCTTTTTTATATCATCCTCGACGGATGTTGATGTCTTTCTATTGACTTTATAGGGACCTACGTTAAACTTTATCTCGATACCTATCACCGGCGCCAAGGAACTGAAACTTATGGTTTCGCAAGGTGGTAGAATGAAGATATCATGTTGTGGAAAATCTTTAGCACGCGGTCTTTCGGTGTGAACCAGTAGGGTTTTTGAATCCCTATTTAGTTTGTCGTCGCCTAATCTTTCGCCGCTTTTTACAAGGGGTGATAGTTTCTTAATTCTCTCGTCATTGATTAAGAGGCTACACAGATAGCACTGAACATCCCTTTCACTCAAGAAATAGGCTGGATTTTCCTCGAATATCTTACGAAGCTTTTTTATATTACACTCAACAGCCTCTTCTAAATCCTCAATCGTTCCATTCAAACTTTACACCCCATAAATTGGCTTTTATGAATAGTTTTTAAAAGTTTGATGTTATTAGGTAAGTGTGTTGTGGTTTTATTTCCATTTTATGAATACGTGGCAATACATACTTTAGTGGCCATATTTGTGCCACATATGGGGTGTCGTCTTCGTCTTTTCTGCATTCTCCTATGGCTATCCATTTGTCGCCAAGTTTTACCGCTACGTTGCCTAATATGCAGTCTGGAGCCATGAAGTTCATTATTATTTGCCAACCCTTCTCGATGAGGTGTATTAGAAGTTCGTGGACGGGTTTTGGGTATGCTGGGTCGGCATGAATTATGTCCTCAAAGACTACGAGCTCGACGTCGGGTTTTGGAATATATGGCTCATTTAGATATCTGCAGGCTTCCGTCCAAAAGCCAAAATGGTTCCTCCAGAAAACGTCAATCAAGTCGTTATAAAAGCGCTCCAGCTCCCGCTGATAAAAGCTTAAATTGGAAACTTGGGTTTCAGCCTCCATGGCGGCACCAACAAAATGCTTTCAGGGAGTTTAATAAATTCATTATCTACAATCCTGCATGAGTCTGACAGGCTGAAAAAGCTTCAGTTTTGCTTAAAAATGTAAATTATGAACCATTTCTGCTTTTTCGCCAATTTTCGTTAAAATTTAGAGAGAAATCGAAGCAAAGCGAAGCTGCTCATATTTTAAATATTCCGCTTACGCCTTTTTTATGAGGCAGTGCTAATGTTGAAGGGAAAAAAGCAAGACAAATTCAGAAATATTCTGAGAGCTTATGGCTTAGCTTTTGGCTTCATCGTTTTGGTTTTATGGGTTGCTGTTCTTGCTGTGTCCTTAATACTTTACTTCCTCGGTTTTAAGGTTCTTGAAATGCTGATCTCGTCGGAAGCGCAAATTTCAGCTGTGGGTTATTGTTGGCTCTTCAACCATTTTTATTATCCACGCAAGAGGGGAGAAAAGCACTATAGATTACTTACAATTTTAGAATTAATTATCGGAGCCGTATTAATCATAACAGGCGTCTACAACATTGCTCTTGCAAAACTAAACGTCTTCACATACTTATGCCTCATCATAGGAGTAGCCCTCATTTTCATAAACGCAAAAACTGGTATAAGCTGAGGAGACTTTGAAATGGAAGCCTTGCCTCTTCGGAAGGAGACAATTTTTGAGGGCTATGTTGTCCTACATTACGAAGCCCTACTATTAGAAAGGGAGCCACCGTTCTATCTCGACACGAAATTTTTAGGCTACAAGCATTTGAAGAAATGGTTTGAAGATTACATTAAAAGCCTTTTAGAGAGGCCGGAGGATAAGGAGCCGCAGATAATATCCTTAGAAGACCTCATACCGGTTGAGGTTTACCGTAGGATTCTGCAAAACCCTAAAACAAAATTTCGTTTTAGAATTGTTGTTGAGGCACAGGAAATAAAGACAGAAATCGGTGAAGCTTATGGTTAAAAAGGTGAATGTCCATCGATTAGAAACTGTGGAATATATTCGCAGGAAAATTTCACCAGAAAGGGTATGGAAGGTTGAGGATCTTCTTTCAAAGTGGAATATGCTCAATCTGCAGGAATATTTTGAACGTTGGCTTATGGAAAGTGTTTATCGTGGACACCGACGAAGCTATAAGATTGACTATAGCAAGTGGCGAGGGCTATGGTTCCTCCGTTGTATACTTTACATCCTTTTCGGCGAACCCGAATTAACCGAATCATGGCAGTCAAGCGAAAAGCTCAAAGAAGAAATGAAAAAAGTTTTGGAAAGGCATTTTCCAAAAGGGAGCCATTTCCTCGACTATTCCTTAAAATACTTGGAAGCTAAAACCGGAGAAAAAGACGAGAAAACCGGATGGATAAACGTGAAACCCTACGTATACCCGACAATTGGAGGAGAAATATTCTTCTACTGCACGCTGAAAGCGCTAATAGAAATATGCGAGAAAGCCATAAAAAACAAGGACTACAATTTTTCACAATTCGCAACTCCAAAAGAATGCGTTGTAGACTGCTTAATCCACGAATTCCTGGAAAAATAATAGTATTTAGGGGGGATGTAAGTTGGCCAGTTCTAAAGGATTGCTAAAAGGAGCCAAAGCCCAATTCCTAAAAGAAAGCAGAAAAATGACGAGGGAGCTTAAAAAGGCCTTAATTGGAAAAACCATTAAAGACGTTGAAGTCCTAAGGAACGGCGGCGACATCTACATTAAACTCGTCACGGACAAGGGAACTATAATTATAGGAGCTAACGATCTTGGAGTCTGGATAGACAGACCTGAAAGTTTACTCTCTCTAACAAAAAGAAAGGGGGGTTTAAGCTGAATGAGGGATAGCCTCAACGGCTTTCAGAACCCTTTCGCGGATATCTTTTAGCAATTCTGGTTTATAATAGTGGCGTAGGAAAATGCTCTGCGGAATTCTGCCTTGGAGCAGATCCACAACCTCTTCTGGAACGTCGTTATCCCTGACAGTAGTTGCGAACAGCTTTCTC
>Ga0209225_1002259_pt1 | contig 17555 bp, 20 predicted proteins | sample WasSprMetagenome_FD_184732 | JGI IMG/M metagenome (GOLD analysis project Ga0209225, IMG submission 184732) | Sulfidic aquatic microbial communities from Washburn Spring, Yellowstone National Park, USA - WS (SPAdes) (version 3) | ecosystem: Environmental > Aquatic > Thermal springs > Hot (42-90C)...
GCCGTAGATTTAAGGTTTGGAACTAGGATACTTCCATGTAAATAATTTGTCCAGGGAAGCAAAACACTTTTTAACACCTAAAATTCTCCATAAAATAGTGATACAAATTGAAGAAAGCTTTATCCATTTTGCTTCTAATCCTATTGTCAAGCCTCATCGCAGTCACGCATGAGGAAACTAGGGGCGTTATAATAACGGGACGTGTTACCTATACCATTACTGGAGGCTTCCTACTAAAAAACGACTATAATACGACTATTCGCGACTATGTCTACGTTTCCGTGCCTCAAAACACGTCCTACCAACAGAGCTTCGTTGTATCAATGAATCCCGCTCCTATCAGGTACGTGGTAGACGAGGATGGAAATACGTATGCGGTTGTATTCGTAGAGGCGGCCCCTGGCAGGAAATACTGGATAAATGTCACATACAGGGTAACAGTTTACAGCTACCACATAGACGAGTCTGCACATAAAGGCACTTGGCCCCCCTTCGGCCTCGTCAAGAAATACACTACTACCTCTGGCTACTGGGACATATACAACCTAACCTTGATTGAGATAGCAAGAGAGGTTGCCTCAGCAAATACCCCCCTCGAGACAGTCACAAAACTAGCAAAATGGGTAGTCCAGAGAGTAAACTACCAAGTCTACATGGGAAGGGCTGGCAGCGACCACGCATTAACGCGCACGTGGAGGGGCTACGCTATAACGGGTGACTGTGTGGAGGTTGCTGATGTCTACGTAACCCTAGCAAGGATTCTCGGGATACCCTCAAGGACAGCATTCGGCATAATATTGGAAAAATACAACCAGGACATGTGGCTAAACTTCTCCACAATAGAAGCTGAGGGTGAAAATCTTCTCCGCCACTGGGGAGGCCATATGTGGCCACAAGTATACGTCGACCCCTATGGATGGATAGACGTCGACATGCTTGACGGCCTCGTACCAAACGTCGGAATATACAGTGCGAGGCACATACTGTTTGGTGTCGAGGAAACCAAGTACTATGGGTCCTCTCTGTCTAGCACGGCGATACCAAGCTACCTTACACTCGAATATGTGGAGTACCACTTTAGAGGTGAATAATGTGAGAAAGCTCGGGGCAATACTGGCAACAGTCTTCATTTTGAGCCTGACGTTGCAGGCCGTCAATATTTGGGCCCAGCCACGGTACTGGATAGGGCTCAACTTCCGTCTAACTTTTAACTCTGACGGAACCGTGACCGTAGACCAGAAGCTTCATCCATTCACGGTAGACGGGAAAAGCCTTCTCAACGATCCAGATGTGGCAAGAGACATGAACCAGTCTATTGCTCGGATGATAAGCTATTCGCTACTAATGTTTAGCGACAACCCAAAGCTACTCAAGTACCAGGTATTAAAGTCGCTTGAGAAGAGGTATGGAGAGACGGTGCTATGTGACGTTACGGGCACGGGAAAAATGCAGGAGTTCCCAGGAGCCTACATTATCTCTGTAAAGATATGGCTAAACACGAGCAACTATGTGAGGCAACTCAATGGTTCACTTTTTGAAGTTAAGGTAAGGGACAGTTTTACAAGCACCGACCCGCGTAGCTGGCTGGACGTCCTAGAGGTATATTTCAACGGGACAGTCTTGCAGGGCTATAGATGGGAGCCTCCCTACGCGCATGGTCCGCAGGAAACCCAGGGAAGGCTCGTGTGGATAAACCACAACGAGCAAGAGGCGCCAGACTTCTATGTGTTCCAGCTAGTTATACCAGGCCTTGTAAAGGTGGGCGAGCCGCCGGAGGTTAAAGCAAAAATAGTTTCTGCAGAGGTTCTCGGCGACGGTCTGCATGTAGTGGTACAGAACTTTGGCACAACGAGTGGCTATGTTTACGTTAGGGTTCTTACAACCCCAGACCAGGCCAGGAAGGTATACCTCTATGTAAACGAGAAACAGGAACTAGTGTTTCCGGATGTGAGAAACGCCCCAGTGGAGGTTGAGCTCTACTCGGGGGACAGCATGCTTGACAGGGCAACCGCTACTAGGAGACAAGAAGTGTTTATTCCACCGGCTTGGCGTCCATACCTAATCATAACAACGGCTTTTATAGCAGCCTTGCTAGTTTTTATAGCAATATTTTTTCTTCGTGAAGAAAAAGAGAGAAAAAGTAGTTTATAATTAGGCTGTGTGTTTAGAGGTGCCGACCTCCTTTACTAGGATGTATGGTGTCCTAGTGGGGGTATCTACTTCCCACCAGTACATGTCATATGTTTCTTTTCCAAGTGCAACTATGTTTTGTAGTATTCTTGGGAAACTGTCCGCTATCCTAAGCTTTTTCGCGGCTCCAACTATTTCGCCGTTTTTGACTATGAGTATAGCGTCCCTGAGTATGGTGCTGAATGTTCCCTCTATGTAGTTCTGTAGCCTGGTGTACCAGTTGTTCGTGACTACGAGTCCCTCCTTCATCTCTGCGAGTAGCTCTTCAAAGCTGTGGTCTCCTGGATGTATATTAATGTTCCATACACGTGGGAATACCATGCCGGCGTTTCCAGTAGATTTGCCACCCATCTTGGACGCTGTCTTCGTGTTGTGGAGTATATTGCTCAATACCCCTTTCTCGATTATGGGTTTGCTGTAAGTTCTCAGGCCCTCGTCGTCAAACGAGGTGGAGCCTGGCAGTTCAGGGTTCCTTGGGTCGTCTAACATCGTCAGTTTTTCTGTGGCCACTTTTTCGCCGGGTTTCTTGTTCATGAATATCGAGAAGCCCATCATTATGGAAGAAGCTGTAGCCATGTCGGCGATATAGTTAAAGAAGTTCCCGGCAACCATTGGTGAAAGCAGGATGTTTGTTTTGCCGGGTGGGTATTCTTCCTGCCTCCTAGACTCATATGCAAATCTGGAGGCGGTCTCGGCGACTTCCTCTATCTTCTTCATGTCTAGGCGCCTTGAGCCAAGGCTCCACTGTCCCGAACCCTCCTCGGCAAAAGACCTTAGGTAGACCTTTAGGTATGTAGAGTCCTCTACGAGTTGTGCGTCTTTACTGTTTACTAGGCATTTTTGTTCATACGTGAGTTGTACCATGCCGGCGAAGGTGTCGATCTTGTACCTGTTGGCAGACTCGACAATGGCCTCTGAGACGGGCGACGGGTCTTCTATTGCATTCAATAGCTTCTGGTCTACTAGTCCAGGTAGTGGTTCATGCTTTTCTGGGCTAGGCAACGGAGCATAGAGCATCGAGGGCGGGATTTTTTCATGCATAGTCAACAGCGAGTCTATGGTCTTGTAGACCTGGTCGAGGTTGTGTATAGGGATGTCTGTTCCCAGTATCCTCTGGCCCTTGACAAGGTATACTCCAGCTACACGGTCTGACCAGTTCTGGACAACGCTTGGCTCCCCGTTTGCAAACTTTACCATTACGCTTTCTCGGCTATACGTCATTACGGCTACTTCTTCGAAGCCAGCCTTCAATGCATGTTGCTTTATCTTTTCTCCAACCTCTATCAACATTTCCCTGCTCATCCTATCACCCTCAACTTAATGTTTCTTACACGAACATTTGGGCCACCAAACCAGACAGGTACACCCTGCATTGGCTCTCCTTTGCCGCATGTCCCCGCATAGAAGGCTAGGTTTTTGTCTGCGGCGTCCACGCTCGAGTAAAATGTCTTTGTTGTTAGTTCGAGCACGGGGTTCCTGACGAGCCCCTTTAGCTCTCCGTTCTCGATTAGGTATGCCTCCAGCCCGCCGTACCGCTGGCTCCACCGCTCGTCGTCGATGTTCCACTCCATATAGCTCTTGATGTATACCCCGAACTTAATGTCCTCGATTAGTTCTTCAAACGTGTGGTCGCCGGGGGCAAAGTAGGTGTTAGCCATTCTAACAATCGGTTCTCCCTCGTGGCTCATAGCCCTTGCCGCCGCATTGCTGTGTGTATTGAAGATGGAGGCCGTCCACCTATTGTGCAGGAACTCGTTGATGATGCCGTTCTTGTAGAGGTACCTTGGCCTAGCTGGAACCCCCTCGTCGTCGTAGAGGTAGAAGCCGTTGCTCCCGGGAATAGTTGGGTCATCAATTACTGTTGCATATTCGCTTCCGATCCTTTCGCCCAGCATGTTAGGCTTGATGAAGCTTTTTCCAGCCTGTGCAGCTTCTCTGCCAAGTATCCTGTCTGCCTCGCTGGGGTGTCCACAGCTCTCGTGTACCATTAGCCCAACTATCTCGCTTCCAACAACGACGTCGACAGGCGTGTCTACTGGTGGCTTAGTTGCCTCTAGCAGTATTTTTTCAAATGTTTTAACGTCTTCTGGCAGATAGCCGTGTACATTCCACTGATTTATAAGTTCATATCCACCGGAGGCTGCATGCGAGAAGAATCTCTGTATCACGCCCTTGCTCGGCAAGGACACTACGACGTTGTATCCTAGGGAGAGCCTGGGTATCCTGCTCTTTATGTATGCCCCATCTGTGTTAACGATTATTTTTTCTTCAAGGCTTTCTCCGTAAAAAGACGTCATGGTTGCGACTTTGGCCTGGCTGATAGCTGTGCTTACATTTTTCCAGAGTTCCTTGTGATAGTTGCTTTTCTCCTGGAAGTCGACGTCTTCTGGCTTAACCTTGGCTGTCGCCTCGTACGTGACTCTTCCAAGCCTTTCCTCGCTAAACACGATTGGCTTCTTCTGTAGCTTTGAATGAGACTTCGCCTTCTTGTATGCTTTTTCTACTGTTGCCAAGACGTCTTCCTGTGTAAGGGAGCTCGTAGAAGCAAAACCCAGCGAGCCATCAACAATTACTCTTACAGCTATTCCCTGGGAAAAAGACTTCTCTGCCCCTATAATCTCCCCGTTGCGGGCCGAGAGCCCACTCCTCGAAATAGAGTGGTAACGCGCCTCGACGTAGGTTGCGCCTAGCTTTTCGCCGTGAGAAACAGCTTTTACAACTAGGTCTTCAAAGTTCCAGGTCATTTTGTTCAAGAAAGTAAAATGCAAAAAACATATTTGTCTTTCCATGTTTTACACAAAGGAAAGCCTACAGCTGACATGTTATATCACACTTGTATATAGAAAAGTTAAAGAACATGGTCAGCTTGCAAAACAGGTATGAAACTGGTCTTCATTGGTCCTCCCGGCGTGGGTAAAGGCACATATGCAAAAGCTGTCTCAGAAAAATTCGGGATACCCCATATTTCTACTGGCGACATCTTCAGAGAAGAAATAAAGAAAGGGTCTGAGCTCGGAAAAAGGGTAAAAGAATTTCTAGACAAGGGTCTACTCGTCCCAGACGACATAGTGATCGAGGTTGTAAAGCAACGCCTCTCTATGGGCGACTGTAGGAAGGGCTTTATCCTTGACGGGTTCCCGAGAACACTTCAGCAAGCAGAAGCCCTTGAACAGTTTGCCAGGCCGGAGTGGGCTTTCCTTTTCCAGGCCAGGGACGAAACTATACTAGAAAGGCTGGGCGGGAGAAGGATATGCCCAAAATGTGGCGCTATTTACCACATAAAGTACATGCCGCCAAAGGTGCCAGGGATATGCGACAAGTGTGGAACTCCACTCATCCAACGCAAAGACGATACGCCAGAAGTCATAATGGAGCGTCTAAAAATCTACAGGGAGCAATTTACACCTATAATCTTGTTCTACAAGGAGCGTGGAAGACTGGTCGAGATAGACGCCAACGAGCAAGCAGATAAAGTAGTCCCTGTAGTCATCGAGAGGCTGAGAAAACTATACAACGTCTAGTCCAGCCTTCTAAGGCTACGGACAGCGTAGATATAGATGAGGGCAATACCAACTGTAGCCACGACAATTGCCTGAATTGGGAGCCTTTTTGAAAGCTCTTGACTAATCGAGACCCAGAGGTAAAAGATAAGGATAATGACGGAGTAAAATGGCAAATAGTACCTTGCAAGATAGTAGACTCCCCGGACCTCACTGTACATGAGAATCTCAAAGAAGTCTCTAATAATCAGTATGGTGATTATTTGAGCAAAAAGAACCCCAGCCGGATAGTTTAATGCGCCTAGAAGCGCTAAAAATATACAGTAAGCGCTAGTAAACACGTTTAGCAGAAGAGGACTTTTAGAGAAATAGGAAATTAAAGTCCCAGTAAATATTAGGATAAGTATAAGCTGGATCACCAGCGATGGAACAAGCACCACTGTCTCTAGGGCGACAATAGAGAAAATAGCTATAACGGTGAAAAGTTCACGCATATGCACTTAACATCGCCTCAACCAACCTGAGCAACTGGAAGTCAATCTTCAGATCTCTACCAGAGCCAATTACTCCAATTATTCCTTTCTCCCAGACCTCGCTTAGTCTACTGACCACCTGTTTTCTCTCGCCCTTGCAGTATTTTTCAACGATCCTAAATGGATTAATGGCGATAGGTACAACTGTATAGCCCCTTGAAACCGCCTCTTTCAAAACACCGTTGCCGGAAGGCTCGGTGAAGGCTGAAACAACGAAGATCAGGGATCCACTCTTAGTTAGAAACGGGGCGGTAAGCTGAAAGACTTCAGAAAAGTCTACGAGCGGTTTAAACTCGAGGCACTTGACATCAGCAAGTGAATGAAGAATCCTGAGCATGTGTCTCTTACCGAAGCCTGGTCTGACCCAGTCACGGTAGCTACCAGTCACGAGTAGGGATACCCTGTTCCCCCTCTTTGTCAAATAGTTTACAAGTGTGGCTGTCAGCTCCACCATCTTGTCTACAACTATGTTTGTCAATTCTTTGCCAAGCAGTCTATTGCTTGGCACATCCAAGACAACTAGGCATTCCAGAGACTTCTCTACACGATATGTATTCACGAAGGGCTTCCTAGACTTTGCGACGGCTTTCCAGTTTATTCTTTTACCTGTCAGCTCATGCGCTTCTGCTACTTCCTGGAACTCGAAGCCCTCGCCAGGCGTATTTGAGGGTACCTCTCCAGCCATGTGAGTTGTCCGCGCATATGGCATTTTCAGATAGCTAACCCTATGTATACGGGGCAGGAAACCCACAGTCTCCGGTGGCACTTCTAAAACCTTTCTCCGAGTGACAAGAAACGGGTCCAACTGCCAGACCTCTAGGGGCCCTACTGGGAAATGGCCTCTCAGATCAGAAGACAAAGCGTAGACAAACGCGAACTCTTGGTGGGGCTTTAAAGCTATCAACACGTGGGGAAGCTTCTCGTCAACTTTTAAATTGTTAGGTAACTTTTCTTTGAGCTCGAGGAGGACGTCTCGTCCCGAAAGATTTTTCACAGCGATTTTTACCCTTATGGTGTCCCCTACAAATGTTGTGCTCGGAGTAATTTCACGACGAACTCGTAAAAGAGAAGGGTCTATGGGAGTCTGATAGATGGCTAGGAGAACGGGCAAGAATAACGGAATAGAAAGAAAAGACACAAACCATTTCTGGAGTATGATTGAAACGGTAAGGATTACAAGGCCTGTGAAAACAAGGAAGAACCCCTTGGGAGTCAAGCTTTTCCACCAAAGTCCCTTGGCACTTCAACCCTCTGCAGGACTCTATCGATAAGAATCTCGGGGGTCAGCCCTCTTACTAGCGACTCGGACTTCATGACTAGCCTGTGGGCCAGAACGCTGGGAGCTATCTCTTTAACGTCATCCGGCAAAACATAGTCGCGTCCCCTAATGAAGGCCAGTGCTCTACTTGCTTTTAGAAGGCTCTCGGTCCCCCTGGGGCTTACCCCTACCTCTACCTCTTTTAGTTCGCGGGTTGCCCGACAAATATTGACAATATATGTGAATATTGTGTTGTCCACGTATACATCCTCCACCCTCTTTACCAGCTCTAAAATGTCGTTTTTACTTAGAACCTTTTCAACATCTGCCTGATCCTTCTTTCTCTCAACACGTTTCTTGAGGATCAAAACTTCCTCCTCATATGATGGGTACCCCATCCTTATTTTAAGGAGAAACCTATCAAGCTGTGCTTCTGGCAACGGGTACGTCCCCTCGTACTCAATGGGGTTAAGTGTAGCAATAACCATGAATGGTGTCTCTAGCTGGAAGGTTACACCGTCTACCGTTACTTGTCTCTCTTGCATGGCTTCGAGAAGTGCGCTCTGTGTTTTTGGAGGAGCTCTATTGATCTCGTCGGCTAAAAGAAGATTGGTAAAGATTGGCCCCCGTCTAAACTTAAAAGTAGAACTATGCATGTCGAATATGTGGCTACCAGTGATATCTGCAGGCAAAAGGTCTGGGGTAAACTGTATTCTCCGAAACTCCAGGTCCAAAACCCTCGCGAAAGTAGATGCGAGAAGCGTCTTTGCTAGGCCCGGATAGTCCTCGATTAGGACGTGTCCACCTGAGAGAAGAGCGACCAGCAATTTTTCGACCACGTTCCTCTTTCCGATGACAGCTTTTTCTATCTCGGTGAAGACTTTTTCCAATTTCTGTTTTTCGGGCGACGACATTTATTTCACTTTTCGTCTATTCTGTTTGAAAAACAAATTTAAGAAGTTTTGTCTCGTCTTCGACACTAATCTTTCCCTCTAAGATTTTGTCGATAAGCGAACTCTCTTTTTCTTCTACCTCGGGAATCATGCTGGGAGAATACTTGAGATATGGCGCTAGAAATTCGAAAAACACAAATGACAAAGCTAATGCAGACATTAACCATAGGACAGTCCCCGGGAAATTGTCTATGAAAAAGCTAACGCCGCTAAGTCCTAGAAGAATTGCTATGTAAGCTGTCATTATTTTCTCTCGTTTTTTCATTAGATAGACACCCCTTCTGGGACATTTAACGTTGAATATATTCTACGGAGAGCGCTCAAGGCAAGAGCTCGATGCTGCTCACCTAGCGGGTAATTGCTGTACAGTGCTAATTCAAAGAGGCCTGTAAGCTCTTGAACTGCTTCTCGGGGGAGAGCCGGAATCAATGTAACAATTATAGACATGATTTCCCGGGCAGTCCATGATTTCTCAATCTTTACCCCGCGTCCCTCAACTGTCTTGCAAAAAGAATTATACAACCTTACGATTTCATGTCTGAGGTCACTTTCGGGCGCCTCAATTCTTCTAAGAGCTGTTTTTACCTCGCTTCTGACTTCCCTACTTAAACTGTCTTCTTCTTTTCCCTTTAGCTCTCTTTGAAACTCTACGTAACCAACAAACATGGCTAAGAGGACTACAAAGGCAAACAAGACGATTGCTAAAATTAAAGGAATCTGGAAAGCAGAAACAGTCGAGCCCAGCTGTGTAGCTGAAGCATTATTCGAGACTACGAAAGGTCCACCTATAGAACTATTTTGGATGCTCATGTTACTTGTTGAACCAAGAAATTCAGTAGCTCTCCTACTCTTTTCTTGCTCTTCATACATCGCTAAGAGAATAGGAAGCATGGCAAGAAAGATCAATAGTTCCCACATAGGCTTTCTAGTCTCAGATGGAGGCTCCTCTATCTTTCTTAACTTGAACAACTTGACTAGAATCTCAATGATTTCACGGCGATAAAAGACTATCACAAGGGCAAATAAGACGAGAAAAAGCTCTGCCAGCCAGCTAAATACTACCACAATGTCGCTTTCCAACGGTGTAAATCCTGACTGGCTATAACTTGAAACCATAAGAATTAGGAGTATATAGAAAAATGCTATGAAAGCGGTTATTCGCTTCATCAACCCCTGGATAAAAACCTAGTCTGACCTTTTAAATTTTAGGCTTTCTCACAAGAAAAAAGCAAGAACATTTGTAGCTTACCTAGAAAACGACGGACTCTATTTTCTCTAGGTCTTTTTCACTAATTAATTTCCTAAGAGCGTTAATTCCTCTTGGAGACGGATCAAACCTTGGGACTCTAAATATGTCCAGTTTTCCCTCAAAAGTTTCTTCAAATTTTTTGAGATATTCTTTCTCCTCCCCGGAGAAAGAAACCATGTTAATGAAGAGGAACCTTATGGGGACAAACTGGCTTAACTCTTGATATGCCCTCACCGCTACCTGAAAATCTATCGGGAATGGACGTGAGACAAGCGTAGCGAAATGAGAAGCATTTTTTAAAAAGCTTAGAACGTCCTGTGCCAGTAAACGCCAAGAATCGATAAGCTTTAGCGGCTCCTCGGAACCCGTCCTTATCTTGTCAAGCACGCCCTTAACCTTTAGGTAGAGCTTTACCGCCTCTCCGAGGTGCTCATAGAATTCCTTCTCGATTTTCAGCATCCTGAGTCCCCCTCCCGTAGCAACAGTGTCCCAAACAATGACGTCGCAGGTAAGGTTCCTAGAGAGCTCGTATATGTAATAAAGGGTGAACTCCTCTACTATCCCGGGGGCGCCAGCCACATAATCTATTATCTCGGGGCCCACTGGAAATATGCTGGAAGCAACCCTGTAAACCTCGTCTCCGAAACGCTTCTTCCACAAATCAATTATCTTGTCCTCGAAAAGCTGTTCCACGACAAGGTTATCCATTACCTTTACGGGCTCATATGTCAAGGGGAGCTCGAGAACGTCATGCATGGAAGGCATAAAGTCAGACGACAAGAGATAAACACTGTAACCTCTCTCCGCTAAAGCGACGGCAAAAGCAGAAGAAATAGTTGTCTTGCCAACGCCCCCCTTCCCCCAGAAACTCAAAACACTTTTAACGACCATTCCCATCACCACACATGCTTCTCTCTATGTCGAGCAACATTTTCTTCACGTCTACACCCAACTTATAGCCTCCTAGACCCTTCACTGATACTACCCTATGGCAAGGTATAATTATTAAGATGTTGTTTTCAGAGAGGATTCTGCCCGCAAGCCTGGGGGACCTAATACCAGCGCTTACAGCGAGCTCTTTATATGTTATTGTTTTTCCGCAGGGTATGCGTGTAACTTCTTCCAGGACTCGACGCCTCAAATATGGGCCCTGGACGACGGGCTTGAAAGAAAAAATTTGCCTCTTCCCGTCCAAATATTCGGTCAACTCTTTTTCGAGCAAACGTATGAATGGTCCTTGGGGGTGCTTCCTGTATTCTGGGACATCCAGAGTATCCAAATAAAAAACCTTGCCTCCGTCGACTAGTCCACACAGCTTTCCAAGCTTCGTAGAGAAGCATCCATATTCCACTATTCCTCACTCCTCTCCTCAAAGTACACCTTCACAATATTGCCCACGACGCTAACACGGTACTTGGACGCCAACCTCTCTATGGAACTTGTCACAACGTCTCGGCTAAACCCTCTTTCCAAAAGCGTTGAAATAAAGACTCTTCCGACACCGTTAAGCTGGTCTCTCCTAGCCTCTTCTAGAATAACTTTTTCGCACTGTTCTACTTGTTCCTCCATCTATCTGATAAACACTAGAAAAGCTTATTTTATTTATCTCGTAGATGGTGTGGAGGCACATATATGTCGAGTACACTCTTGCAAGTTTACTCTTCACGTGAAGAAGCACAACAAAAGGTTTCCATAATTATACCGTCATATAGGGGCTCAGACAGGCTGGTGAAACTCGTTGAAAAAGTTGCTAGCCTCCCCTATCCCAGTAAAGAACTCTTAGTCGTAGTGGACGAACCGGCCCCCCTCGTAGCTGAAAAACTCAGAAAAATCCCCGGTGTGAAAGTGGTAATACGTGAAAAAAGGGCCGGAAAAGTCTCAGCGCTAAATACAGCTCTCAAAATGTCTACGGGAGACCTAGTCGTGTTCCTCGACGATGACGTCGCAATCGAGGACGAACTATTTCTCCACAAAATCGTTGAAAAAATGAGAGACTATGATATCGGCGACATCAAGAAAGTAATTGTAGCCTCGGGACTACTATCAAAAATGGTTTACATAGAATACGTGTCCTACAACTTTGCAAGCATGCTAATGGGTAAACTCGCCAAGCGAACAATAGCCGTGAACGGTGCGGCCTTCGCTATGAAACGAAAAGCACTCGAAGAAATAGGCTACTTTCAGCCATCTGTCTCAGAGGACTTCGACATAGCTCTCAGGTCTTTCAAAAAGAAACACAGGTTCACATATATAGGTGAAACATATGTCCTGAACTATCCTCCAGAAAACATCTCAAAGTGGTTTAAGCAGCGTAAAAGGTGGGCGATAGGCCTAGCAATATGGCTTCAAGAAAACTTCCTTGAAGCTTTGACTGCAACCATCAAGATGCCGCATGTAATAATCCCAGCATTAATCTATGCTTTGCCATCCCTACTGACAACTCTCTTAGCATTCTCCCTTTACAACCACTCTATAGAAAAAACAGCCTATCTGGTAGCACTCACCCTCTCCACGTTCATCAACCAGTTCCTCCCGTTCGCGTCAATCATAGCCGTAAACATACACCTCTCATATCTCTTAACCGTTGGAGCTTTCTTTATTCCACTTGTTCTATTCTCTCTATGGCATTACATTGCGGCACGAGTAGTAAAATCAAAGACATATTTGTATCTTTACCCATTGTACCTATACATATACCAATTGTTCTGGCTGTCAATACTCCTCGCAGGCTTTCTCAGAGTATTGATCCTTAGAGACAGGAAAGTAGAAGACTGGGTCGTCTAGTCTTCGCTCAAAGCTTTCGACAATTGTTTAACAAAAATTGCACAACCGTTTTATACCACAAACAATTTACAACAAAAAACAGGTGCGCTCCAGATGACCATCGTCATACGTTCATCCCACAGGTCCTACATCTCACCTAATCCATTGTCATCCGTAGACAAATACCTTCATGCATCAGCAAACCTCCTAGTATTTAACCCGCCAACGGCTCCAGTAATCGAGATACGTCAAGGCTCGATAACCCTAGAACTACAGGAAAAGGTAGTCTTCGCCACTACAGGCAAAGCAGAGATTCTAGCCGATGACAAGCAAATGGAATCCTGGAGGACAGGCACAGCACAAAACTCCTTAACAGTTAAAACCAGCGAGACAGCTTACCTAGCTATCAAGGGCCTAGTCATTCCAACCAGCTTACTACAGTCGCTGAAGCCGGGAACTACACTCACAACAGTCAACCCGAACAGTGTTCCCGACAAGATTCTCACCGCTCTAAAAGTTCCACAGGGTCTACGTGCACCCAACGGAGACTGGCTGGAGGCCGTTTCAAGGTTGCAGAGACATTTATCCCTTGTATCAGACGCGGTTCAACGTGGAGCCGAGCTAGTCAAGATAAGGGTTAGCGGAGGGGAATTTGAGGCGTGGGTTCTTGAACTCGAATAAATAGGTCGAGGTAGGTGCAATGTCGAGTTTTCCAGATATTCTAGATAAGAGAATGCAGACGCTAAGGCCCCCCGAAGACTTCTTAAAGAAAATCCACGAGCAGGGCCGTCTCTCAGCCCAAGAAAGGCTAGAGAAGTTGCTGGACAAAGACTCCTTTATACCCCTTCACCGCTACATAACTCACAGGGCGACAGGCTTCGGAATGGAAACAAAGAAAGCCTATGGCGACGGCGTCCTAGCTGGTCTAGGGACAGTAAATGGACGTAAGATAGCTGTCTATGCACAGGACTTCAGCTTCATGGGTGGAAGCGTTGGAGAAATGCATGCATCAAAAATTGCCAGAACAATAGAGCTAGCACTCAAGCTCGGGGTCCCGCTCATAGGTCTCAATGATTCGGGTGGAGCAAGGATACAGGAAGGCGTCGACTCGCTTAAGGGCTATGGCGAGATCTTTTACAGAAACGTGTTAGCAAGCGGAGTAGTCCCCCAAATAGTAGCAATAATGGGGCCAGCCGCAGGAGGCGCGGTATACTCTCCAGCCCTTGCAGACTTCATTATAATGACAAGGAAGAGCTACATGTTCATTACTGGGCCAAAAGTTGTCAAAGCATCTATAGGGGAGGAAGTCACATTTGAAGAGCTAGGAGGCGCAGAGGTACATGCAACAAAAAGCGGGGTAGCCCACTTCCTGGCAGAAAACGACGACCACGCAATAGAAATCATAAAGACGCTCCTAAGCTACCTGCCAAGCAACAACACAGAGGATCCTCCCTGCATCGACACAGGAGATGACCCGTTCAGGGAAGACCCACAGCTAGACAGCATTGTCCCAGAAGACCCGCTAAAACCGTATGACGTCAAAGAGGTAATCGACAGGATATTCGACAAAGGCTCATTCTTGGAGGTCCATGCGCTTTTCGCAACAAACGCCGTTGTAGGATTCGCGAGGCTCGGGGGGTGCCCCGTCTGTGTCGTGGCTAACCAGCCGGCGGTTGCCGCTGGAAGCCTAGACATAGATTCTGCAGACAAGATCTCTAGGTTCGTCATGTTTTGTGACGCATTCAATTTCCCAATAGTCACGCTCGTAGATGTCCCAGGCTTCCTGCCCGGAACATTCCAGGAGCATGGAGGCGTCATAAGGCACGGAGCCAAAATCATCTATGCATATTCCGAAGCTACGGTTCCCAAGATAACCGTCATTATGCGTAAGGCTTACGGTGGAGCCTACATAGCTATGTCAAGCAGGCATCTAGGTGCAGACTATGTATTAGCATGGCCCACTGCAGAAATAGCTGTCATGGGTCCCAAGGAAGCCATAGAGATCATATACAAAAAGGAACTTGAAAAAGCACAAAATCCAGAAGAGCTAGCAAAAGAGTTTGCAGAAAAGTACCGCAGAGAAATCACTACCCCATTCTTTGCAGCTTCAAGGGGATACGTCGACGACGTTATCCTGCCACGGGAAACAAGAGGATACATATTCAAGGCGCTGGCTTTCCTGAGGGACAAAAGAGAGAAACATGCTAGGCCGCCACGTAAACATGGAATACCTCCAGTATAGTGATCAAGATGGAGCCAAACAGGAGGGCAATCATACTAGCGGCCGTCATAGCCTACCTAGAGACAAAGAAGAGAAGAACCAAACACACCCTACTCCAGCGGGAAGTTGCATTCAACGCTTGGAGAATAGGATACTACATTGACATATCTGAGCAGGACATTTTAGCTGCATACTAAGGTGGTCGCCTACGAGAAAAAAGTTCCTAGTAATATTTGAAGGAGAAGCATACGAGGTGGAAGTAGAAGTACCAGAAGGAGAGCCCTCCCTACAAACAGTCTTATCTGTCTTCCAGACAGGCGTAATAAAGAAAGTCGAAGCTCAGCCGACAGCCAAAGACACAGTAATCGCCCCCATCACGGGAAAAATTAACCAGATAGTCGTTTCTCAGGGGCAAAAAGTCTCCAAGGGAGACGTAATTGCAAAAATCGAGGCAATGAAGACACTCATCGAAGTCAAATCCAACCTTGAGGGAACAGTTGCCGAGATATATGTTAAAGAAGGAGACGTCGTGAAACAGGGACAGCCCATACTAAAAATTGCTTGACACGCAAAGAATAAATTTCTGGCAAGTCTAAAATGTTAACATGGGTACAATAGAATACAAAGGAATAACCATCACACACTTTTTACACGCGTCCTTCAAAATAACAGGCCAAAACACAACCATCTATATCGACCCTTTCCAGATATCCTCAGAGCCCCATGACGCCGACGTAGTTATCTGCACGCACGACCACTATGACCATTGCAGTCCCGACGACGTGAAAAAGGTGGCCAAAAAAGACACCGTCATTATCGCGAGCACAAACTGCATGGCGAAGGTGAAACAGCTTGGACTAGAATACAAGCTCCTCAACCCCGGAGACAAGATAGAGGTCAGGAACGTTGCAATCGAGGCAGTCCCCGCATACAACATTGGGAAAAGGTTCCATCCCAAGGAGTACAGGGGGATAGGCGTAGTGGTCAGGATAGGCGGAGTAGCAATATATCATGCCGGCGACACAGACCTAATCCCAGAAATGTCTAACCTGAGAGGAAAAGTCCAGGTAGCACTTTTACCAGTAAGCGGCACCTATGTTATGGACTGGAACGAGGCCGTAAAGGCCGCAGAAACAATCCTGCCGGAAATAGCGATACCAATGCACTATGGAGCAATAGTCGGCAACAAGAACGATGCCGAAAACTTTGCGAAAAAGCTCGCAGGCAAGGTCCGTGTAGAAATAATCTAGAGCAAAAGTGAAGCCTCCGTGATGGAGAGATACCCCGTTTTCAATTCTGGCCAGCTTGTAGGCTATGTTAGGACCTTCTCTGACTTCGTCGAATACACACATGGAGACGTGGCAAAGATATTTCTTTGGTCTAACGACTCTGGCTCGCTCTACGCGGGGAATGGGCCATTCTATAATGCCGTATACGAGCCGCCCACAAACGAAAGTCTCGCGAAACGCTTCGAAAGTGTAGACGAGAGAATTAACTACATTCTTGCAAAGTACGGCAAGAAGATCGAAGGAAAACACATAATGGCGGACCTCAGCGGCGGAAAAGACAGCACAGCTAACCTAATCCTTTTGACAAAGCTGAGAGAAAAACTCGGCTTCAAGCTTACAGCTGTATACATCCACATGCCCCTACTAGAGCCCACCGAGAACTACAGCTTCGTCGAGAAGATAGCCTCAAAACTAGATGTCCCCCTCGAAACAGCCACGCCGGACAAAAACAAGCTACTCTACTATTTAGCCACCCAGGGGCTCCCGAAGAGGGGAGACAGATGGTGCACATACCTCAAAACACGGAGCCTTAGAGAAGTAAAAAAGAAGATAAAAGCAGAAATAGAAGCTAAGGCAGAGAGGGCGCTTGAGGCCGGCAAAAGATACGAGCGTCTATCCAGCCTAGCAAATAAGGGCATCTACCTTAATGGGGGAGTAATAAACCTCGTACACGACCTCACAATAACCGAGATAGCAGACTTACTGAAAAAAGAAGGCCTCGTCCACCCCCACTACCTCCAGGGCTTGCCGAGGGTTAGCTGTAGATTCTGTCCCTACAGGGGTCTATACGAGCTCAAGCTGTCCGAGAAACACGAAGTAGAAGACGAGGGAACCATAGACTCTATCCTTGCAAGGACATATAGAGAATACTATTCACAAGTGTCAACACTAGAAGAATTCCTTACCTATCATCTATGGCGTTTCACCCCATCAGTGGCAAAGCTGAGGCTACAAGAAGAAAAGGCAACTCTACACAGCGAAAAGCTCTCACTGGACCAAGCTCGAGAAATGTTCTCAAGCCTATGGGTGGCCAGCCGTGGCTAGCAAAGGATTATGGGTGGAAATGCTTGCACAGCTGATACTAGAGCTGGAAGGCTACACGGTGGAAAAGACCAGGCATGCTCTTATTGTAGACGGGAGATCTATAGCAGAGATAGACCTCGTAGCAGAAAAGGACGGAGAAAAATACTACGTAGAAGTAAAGTCAGGGAAAATCTCCGTCACGGACATCCGGCAAGCATACACCAACGCGAAGCTAGCCGGAGGAAAACCACTCATAGTTGCTAGGGGATTCTCCGACGAAGCGGCTAGAATCACGGCTAGGGAACTAGGAATAGAGGTTCTACTCATCCCAGACTATTTCCACCTCATAGACACCGAGGAAATAATGCAAATAGTGGAAGAAACAGTATATCTCACACTAGAAAAACTGCTTCCCACGCCAGCTAGCACCCTTAGTGAAGAGGAGCTAGAAACAGTCAGGGCACTGGCAAACTCGAACACATTCGAGGAAGCCGCAGACAAACTAGGCGTCTCCAAACAGGAGCTCGGACAGAGAATCAGCAAGCTCAAAGAAAAAGGAGCAATAACAAAGACATC